>WBZO01003402.1_pt1 | contig 18652 bp, 18 predicted proteins | sample 5204261 | NCBI WGS metagenome assembly WBZO01 (sample SAMN12412400, study PRJNA552823) | activated sludge metagenome | isolation source: activated sludge from anammox sidestream of wastewater treatment plant... | place: USA: North Carolina | collected 2017-09
CAGCGGTCGTTCCAATCCATCCTTAGCTGCCGCCATCGCCGAAAATTTAGGAATTGAGCTTGAGAAAACCCATTTCTCGCGGTTTAGTAACGACAACCTCTTTGTTCAGTTGGGCGCCAGTGTCCGTGGCCGGTCTGTTTATATCGTTCAATCCCTTGTGCCGCCGGTGAGTGACCATCTTATGGAGTTGCTCATGATGCTCGACATCGCCAAGAGCGCTGCTGCCAAAGAGATCCATGCCGTTATTCCTTATTTTTCCTACGCTCGATCTGATAAGAAGGATGCCCCTCGCATCTCGATTACCGCCCGTCTTGTGGCCGATTTACTGTGTACCGCCGGCGCAACGCGCATCATGACGATGACGCTTCACTCACCGCAGGTCCATGGCTTTTTCAGCGTTCCGGCCGATCCCTTGACGGCGCGCGGCCTTTTTGCCGATCATTTCCGGGCCAAACACTTCAGCCCATCGGATACCGTTGTTGTCGCTCCCGACATGGGTAGCGCCAAGTCAACGGCACGCTTCGCCAAGATGCTTGGCATGAGGCTGGCCACTGCGAACAAGACCCGTATCTCTGACACTCAAGTAGAGTATGAAGGCTTGATCGGACGGCAGGTGTCAGGCTTTAAGCGCGCCATTATCCATGATGATGAGATCGCCACCGGCGGTACCATCATCGAGCTTACCCGGCTGTTACTTGAGCGCGGCCTTGAGGAAGTCTACGTTGTTTGCACTCACGGAGTGTTTCTTCACGGTGGCCTGGAGCGCCTGGAGGCCGTCCCGGAGATTAAGGAGATCGTAACGACTGACACCGTTCCTCAATCACCAGCGCCTGGTTCCAAACTGGCGATTTTGTCTACGGGCTCCGTGTTTGGGGGTGCAATTCGACAGAATTATTTTCATCGTTCTATCGGGGAGCTGTTTGATTTTGGTGACAAATCGCAGATGGATGATTAGGCCGGCTTAATTGTCGCTTGGGGCGGTGTCGCAAGCGCGGCCGATCCCCTCTAGCAACCAGCAATCCATGCCCGTCTCCTGCCATGCTGCCGCATCGACCCATACACCGTTGATCAACAAATCCCAATGCAGATGGTTACCTGTCGATAGTCCTGTCGTGCCGACCTCGCCCAGCAGATCTCCCGGTCTGACTTGCTGGCCCGGTATCGCGTGGATGGCCGACATATGGTAGTAGCCGGTGTAAACGCCCAACCCGTGATCGATGATCACTGTCCCGCCCCTGACGTATAATGGCTCGGCCAGTGCGACCGTGCCGGCCGCGGCCGCTAACACTGGTGTCCCACCATACGCGCTTAGATCGACCCCTTCATGGTAGGTCAAATAAGGACCGCCGTTGTAGGATCGTCGTGCTCCGTAATGGGCCGACACCTCGAGATAGCTCTTGACAGGGGTTTGGAATGGTTCGTCCCACAGGACGTTCGGGCTGACGATAGTCCATATCTCTTGCAATCGGGTACGCTCTTCGTCGCGGGCTTGCTGGTCGATCTGAGCCGCCTCGCCCGTTAGCGTCAACTCCTGGTATTCCCACTCCCGTTGCCCGAAGGCCCAGGGTTGAATCCAGACCGGCGTATCGGCGATCTGTACGACCATCTCTGGTTCGCCGCCGCGATAGAAAGCTCCTGTTCCCACAACGCCAATGAAACGACCATCAACCGTCTCAAATGAGATCGGCAGCCCGTCCAACGCGGCCGAAATACGGACATCTTCCATACGGGTTGTTCCCCGTAAGCCGAGAGCCATGCCCGGCATCGCCGGCACGGCCGATAATTCCAGTGACTCTATGTTCGCCGGCAGATCTCTGACGCGTCCGTCACCCGGGATGTATAGCGCCCGGTAGAAATTTGGCCGGTAGGGAGAATCGACGTTGTTCGCGATAGCGAGCGACCATACAGGTACATGATACTCGGCTGATACTACCGCTAGGCTGCTGCTCGACCGCGTGAGACGCCCGAATCGCTCGCTCACGCCCTCCGGCAATGAAACCATGCGGCCGATCGCCGGCTCGCGCATTGTGTTCATGTGCGGATTGAGCGCCTTCAATTCAGCGATGCTAATACTATAACGCATAGCCATCCCTGCCCATGTATCACCAGCTTGTGCGATGTAGACTGTTTCCTGAGCCGCTACCGAGGTATGCTGCACGGGAGCTAACAATACGATGAACAACAGACAGAGGAGAACGTACGGCCGTCTCATGAGGCTATTGTAGCGGGCTAATCCAACAGAGCCGAGTTTTCCTCCTCTCGATTTAACCCCTGCTCGTTGACACTCATGACGCAGTGTGTTATAAATATGTATAATAATGCAGTGCGTCATATCGGACACCCTTAACAGGAAAGACGTAAAAATACCGGCAGGTGATGTGTATGAGCTTAATCTATCTAAGTCTGGGATCGAACCTTAACGATCGTTTTGCCAACCTGCGACGGGCTATCAATGAGCTACAGCAATTCGTCACCGTCACTGCCATATCGCCTGTATTCGCTACCGAACCCTGGGGGGATACGGACCAACCCCCTTTCCTCAATATCTGCGTCGCGGTCGCCGGCGACCTCTCGCCTCACGAGATGCTCCATCGGATCAAGGAAGTCGAATGTCGAATGGGGCGCGAAAAGACCCGCCATTGGGGTCCACGCCTGATCGATATCGATATTCTATTTTACGATAAGCTAATCCTGAAAGATGATGAACTGACCATTCCGCATCCTTTCATGGCTGAGAGAGCTTTCGTTCTCGCCCCATTGGCGGTGATCATACCTGATTTTATCCATCCCCAGACCGGCCTTTCTGTACAGGAAATGCTGGAAAAGGTTGATATGTCCGGCGTGGAGCGCCTTGTAGAAATGCCTTTCCCGGCCAGTCACTACCAGACGGCCGCCGAGTCTGTCTAACAACCTGATGCATCCCGGAAATCGCACCACAATGTTTGAGTGGGGTCGTCGTACTTATGTCATGGGGATACTTAACGTCACACCGGATAGTTTTTCCGGCGATGGACTGGCTGTGGATGGCGATCCGGCTATCACCCTTGAGCAGACTGTAGGACAGGCAGCTCGCTTTGTTGATGAGGGAGCCGATATATTGGACATTGGCGGCGAGAGCACGCGGCCGGGTAGCTCCCCAATAACGGCTGAGGAGGAACTCGCTCGTGTCGTCCCTGTCGTGCGGGCTGTTCGCGCAGCCGCTCCGGACACGATCATCTCCATCGACACTTATCGGGCCAGTGTGGCTTCGGCGGCGCTGGATGCTGGCGCGAATTGGGTTAATGATGTGTGGGGGCTGCGAATGGATCCGGCTATGGCCGGTCTGATCGCCGAACGCAACTGCCCGGTGATCATCATGCACAATCGCAGCAAGCCCAAGGATGTGAACCAGGAGGCTCGTTTGGGCGGCCGCTACGTCGGCGTTCATTACACTGATCTGCTGGGTGACATCCGGGCTGAATTATTGGCCCAGGTTGATATAGCTCTGGCGGCTGGGGTTCAGCGCGATCTGATTATCCTTGATCCCGGCATTGGGTTCGGCAAGACGGTGGAGCAAAATCTGGAATTGCTTGACCGATTAGGGGAGATAAAAGCGCTGGGTTTTCCGGTCTTGCTAGGCCCCTCGCGCAAATCGTTCATCGGTTATGCGCTGGACTTGCCCCCTGACCAGCGACTGGAAGGCACGGCCGCTGCCGTCGCGATCGGCATCGATCGGGGGGCTGATATTGTTCGTGTTCATGATGTAATGATGATGGCACGCGTCGCTCGGATGACTGACGCCATCGTTCGTCGCGAGGCTAATACTTAATCGTTTGTGGAGGAGTTTCCCATGTTGGATTTTCGTCCGGATGAAGAGCAAAAGATGCTGACGGATACTATCGCACGCTTCGCTCGCGAACGCGTTCGCAAAGTCTATCGCGACGCTGAGGAAGAGGGCGAGGTTCCTGAGCAACTGGCGCGTGCCGGTTGGGAGATTGGGCTGTTATCGACGGCTATACCAGAAGCTTATGGTGGATTCGGCGAGTACTCGGTCGTCACTGGGGCGCTTGCTCTGGAGGAATTCACCTGGGGCGATCTGGCGATTACGTTTAACGTCATGACTCCTAACCTGGTCGCTATTCCTGTGATGTTATGTGGCACTGAGGAACAGAAAGCTGAATACTTGCCGCTGTTCACTACCGAAGTGCCCCCGAAATTCACGGCTGGACTGACGGAGCCGGTCGTGCAATTCAACCCTTATAAGCTCAAGACTTCGGCCGTTCGCGAGGGCGACGTCTATGTCTTGAACGGCAGCAAAACGGTTGTCCCGCTGGCGGATGAGGCCGAAGTTATCCTTGTCTATGCGGCTGAGGATGGCGTAACCCAGGCGTTTCTTGTACCGATCGATACAGAGGGCCTAAAGATCGATGCTCGTGACAAACTCATGGGCGTGAAAGCCTTGACCACGAACCTGGTTACTTTGTCCGATGTTCGTGTTTCGATTGCCAATAAGTTGGGCGGCGATGCAGGAATTGATTTTAGCCTGCTTCTCAATCATAGTCGCGTGGCTTTGGCCGCGGCCGCTGTCGGGGTGGCCCGCGCCGGGTTCGAGTATGCCCGTGATTATGCCAAACAACGTGTGCAATTTGGCGAGCCGATCGCTCACCGGCAGTCTATCGCTTTCATGCTGGCTGACATGGCCACAGAGATCGACGAGGCGCGCTTGTTGGTATGGGAAGCGGCCTGGCTGCTGGATCAGGGAAAGAACGCCACCCGAGAGGTGACGATTATGAAACAACAGGTTGATCGCGCTGTCATGCAGGTGGCCGATCGCGCCGTCCAAGTCCTGGGCGGCTATGGCTACATCCGCGAGTTTCCAGTCGAGCTGTGGTTGCGCAACGCGCGCGGCTTCACCACATTCGATGGGTTGGCGATTATCTAAGAGGCGATACGAACGCATATAGGGGTGGATTCCATGATTAGTTTTGAAATACCTCCATTCATTGAGAATCAAATGCAGTTGATTCGCATGGTTGCCGAACAGGCGATGCGGCCGTATTCGCGCCAGCTGGATGAAAATGAGCACGAACGGCCGGACGCCTTCGTCCAGATGACCTGGCCGTTCACGCAGGAGATGGTCAAGCGCACCCTCAAACCGCTTATGGCGCAGACCAACGGCAACGGAAACGGAACGAACGGCAGCGCCAAACCCAAACGGGAAGGCCCAGACTACAGTATGCTGTCTTTCATCTTTATGATCGAGCAGATGAGCTGGGGCGACGCCGGACAGTACCTTTGTTTGCCACACCCGATGTTGGGTGGCGCGGCCGTTGATTCAGCCGGCACGCCCGAACAACGTGTGCGCTTCCTGAAGAGGTTCACCGAGGGCGAGCCGAAGTGGGGGGCGATGGCCATTACTGAGCCAGGGGCCGGGTCTGATAACAGCGCCATGCGTACGACCGCCGTGCTGGATCCTGATACGAACGAATGGATTCTTAACGGAGAGAAGATCTTCATTACCAACGGCGCGCTGGCTCTTCGCGACTCGAATGGCTTGTGCGTTGTCTGGGCAACTGTCGATCCGAAAGCGGGGCGGGCGGGGATCAAATCGTTCGTCGTTGAGGGAAAAACGCCGGGCGTCACGATCGCCAAACAGGAGAACAAGCTGGGTATCCGTGCCAGCGATACCGTTGCCTTGCACTTCGATAATGTTCGCATCCCCTACGAAAACGTGCTGGGAGATCAAGAGGTTCGACAAGTCGAGAGCCGTAAGGGATTCCAGGGAGCGATGAAGACGTTCGACGCCTCGCGTCCCGCTGTGGCGGCCAGTGCCATTGGCATTGCTCGCGCCGCCCTGGAATTTACGGTGGCCAAGCTGGCTGAAGAAGGCATTGTCGTTGACTACACCAAGTCTCTCCATGAGATGACCGCCGTTGAGCGTGATATCATTGAAATGGAAGCCCGCTATAAGGGCGCGTGGTTATTGACCTTGCGAGCGACCGCCCAGATGGCTCATGGTGAAAGTAATCGTCTTGAGGCCAGCATGTGTAAATATCGTGCCGGTGACGCCGTGACGTGGATTACCCAGAAGGCGGTGGAACTTCTCGGTCCTAAGGGGTACTCTCGCGAATGGTTGGCTGAGAAATGGATGCGTGACGCCAAGATCAACGATATCTATGAGGGCACAAAGCAGATCAATCAACTTATCGTCGCCCGAAGCATCTTGGGTTATTCTCGTCGGGAACTGAAATAAGCGACCGAGCGCGGATGGTATCTGAATAGAGTGGATCGATTGGCCGGCCAGGCCGATCGATCCATCTTGTCCATTGTCTGTCCGTTCTTGAAATATCTCTTTAAACAGGAGCGCGTATATGACCTATCGAATCGACAAGGTGGGTATTGTCGGCGCGGGAACAATGGGCGGCGGCATCGCGGCCCATCTGGCCAATATCGGCATCCCTGTCGTCCTGCTCGACATCGTCCCGCCCAATCTTAGTGACGCTGAAAAGGGGGATCCAGCCGCCCGTAACAGGATCATCAACTCCCTCTACGATCGCATGACCAAGGCACGTCCGGCAAACCTGGCCCGCGCCGACCGTGGTGACCTCATCACCCTTGGCAACCTGGAAGATGATTTCGACAAGCTAGCTGATTGCGACTGGATCATTGAGGTGATCATAGAGCAATTGGCCCCCAAGCAAGCGTTGATGGAGCGAATCGAGGCTATTCGCAAGCCCGATACCATCGTTAGTAGCAACACTTCCGGCATACCCATCGGCCAAATTGCCGCGGGACGCTCGGCTGAATTTCGCGCTCATTTCTTGGGTACACATTTCTTCAATCCGCCACGCTATCTGAAACTCCTGGAGATTATCCCCACGGCCGATACATCCCCCGAAGTGACTGATTTCATGAAGCAATTCGGCTCCGATGTGTTGGGGAAGGGGGTCGTTGTATGCAAGGACACCCCGAACTTCATCGGCAATCGATTCTTTGCTGTAGCGTCCTCTTATGGCCTGGAACATGCCCTACAAAATGGCTATTCCATTGCTGAGGTGGACGCTATCACCGGCCCAACGATTGGTCGCCCCAAGACCGCGACATATCGCCTTCTTGATCTGGTGGGCCTTGATGTTATGGCCCATGTGAACGCCAACCTCTATGAAGCCGTGCCCCATGACGCATATCGGGAGATGTTGCATCCGGAGAGGGCGTCGGCTCTGATGTCCGCCATGCTCGAGAAAAAGTGGCTGGGTAACAAGGTCGGTCAGGGGTTCTATAAGCAGGAGCGGGTCAACGGCGCGCGCGAGTTTTGGACGCTCAATCCCGACACGATGGAGTACGAGCCATCGCCCAAGGTTCGGTTCGAGTCTATCGGGGCAGTACGCAAAATAGAGGATTTAGGCCAGCGCTTGCGGACACTCCTCGAGTTCGACGATCGCGCTGCGAATTATGCTCGCGATCTGCTCTATTACGGCTTTGCCTACGCCGCTTACGTCACCCCTGAGATAGCTTATAGCTTATCCGATGTGGATGACGCCATGCGCTGGGGTTTTAGTCACGAAGCCGGCCCGTTCGAGATATGGGATATGCTTGGCGTGGCGGAAACGGCCGAGAAGATGGAAGCGGCCGGCCTCACCGTCGCTCCCTGGGTGAAGGAGATGTTAGCCTCCGGCCATGACTCTTTCTATCGCCGGGATGGGGGCTTGCAGGTTTATGACTTTGAGTCCGGGAACTACCGCACCGTCGTACCGGACAAGAACATTATCCTGGTGAGCGATCTGCATGCCGCCGGTAAAACGGTCGCCACTAACGACGGCGCGAGTATCCTTGACATGGGTGATGGTGTGGCTCTGCTTGAGTTTCACACCAAGATGAACGCCATCGATCAAGATATTATCGATATGGCTTTCAAGGCATTGGAACGGCTCGATACCGATTTTGATGCGTTGGTCATCGGCAACAATGGCGAGCACTTCTGCGCCGGCGCCAATCTGTTTGCTATCGGCGTGGCTGCGGCCTCCGGTCATTTCGATGAACTTGACAAAATGATCAAGGCTCTCCAGACGGTGACTTTCAAGCTGCGTCACGCGCCGAAGCCGGTCGTCGCTGCGCCACATCAGATGGCGCTTGGTGGCGGTGTGGAGATGTCTATGGCCGGTTGGGAAGCCGTTGCCGACCACGAGACCTATATGGGTTTGGTGGAGTTCGGCGTCGGGCTGATACCGGCCGGTGGCGGCTGCAAGGAAGTCGTACGTCGCAAGGTTAACCCAACCATGCGTGCCGCCAACGCCGATGTATTGCCGCCATTGCAAGAAGCTTTCGAGCAGATCGCCATGGCCAAGGTGGGCACGAGCGCCTGGGAGGCCCGTACTTTTGGTTACTTAACGTCCCAGGATACGATCGTCATGAATAGTGACCACCGGCTGGCGCGCGCCAAGCAACGCGCTCTCCAGCTCGTCGCCTCTGGCGCTCGGCCGCCCGAAGTGGAGAAGATCTATGCTGCTGGTCGCGATGCGCTCTATGCTCTAAGGCTTGGCGTCAAGTCTCTTCTGTGGGGCGGCTACGCCTCCGAGCATGATGCCAAGATCGCCGGCAAGTTGGCGTATGTCTTGACGGGTGGCGATATCAGCGCTCCCACCTGGGTTGATCCGTGGTACATTCTGGATTTGGAACGCGAAGCATTCTTGTCTCTGTTAGGGGAAGAAAAGACTCGCGAACGAATGATGCATATGTTGCAGACGGGCAAGCCGCTGCGGAACTAGAGGGAAGAACACTATGACACGAGAAGCTGTAATTGTGGCCGGTTCCCGGACGGCTGTCGGTAAATCAAAACGCGGCACGACGCGTAACTGGCGCTCAGATGAGATGGCGGCGGCTGTCATCCAGGACCTGTTGCGGAAGGCCCCCGCGCTTGACCCAGCTGAAATTGACGATGTGATCATCGGATGCGCTATGCCTGAAGGCGCTCAGGGCCTGAACTTCGCTCGAACGATCGCTTTGCGGGCTGGATTGCCAGTCGATATACCAGGACAAACTGTCAACCGCTTCTGCTCCAGCGGCTTGCAGACCATCGCTATGGCTGCCGAGCGTATCATCGCTGACGGGGCTGATATCATCATTGCCGGTGGCGCTGAGACGATGAGTCTCGTACCCATGACTGGCTTCCGGGTAAACCCTAACCCTTACATGGTTGAGAATATGCCCGAAGTTTATATGGGAATGGGATTAACCGCCGAGCGAGTGGCCGATGAGTACGAAGTCACGCGCCAGGTTCAGGACGAATTTGCGCTCAATAGCCATCGCAAAGCGGCCGCGGCTTATGAACGGGGCATTTTCAAGGATGAGATCGTTCCCATAGAGATCGAAGAGGTTACCGCGGGGCCGGATGGTCCTGTGCGTGTGACCACGGTTTTTGACCGTGATGAACATTTGCGCGCGGATACAACCCTAGAAGGCTTGGCTAAACTCAAGCCGGTATTCAAGCAAGGCGGCTCAGTGACGGCGGGTAATTCCTCTCCATTAAGCGATGGGGCGGCCGCGGTGATTGTCATGGAACGAAGCAGGGCTGAGGCGCTTGGCCTGACGCCCATCCTGCGCTTTGCAGGTTTCAATGTCGCCGGCGTGCGCCCCGAGGTCATGGGCATTGGCCCGATCGCGGCTGTGCCGCGCGTCCTGAAACGCACCGGTATGGCCTTGAGCGACATCGGCCTTATTGAGTTGAACGAAGCCTTTGCCTCTCAGTCAGTGGCCGTGATTCGTGAGCTAGGGCTGGATGAGTCTCGGGTCAATGTGAACGGTGGTGCGATTGCCTTGGGGCATCCGCTGGGATGTACCGGGGCCAAACTGACCGTCCAGATCATGCACGAAATGCAGCGGCGCGATGTGCAGTTCGGTATGGTGACCATGTGTATCGGCGGTGGTATGGGAGCTGCCGGTATCTTTGAACGATTGAACTAACGAATGAGAGTTGGACAACGGCATAGTCCCCGGCTATTCAGGCTGGAGGGCTATGCCGTTGTTATTAGCTGATCAATCTTCCTCGCCCTCGTACTTAAACGAAATCATCACACGGGCACGATATTCCACGATTTCCCCGTCGTCGAGGCGAACGTCCAGCTTGGTGATTTCTGCCACGCGAAGATCCCGTAAGGAATCACTGGCGGTTTCGATCGCCGTGCGAGCCGCATCCTCCCATGATGTGGGGCTGGTTCCAACCAATTCGATCATTTTATAGACGCTCATGGTTTTGCTCCTTTCCGGAGTGTTTCCCCGGAAGATAATGATTGGCATGGTCGCCGGAAAACCGGACACCATGCTGATACCTGTTTGAGGCAATGCAATTACTGTTCCAGAGCCAGATAGTCTCGTCCGTGTAGCCGATCCGAAATTCTCGCCCAGATTTGCTCTAAGTGTTCTTCATGTTGAACATAGTCCAGATTGTCGGTATCGACTGTCAAGACGGGACTTAGAGTGAATCTTTCGGCCCATTCGTCATAGAGTTGATTTAGATCCTGCAAGTAGCTATCGGCAATGCCATGCTCATAGGCGCGACCACGGCCAGCGATGCGACGACGCAAAGTCGCTACCGAGGCTCGCAGGTAGATCACCAGGTCCGGCGGCTTAAGCATGTGTGTCAGGGTCTGGTATAGCTCAAAGTAGGTTTGCCAGTCGCGTTCGCTTAGATGGCCCTGGTGATACAGATTGCGGGCGAATATCTCGGCGTCTTCATATACGCTACGGTCTTGTAAAATCGGGCCAATGCGCTGTACCAATTCGCGATGCTGCTGTAATCGCCGTACCAGAAAGAACATCTGGGAATGGAAACCCCAGCGATCCATGTCGTTATAGAAGTCCACCAGATATGGGTTCTCAGCTACTGCTTCATATACGGGTTCCCACCCGAGATGTTGGGCAAGCAATGATACGAGAGTGGATTTACCGACGCCGATATTACCGGCTATCGCAATAAAATAAGTTGGCACAGTTAAATTTCGCTCCTGAGACGGTGAATACTTCGAGAGGGATATGACAAATCGTACGGCAAAACCTGACATTTGTCACTATCTACCGACGACCAAAATGCTAGAGTATTTCTGAAGAGCTATCGATCATTATTATGGAATGTGGTCGATAAGGTTTGTTTGATTGGACTAGAGAAGGAGCTTCTATCATGCGAGTTATAATGGATCGGGACCTGTGTGACGCCAGTTTGCCCTATTGCTCGCGCTGCTCGGCGGCGTTTATTCGTTACCCCGAGGGGGTTGACCGCCACTGCATCCGCGAAGTTATCGACGATGGCAGCGACCTGTTAACGATCGAAATGAAGACAGACGGCCGCGAATTTGTTATTGAGCTGAGCGATGAAGAGCGGGAACTCGCTTCGGTGGAGGGTTGGGAAGCGCTTGCTGATTTTGACCCGGCGTTGTTCCGTACCGGCGCTATGGAGCGTTGGCGTGAATTAAGCAAACTGCCGGTTAATTGACGGCGCCCCCTGTTCTGATTGGCCGGCAGCTGCTACTGAGCCTATTGGCTGTGTTCACCACCCAATAGGAGTGCTGATGCTTGCGAGGATCGCGTCTATCCCCGGAAGCGGAGCCAATAAATGATGAACCCCCATAACGCCCCGCTCAAGATAATCAGCGGCAGGAAGAGCGGATGGGCACGAAAATTGCTTTTGTGACGGAACGCCAACATCCCCAATAGCGCACCTGCGAACCCACCGGCAAACGACAGCAGGTGAAGCAACAACTCAGGCACACGACCTGCACCGGCTTTTGCTGATACCTTGTCGTATCCGTACAGGGCACAGGTAACGATACTGGCCGCGACGAGCCACCCCCAGTACCAGGACCACGAGGTGGTCGATATGAGCGCCAGGAAGACGGCGACGGCCGCGATGAACGCTATTACCCCAAAGACAGTCAAGCTCCGGTTCTTCATTTTTTAGAACTGTTTATTCTACGCTAGATTATTCCATCGAGAGGATATGGAGTTTGGCGTGTGGCACGGTCTCGTATGCTCCGAGATGGAATTTTATCGTGAAGCCGTTGTGTAGCGCCGGGTAGCTTTCAGCCTGGGCTTTCGTTTCGTTGACAGCGAATTCGAGCAAGGCCAGGAATCGTTCACCTTCTTTTTGCTTCATTTCCTCGGTGCTAAAACCTGGTTCGAAAGGGACGGCCAGCCAATGTATGGCAGCCTCCGGTTCCAGACTAGCTATGATAGCGAACCGCTGGCGATCATCCCGGACAATTACAGTACCAGGTTGGTCCCCTCGCAAGATGGCTGAAAATGGGCTGTCGGAATAATCGCTGTCCATAACTCTTAACCTCCTTACTGGCTTTATAAGGGTTTCAGCACTGCTCGCTGGTTGTTTCCTGATGTTGATTAAGAATTGGCGACGATCGCCTGGTCGTCTATTGCATATGCGTGGGGCATCCGTCGCGTGTTGAAGGCTACCCCTACCTTGCCACGCGCATCGACAGCGATAAGGCCGCCTTCGCCGCCGGTCCTCTCTTCCAGCACGCGAATGGCAGATTCACACGCGGCTTGTGCGGATAACCCCAGCCCTACAAAATCACAGGTTTGCTTGCTAATAACGACGCGCATGAGGGCTTCGCCATAACCCGTGGCGCTGACGGCCGCCGTCCAGTTATCAGCATAGGCCCCGCTGCCCACGAGCGGGCTATCACCAACGCGGCCCGGCCGCTTGTTGGCCGTGCCGCCGGTTGAAGTCGCCGCCGCCAGATTCCCATTTTCATCCAGGGCCACTGCTCCGACTGTGTCGCCGATTGTTGATTCAGACGGCTCATTGACAAGAAGTTCCTCGACGTCGCATCGGGGGAACCCGATCTCGTCGGCGAAGGCGTCTGCCCCCTGACCGACAAGGAAATTATGGCCACTGTCGCGCATGATCTTCCGAGCCAGGCTGATCGGATGTCGGACGCGTTGAATCGCAGCGATGGCTCCCATTGAGAGGTCGCCCCCATCCATAATGAGCGCATCCATCTCGACTTCCCCTTCTGTGTTAGGATAACTCCCGCGGCCGGCGTCGAGGACCGGGCAATCTTCCAGGATATTGACGGCCGCCTCAACGGCATCCAGCGCTGAACCACCCGTTAAAAGGATGGCTCGACCTCTCTCGGCCGCTTCAATACATGCTTGGAGCGCGATCTCGCGGTGTTCCTCGGACTTATTCCAGCCGCCTGCCCCGCCATGCACAACAATCGCTATTGACATGCTTATACACTTCCTGTGAGCTTATGATGACCCCATTATAAACGGTTGGCTGTCGATTTGTCGAAATTACAGGAGAGATTTTGCGATTTATTTCCCACAACCTGTTTATGTGCAGAACGCCTCTGGGGAACTATCAGGGTAGAAACGACGTCTTAAATATGTCAGCCATTGAGGAGATGGAAAGTGATTAAACTTCGTGTAGCGAGTGCCATACTCGCAACCTTTCTAATACTTGCGGTGGGATGTGTCTCGCCCAGGCCCGGACCTGATCTGAGCGTAACGCCTGTTATAACCGAACCCCCAAGTCAAATGACCCCGGCTTCGGGAGATGAAGACCCTGAAGTGATAGACGACTTCGGATTCTCTAGCGGTGAAATCCCGCAAGAACTATTCGAATCTGTATTGACCGATCTTTTATCTCGCATCGGGGAAGGCCGGTCATCTGTGACACTGGTTAGCGCGCAGGCGATCACCTGGAACGACGGGTCGCTAGGATGCCCGCAGCCGGGCGCCATGTACACTCAGGCGTTGGTTAATGGTTTTCAGGTCATCTTTGATGTCGCAGGCGAAACCTACGATTATCACCTGAGCGATGGCGGCTATTTTACTTTGTGCTCTAATCCACTCCCCAACTCGCCGGTTGAACGGAGCCGGTGATATATCGCTTCATCAGGCTGGCCCAAAGAGGCGGGGGACGCCAGCCGTTATGACCTTGAAAAGGCTCTATAATTCTTGACATTAGACCCCGTTTGGCTATAATCAGCCCTTGATGTTCCTCAGTAGCTCAATGGCAGAGCGTGCGGCTGTTAACCGCAATGTTGTTGGTTCGAGTCCAACCTGAGGAGCCAATAACATTACTAAAAAGCGGCGGCCCCTTTGGTCAGCCGCTTTTTTGTTTCACCAAGCCTGACATCTTGCTTGAAGGAGAATTTATACATGAAACCCTATCGCCCGGTCGCACTTATTATCCTTGACGGCTGGGGTATTCGTGAGATGGAACACGGCAATGCCGTCGTTCAAGCTCGTACGCCCAACTACGATCGCTGGATGCGTGAAGGAGAGCGGTCGGTCGTCGATGCCTCCGGGGAGGCGGTAGGCTTGCCCGATGGCCAAATGGGAAATTCCGAAGTCGGTCACCTCAACCTCGGCTCGGGCCGCATTGTCTATCAGGACCTGACGCGCATTAATTTAGCCATCGATCGCGGCGAGTTCTTCAAGAATGAGGTCCTCCTCTCGACACTTGACGGTGTGAAATCTCGCGGTGGGAAACTGCACCTCATCGGCCTCATGGGTGAGGGTGGGGTCCACAGCCATAATAAACATTTATACGCACTGCTTGCGGCGGCCGAAAGCCACGGTATCGCGCCTATTATCCACGTCATTACTGACGGTCGGGATACGCCTCCGGAAAGCGGGTTAGGCTATGCTCGCGAGCTTGAGGCGTACCTCGCCGATAATCATCCGGGTGTTATCGCGTCCGTGGTTGGCCGCTACTACATTATGGATCGTGACAAACGTTGGCCCCGCACCGAGCTGGGTTATCGAGATGTGGCCCTTCATGAGGGCCATCACAAAGAGGATGGTTCGGTACTTACCGCCAAAACCCTAACAGACGCGCTTCAGGCCTCGTATCGTGCGGGCACTACCGATGAATTTGTCCTACCTGTGGCTATTGATACGGGAGAGCATGACGTCCTCATTGAGCCTGGCGATGCGATCATCTTCTACAACTTCCGCGCCGATCGCATGCGCCAGATTGTTTCTGTCTTTGTCCAGCCTGACCACGAGGGTTTTCCGCATGACTTCATCCCCGATCTGGATATCGTCACGATGACCAGCTATGATGCTGGTTTCCCGGTCAAGGTGCTTTACCCGGATGTTGACATTACTAACCCCCTGGCCGAGGTGTTGAGCGATAAAGGGTTGCGGCAATTCCATGCTGCGGAGACGGAAAAATACGCTCATGTGACCTACTTCTTCAATGGGGGGCGTGAAGCCGCGTTTCCCGGGGAGGATCGCCATCTGGAGCCGTCGCCCAAAGTCGCGACTTATGACCTTCAACCTGAGATGAGTGCGCGTCCCTTGGTCGACACTGTCATTGAGCGCGTTAGAACGGGGAATGACGATTTTGTCCTGGTCAACTTCGCTAACCCGGATATGGTCGGCCATACGGGTGTGTTGTCGGCCGCGATTAAAGCTGTCGAGACTGTCGATGAGTGTGCTGGACGGTTGGTGGAAGCTATCAATGCCAAGGGTGGAGTCGCCATTGTCACAGCCGATCATGGAAACTGCGAGCGTATGGTCAACGAGGTGACGGGAGAACCGCACACATATCATACGACACAGCCTGTATCGTTGTTCGTTATTGGTGACCGATATTTTAATCTGCGGCCGCGAGGTATTCTGGCTGATGTGTCACCCACTATTCTGCATCTTATGGGCATCCCCCAGCCACCGGAGATGACAGGGCGCAGCCTTATTGACGAATGATCGATGAGAGTACCGGACAGTAAGTTTCGTTATTGTCGTGTTTCTTAAATTGTAATAAGCCTTATGAATGGTGATGTTTCCCTATCGGCCAACGGCCACGCCTATCGCGCCTATTTGGAAGGTGCGCAGACTGTCCTGTCTGGCCTGTCTGCGATAGATTATTATTCGGCGCCTCTCCCGTCCCCGATCGATGAAGCATTGGCGGAGATCGTCAGTGCTTACACGGGATGGCCGCCTCATGTGCGCGAGCGTTTTGTGGATTCGGTTCCATCTGACAAGCTGGGTCTGCTGGCTATTTTCGGCCATCGAGCGGCGACGCTGGCTATTCGCAATGCCGACGTCGATCAGCTCAGATTGGGCCTCATCGGCAATGTCATCGCCAACTATCATATTCCCGACAGTCGAAACGTGGATACCGCGCTAGCTGTGTTTTACCATTGCGCCCGTAAATTAGAGATCGACCCAGCAGACCTGTTCGATGATGTCGCCCAGTTCACGGGCGAAGAGACGGCCAACCACCTGCGTACATTTGGCCGGCGGCCGGATGTGACGCTCAAACAATTTGGTTGGCGCGAGATCAAAACACCCGAAGGTGTGCGCTATAAATTCGAGTGGTGAGAGCCTGGGGCTGTCGGTCCTGGGTCATTCGGTCCCCCTGTATCGTGTGGCTTCTTGACGCGCTATGGGCGTTCTGCTAGACTGACTCTATAACTGAATAGGCGAACCCGTCTCAGGTTGCCCTAGCCCCGGAAGGCAGGGCGTAATCGCGAAACCGGTGGCCTCGTTAAGACGAGCGAGACCGGTGCTGTTCCCGCAACTGTAATTCGGCTCGAAGTAGTTTCGAACCGATAAGCCAGGTCGACGTCCTGAGGTGAGTTTTCTGCCCTCGCGGATAAGGGTTGGGAACTGTGCGGCAAATTGTGTTATTGTCGAACTTCTCAACTCGATGCTTAGGCATCGAGTTTTTGTTACCGGTTTCCCGTCCTCGTTATCCCGAATAAATTGATCAAGTAAAACTAAAACGAGGAGATCATGCGCTCAAAACGAATTATTATCACCGTTGCCCTGATTATTGTTGTGGCGATTCTTGCCGTATTCGCGCTTCAGGCGAGGAAGAATCAGACTAAATCTGCGGCGCCGAAGGTGGCGGCTATATCCTTCGCAGGCCAGGATGAAGTTGTCCGAGGGGCCATTGATTGGATGGTGAGCGAATTCCAGAATGATGATGGCGGCTACGCCTCTTTTAGTGGCGGGGCTAACCAGGCGCCATCGGCGATTGCAGAAACGCTTGATGTCGTCCTGGCTCTCGCTGCTGCGGGGCATGATCCTGCGATGACCTTCGATGGTCAGGAGAGTTCCCCTCTTGTATTTCTCCGGGCGAATGGCGAAGCGTTAGCTTCTTATGCCCAGGTTGATGGAGGACAGGCGGGCAAGGTGGTGCTCGCATTAACGGCCGCGTCCGTCGATCCACGTGATTTTGCTGGTCAAGACTACGTCGCTCTGATCACAAAGCAATATGACCAGGCGGGTGGCTTTGGGGCAGGAGACACTTTCAAGCAGGCAAACGCGATGCTCGGCCTCGCGGCCGCCGGCGAGCCGATTCCCGCCCCGGCAATTGATTGGCTTGAGAGTAAGCAGGCGGCCGATGGGTCTTGGGATGATGGTTTCGGCACGGCATCCAACGCTGATGCGACGGCTATAGCGATCATGGCGCTATTGGCTGCCGGCCGTACGTCGGCTGATGCGCCTATTCAGTCGGCTAAAGCATTTCTGTCCTCGAGCCAACAACCTGCGGGCTGGGAATACGGACCCGGGTTTGGGCCTAACGCAAATTCAACCAGCCTTGTTATCCAGGCTCTCAGCGGTCTGGGCGAGGATTGGTATTCGGATGCGAGCCCCTGGACTAAAGATGGACAGACCGCCTTGCAAGCTCTCCTCGCATTCCGAGGGACGAGTGGGGCATTCCAGTCTGATTTTGGACAAGGGCCTTTTGATGATTTCTACGCAACCGTCCAGGCGATCCCGACGGTGGCGGGCCAATGGCTTCCGTTGTCTGTGAAGTTCGATACTGCTCACCTTATCTTGTTCTGGCCTGGAATATGAGACAAAACTTGTCGGCTATACGCCGGTTGCTGCCGCTCTTCATATTTATGACGTTGGTGCCGGTACTTCTGACTCGTCTCCCGGCGAGAGCGGCTGGGGACAATCATGCCGCTGTTGTGGTTGATTTTGGGGATGGCCAGGTCGCGACGCGATGTGTTAGCTTCGCGGAAGACGGCATATCGGGTTATGAAGCATTGCTGCAGACCGACCTGGCCATCGGGATCGACTTGCAAACCGGGGGCGCGGCGGTTTGCAGTATTAATGATCAGGGTTGCCCCTCAGATGATTGTTTTTGTTCATGCCCCGGCGGTAACAATTGCCTGTACTGGTCTTACTGGATTCAGAACGACGGCGCATGGAGCTATTCGGCAGTTGGCGCCGGCCTTCATAAGTTGCATGATGGCGAGATGAGCGGCTGGGTTTGGGGGCAAGGCTCTGTCACTCAGGCCACCCCGCCGCCGGCCATTTCGTTTGATGATGTTTGTACGGAGGCCGTTGCCGGTGTGTCGACGAGCCTTCCGCCTGACACTGTTGCCGTGAGTGCCTCTGAGACGAACGAGGACGTTAGAACGAGTACGGCCGCTCCGCCCGATCACGAGCAACCGTATGATAGGGGATGGAGATCTTATATTGGTTATGGCGTGTTGCTGCTATTTCTGGGTGTGCTGACGGCGGTTATTTATCGTCGTCGCGATAGAACTCAGAATAAATAGATATGAGTCAAAAAATATTAACGGGAGCGCTGTTTGTGCTGGCTATTGTGATCGGTCTGGTTGCTCTGGCTTACCCGTTTATCATGCGAATGATAGCCTCGTCTAGAGCCGATGCCGCGATGTTAGGC
>WBZO01003403.1_pt1 | contig 18646 bp, 19 predicted proteins | sample 5204261 | NCBI WGS metagenome assembly WBZO01 (sample SAMN12412400, study PRJNA552823) | activated sludge metagenome | isolation source: activated sludge from anammox sidestream of wastewater treatment plant... | place: USA: North Carolina | collected 2017-09
GCGGCATCCAGAGCCGGTTTTAGCCCATGAAGAGCATATTCCGCGAGGCTTTCATTTCGATGACCCGATTCTCCCGAACCGCCGCCTACCCGCCATGCTATAATTCCCGAAGATGAAGCCATCAATATATCTGGATACGTGCAGTATACAGCGTCCCCTGGACCACAAAACCCAGATTCGCGTCGCTCTCGAAGCGGAGGCGGTCTTAGGCATTCTGACTCTTGTGGAATCCAACGAGGTAAATCTGGTTTCATCGGAAATATTGCTCTTCGAGATCAATCGAAACCCGAATCAAATTCGCAAGGAATACGCGCTGGAAGTCGTTTCAAAAGCGAAAGACTACGTAGGCATGAATCCCAAAATCGAAAAGAGGGCAAGAGAATTTGTCGGGCTGGGCATTCATTTTCTGGACGCGGTTCATCTGGCTTCCGCCGAAAGCGCTCATGTGGATTATTTCTGCACCTGCGACGACGGTTTCTTGAAAAAAGCCGGAAAACTTCCGAGGTTAAAGACAAAGGTTGTTTCCCCGCTTGAATTAGCAGAGGAGTTATAAAAATGATAACAGACACGCTTCCGCTCGCGGAAATCACAAAAGAAGCGCTGCGGGTTCTCTACAGAGAAATCGGCGTGGTAAACACTATTCGGTTCGTTAACCAATTTACGACCGGATACGGCGATTACACCGCGGAAAGGAAAATCCTTTTTTCCAATATGACTCTGGACGACCTGCTTACGGAAATGTCCAGGTCCAAACAAAAGCCGCCAAGAAAGAAGCCGGAATAGCTCGATGAAAAGAGGGTTGAGATCTTATTCTCAACCCTCTTTTCATGAATTTTGCCTCCACAGGCAAGGGGCTGTCGCATGGCGGCGCCTTTAGGATTTTCGCGTACGGAAAAATTTTGGCATTGACGCTTACAGCGTGGAAAAATTTTCAGAAAACCGAATCAACTCCAAGTCCACAGAGGAGGCGGATTATCCCCTCCCCCTCATGACCTCCATCACTGGCTTGTCGGACAAAAAATCGCTATACTTCCCCCAGCGAGGTAAACCATGGCAAACGAAGACCCCAGAATTTTGGAGCTGAGAAAAATCCGCGCGAAGGCGAAGGAGGGCGGCGGCGAAGAACGCAACGCCAAACAGCGCGCCAAAGGCAAGATGACCGCGCGCGAACGCATCGAGGCGCTGCTCGACCCGGGGACGTTCAACGAGATCGAACCGTTTATCACACATCAGGGCGATGAACTGGGATTGCTGAAGGAAAAATTCTACGGCGACGGCGTCATCACCGGCTACGGACAAATTCAAGGGCGGACGGTCTACCTTTACTCGCAGGACTTCACAATCTACGGCGGCACGCTGAGCGAGATGCAATCGCACAAAATCTGCCGCGTCATGGATTTAGCCGTCCGCAACGGCGTGCCGTTCATCTCGCTGATCGATTCAGGCGGCGCGAGAATTCAAGAGGGCGTGCGCTCGATGGGCGGCTACGCGGAAATCTTCCGGCGCAACGCGCAATACTCCGGCGTCATCCCGCAGGTCAGCGTCATGCTCGGGCCGTGCGCGGGCGGCGCGGCCTACTCCCCCGCCCTGACCGACCTGGTCGTCATGGTCGAGAAGCAATCCTTCATGTTCCTGACCGGACCCGACGTGATCAAAGCCGTGACCGGCGAAGTGATAGACGCCGAATCGCTGGGCGGCGCGGCTGTGCATAACTCCGTCAGCGGCGTGGCGCACCTGAGCGTAAAAAACGAAAAAGCCGCGCTGGAAATGGCGCGCCGATTCCTCTCCTACCTGCCATCCAACAACGTCGAAAATCCGCCATACGTTCAACCCAATGACGATCTCTCGCGCATGGACGAGTCGCTCAACGGCATCATTCCGCTCGCCGCGAATGAACCGTACGTCATGCACCAGGTCATCGAGAAGATCGTTGACAAAGAAACCTTCCTCGAAATTCAACCCGACTGGGCGCGCAACGCGATCTGCGGACTCGCCCGCATCGGCGGACACAGCGTCGGCATCGTTTCGCAGGAACCATCCATCATGGCGGGCGTGATTGACATTGACGCCGCCGACAAAATGACGCGCTTCGTACGCATGTGCGATTGTTTCAACATCCCGCTCGTCACCTTTGTCGATTCGCCCGGCTTCCTGCCCGGCATCGCCCAGGAGCACGGCGGCATCATCCGGCACGGCGCAAAACTACTCTACGCCTATTCCGAAGCGACCGTGCCGAAAATCTGCGTCATCACGCGCAAGGCGTACGGCGGCGCGTACGTCGTCATGTCCAGCAAGTATCTCGGCACCGATGTCACCTACGCCTGGCCCAGCGCCGAGATCGCCGTCATCGGCGCGGAAGGCGCGGCAAATATTCTTTACAGAAAGCAAATCGAAACCGCCGCCGACCCGGCCGCCGAGCGCAAACGTCTTGCGGATGAATACCGCGAAAAATTCAACAATCCGTATTACTCCGCTTCCACCGGCTACGTGGACGACATCATCGAACCGCGCGAATCGCGCCCAAAGATCATCGCCTCGCTCTCCGCCCTGCGAGACAAATACGCCCCCGCCCCGCCGCGCAAACATGGGAACATTCCGGTGTAGACGAAGGACGACAGACCGCAGACGATGGACCATCACCTATGAACGACTTCACGCTCTCCCTCCAAATCACCGCCCTCGGCATGGGGCTGGTTTTCGGCGCGATACTTTTATTGTGGCTGATGATGATCATTCTCACCGCTTTGACTCAGGACAAAGTCAACGCTTCCGACTCCGCCAAAGCCGATTCAACACCCCAAGCCGATTCCACGCTGAAGGTTGCCCTGCTCGCCGTCGCGCTGGCTCTGGCGGAGGAAGAATCCTCGTCCGCGCACCCGCTGGCGACCCCGCCGACAGCCATCGTCTCGGCATGGCAGTTGGGCATGAGAACGCGGCAAATGGCGGAAAAAGGAAAAATCAGAAAACAGACCTGATACGTTTTACAAACCTGTCGGGTCTTTGGAGCGCGAATGAAACGCAAACTCACAATCAACAATCAGACCTACGAAGTGGAAATAGAAAACATCAACGCGCGGCCGGTCGTCGTGACGGTGGACGGGCAGAGGTTCGAGATCATGCCCGGGGACGACGAACAAGCCGGGGACGGGAAAGAAGCGGGCGCGGGCGGCGAATCAAAACCGGTTGGGCAGAATCGGGTTGAGGCGGCGAATCCGGCCGCGCAGGGGAATCGCATCCTCGCCGCACCGCTTCCGGGAACGGTCGTCGAAATTTTCATCAAGCCGGGCGAGCAAGTGGAAGCGGGGCAGGTGGTAATGATCATCGAGGCGATGAAGATGAAGAACAGCATCCGCTCGGTTTACAGCGGCGCGGTGGACAGGGTGCTGGTGAGCGCGGGTCAAAGCGTGGCGCACAAGCAGGCGTTGATTCATTTTGCAGAGTGAAATTACGGATTACGCATCACGGATTAAATAATGCGTAATCCGTGATGCGTCAGGAATTATTATGGATTTGAATTCATTGCTTCCCGAACTGCTCAAAGGATTTTCCAACTTCACCGTCGGCAACGGCGTGATGATTTTTGCCGCGCTGATATTGATTTATCTCGCCGTCTTCAAAGAGATCGAGCCGGTTCTTTTATTGCCGATTGGCTTTGGGTGTTTGCTGGCGAATATTCCGCTGGCGGGCATGACCGCCGCCGAAGGCATGACGAAGGTTTTGTACGACGCGGGAATCAAAACGGAATTATTCCCTTTGCTGATCTTCATCGGCGTGGGCGCGATGATTGACTTCTCGCCTTTGCTCGCGCAACCGCGCATGGCGTTGTTGGGCGCGGCGGGACAGTTCGGCATCTTCGGCACGTTGATGCTGGCAATTGCGCTGGGCTTTCCATTAAATCAAGCCGCCTCCATCGGCGTGATCGGCGCGATTGACGGACCGACTTCGATCTTCGTAGCGAGCAAACTCGCGCCGGAACTGCTCGCGCCGATTGCGGTGGCGGCGTATTCGTACATGAGTTTGATTCCCATCATCCAGCCGCCGTTGATGAAATTATTGACGACGAAAAAAGAACGCCTGATCAAGATGGAATACGCGCCCAAGCCGATCTCGAAGCGGACGTTGATCCTCTTCCCCGTCGTGTTGACTCTTGTGGTCGGTTTGCTTGTCCCCGAAGCCACGCCGCTGATCTCGATGCTGATGCTCGGCAATCTGCTGAAAGTCTCCGGCGTGGTGGAGCGTTTGAGCAACGCCGCGCAGAACGAGATCATCAACATCTCGACTCTGTTCCTCGGTCTTGCCATCGGTTCGACCATGACCGCCGCCGGTTTTCTCAACCTCGATACCGGCAAGATCATGCTGTTGGGTTTGTTCGCCTTCGCTCTCGACACGGTGGCGGGATTATTGTTCGGCAAGTTGATGTCAGTTATCTCCGGCGGGAAGATCAACCCGCTCATCGGCGCGGCGGGCATCTCAGCCTTCCCCATGGCGGGACGCCTCGCCGCAAAAACCGCCAACGACGAAGACCCGGATAATTTCATTCTCATGCACGCGATGGGCGCGAATACGGCCGGTCAATTAGGGAGTGTGATCGCAGGCGGCATTTTGCTCTCAGTGGTCGGCAAGATATTGGGAATCGGCTAGGGGAACATAGCGCGTAGGACAAGTCCTGAAGATTTTTCGCGGTACTGCAAACTTCAGTTTGCTTCTCGCGCAGGCGCAAACCAGAGTTTGCGGTACGAGCCGCGCTATGGTTTAATCGCCCCCAAGGAGATTCATTAAATGACAGCCTATGTAATTTTTGACGTGGAAGTGAACGACCCGGCGGGTTATGAAGAATATAAACGGCTCGCAACGCCGACGGTGGCTTTATACGGCGGGTCCTACGTCGTGCGCGGCGGGAATGTGGAAACGCTCGAAGGCGGCTGGTCGCCGAAACGGATCGCAATCCTGAAATTCGAAAACATGGAACGCGCCAAAGCCTGGCTCAATTCCCCCGAATATCGCGCGGCGCTGGAACTGCGCCATCAATACGCCGTCTCCCGTGTAATTGCGGTCGAGGGCGTCGCCTAAAGGGATTGGATGACCGCTGTTTCCTCCCTCACTTACTATCCCATCAAAGCCTGTCGCGGGTTCGACCTCCGCGCCGCAAATGTCGAGCGCATGGGGTTGGAGAACGACCGCCGCCTGATGGTCATTTCGCTTGAAAACCGCTTCCTGACCCAGCGCGAATACCCAAAGTTCGCATTGGTCACGCCGACCCTGCAAAACGGCTCCATCACGCTCTCCGCGCCGGGTTTCGATTCGCTTCAATTCCCGGTCAAAGCATCCGGTCATACGTTCCCCGTTCAAATCTGGGGCAGTCACGGCGTTCCGGCTGTGGATCAGGGCGACGAAACCGCCGAATGGTTTTCAGAATGGCTCGACGCGCCCGTACGCCTGGTTCGCATCGCAGACGGTTACAAAAGAAAGGTCAACGCGGAATATGCGGTCAATGAAGACGACCACACCGGATTCGCGGACGGCTACCCGATTCTCCTCATCGCGGAAGAATCGCTTCAAGACCTGAACTCGCGGCTGGATTCCCCGCTCCCGATGAATCGATTCCGCCCGAACCTTGTGGTAAAAGGCTGCGAACCGTTCGCGGAAGACGGCTGGAAGCGCATCCGCATCGGGGACGTGGAGATGGCGCCGGTCAAGCCGTGCGCAAGATGCAAGGTGACGACAATTGACAAGGAGACTCTGGCAACAAGCAAAGAGCCGTTGAAAACATTGGGAATTTTCCGCAGGCACGAGCTGGGCGCCATCTTCGGCATGAACGTCATTCCGCTGAACGAAGGCAGGATCGAAGTCGGGATGAGCGTGGAGATTCTCGCATAATGGATTTACTGATTGATATCCTCGGCTGGGCCGGCTCCGGGGCGTATCTGCTTGCCTTCGCCTTGAATTCCGCCAAAAAAGTGAAAAGCGATTCGTTTGTCTATCAGGGCATGAACATCTTCGCCGGAGTCGTCATGGCGTATTACACTTTCGTCCACGAGGCGTACTCGGCGACAGCGTTGAATTCGGTCTGGGCGATCATTGGGGCGGCTACATTATTGAACAAAGGCAGACGATCAACCACGGACGATTGACAATGGTCTATCGTCTATCGTCCGCCGTCAACGAACTACGTCCTGCGAATACTTATCCGCAAACAGCGCGGGCTGACCGCCGGTGTGCCAGAATAAAATCGTCTCGTCCTTCTTGAAAAATCCCTTGCGGATCAGGTCAATCATCCCTGCCGCAGCCCTGCCGGTATAAACCGGGTCGAGCAGCAAGCCCTCGTGTTTTGCAAAGAGATGGATCGCCTCGCGCTCGCCCTCGCCAAACACGCCATAACCCGCCCGGCAATAATTTTCAGTCGCCAGCACATCGTTGCGCGAGAATTGAATCCGCCCGCCGAGTTTTTCGCTTGCGCGCGAAGCCAGGTCCGAGACGTGCGACTTCAATTCCTCCTCCGGCTCGTCAATGCTGATCCCCAACACCTTGCCTTTGAACCCGAATAAACGCTGACCCAATACCAGCCCGGCATGAGTCCCGCCGGAGGATGTGCCAAAGACGATCCAGTCAATGCCGCGTTCCAGACTTCCGAAGTTTTGAAAACTTCGGAAGTCTCCGCTTAATTGCTTCATCAATTCTTCCATCGCAAAAGCGTACCCCAACGCCCCTGTGGGGCTTGATCCGCCGTAAGGGACTAAATACGGTTTCTTTCCCGCCGCAAGCGCGTCGTCAAAGGTTTTTTGCAAAACTTCGTCGCGGAAGGAGCGGTCTTCGACGGTGGTGATTTCCGCGCCAAAGAGTTGATCGAGCAAAAGGTTGGCGGAGGCGCGTTGGGGTTTTTCCCCCGTCAAAACCAGCTTGCACTCAAAGCCATATCGCGCCGCCGCCGCCGCAGTCTGGCGGCAGTGGTTGGACTGCAACGCCCCGCCGGAAATTAACGTATCCGCGCCTTGTTCCTGCGCCTCGGCGATGAGGAACTCCAGTTTGCGGGTCTTGTTGCCGCCAAAGGCCAGCCCGGTCTGGTCGTCGCGCTTGACGAGGATGCGCGGTCCGTTCAGGGCGTTGGAAAGATTGGGCAGTTCTTCAATCGGGGTGGGAAGATGGGCGAAGTTCAGGCGGAGGGTTTTTTCCATGACATGAGTTTTCCGACGATTTTTTTGCAGACAAGAAAAAAGATGATCAACCCCGCATGATTGACGGCAAACACGATTAAATAATTCCGCCATGTCGTTTCCAGCCAGCCGGCTTTGGCAAAACGCGCCGCTTCGTAAAATTCGCCTAATGAGACGAATTCCCAGGTCTGATGCAGGCTTTCGCCCTCCTGCGAAAACTCCCGCACTTCCACAACAAGCGGAAAGACCGGCAGGCGGGATAAGATCAGGACGACGCCCAAAGAAAGGACAAGGATCGCGATTTTACGTTTCATCAGGAACGATTGTACCCCAGGCATTTTCTTTCGACGAGCGATAAGCGGAACTCTACATCTTAGGATAAAATGACAACCGACAACAGTCCGGCGTTGTCTGCGCGCGAGATGCGGGCAACCGCCGGATAACGACGCGACTCTCAGCGTGAGAAAAAGCGGGGGATCAGTAATCAGTCCCGGCTGAGTCTGAGGCGTCCATCATCAAAAAAAAAAATTGGAGTTGTGTCATGTCCGATAAATTGAGCAAAGTAAAGGAAATCCTCGGCGAGGTGTTCGACCTGAACCGCGCCGCCGCCGTGTTGGGATGGGATCAACAGGTGAACATGCCGCCCGGCGGGGCGGAGGCGCGCGGCCAGCAACTTGCCACGCTGGGCAAGATCGCTCAGGAGAAGTTCATCTCCGACGAAGTGGGGAGCCTGCTCGAAGATTTGAAGAAGGAATTTTCAGATACTGAAACCGACGAAGGCGCGATGATCCGCGTGGCGGCGCGCAATTACGACAAAGCCAGGCGCGTGCCGCCGGAATTCATCGCGGAACAGGCGCTGGCGGCGACAAAAGCAATCGAGGCATGGGTGGAAGCGAAGGGTAAATCCGATTTTTCGATCTTCCGTCCGCATCTCGAAAAGAACCTCGAACTTATAAAGAAATACGTCTCGTTCTTCCCGCCCGCGGCTCATCCATACGATGTGTTGCTGGACGATTACGAGCCGGGCTTGCCCACCGCCGAAGTGCGCGAGATCTTCGACAACCTGCGCCCGAAGCAGGTCGCGCTGATCAAAGCCATCGGCGGGGCGAAACAGATCAAGAGCGACTTCCTGCAAAAACCGCTCAACGAGAAAAAGATATGGGATTTCAGCGAGCGGGTCATCGCCGAATTCGGCTACGACTTCAAGCGCGGGCGGCAGGATAAAGCCCCGCATCCGTTCGAGACGACCTTCAGCGTGAACGATGTGCGCATCACCAACCGTTATGAAAAGGGCGAACCGCTCGCCACATTGTTCAGCGCCATGCACGAATGCGGTCACGCGCTCTACGAACTGGGCGGCAACCCCGCCTACGAGCGCACGCCGCTGGCCGGCGGCGCGTCGCTGGCTGTGCATGAGTCGCAGTCGCGCATGTGGGAGAATCTCGTCGGGCGTTCGCTTCCGTTCTGGCAACATTTCTATCCCGATCTCAAGAAAACCTTCCCGTCGCAATTGGACGGCGTTAACGTCAAGTCGTTCTATAAAGCCATAAACAAAGTCAAGCCGTCCTTCATCCGCGTCAATGCCGACGAAGCGACCTACAACCTGCACATCATGCTCCGGCTGGAGATCGAGATCGGCATGGTCGAGGGCAGTATCGAGGTGAAAGACCTGCCGGAAATCTGGAACGCAAAGATGCGCGATTATCTCGGCATCACGCCGCCGGACGACGCGCAGGGCGTCTTGCAGGACATTCACTGGTCGTACGGCGCGATCGGTTATTTCTCCACATACGCGCTCGGCAATATCATCTCCGCGCAGTTGTGGGAGAAGATCAACAGGGAGATCAAGAATCTCGAAGAGCAGATCCGCAAGGGTCAATTCGCCGAACTGCGCGAGTGGCTGAGAGTCAACCTTCATCAATACGGTCACAAATACGACCCGCGCGACCTCGTCCGCAGAGTCACGGGGCAGGATATTGACCCCGCCGCTTACGTCCGCTACCTGACGAAGAAATACACCGACGTGTACGGATTGTAGATTCGACTCAAGGGACGCCATCACGCCCGGAGCGTCCCTTCTCAATTTTTACGCTCATGGCGGCGTCCCCGCCGCCGAGGACGGCGGCTTTGAGCATGACCACCTGGAGCGTCTCTTCTCTTTGACATGAAATTTCGTTTGACTTTCCTCGCCTCTTTACTTGGACTTGTGTCCGCCTGCTCGCCCCAAGCCTCCGCCGCCCCGACGCCGCTCCCGCCCGATTATCTGCCGACGGTGGTTGCGTTGACGGGACAAGCCGCGTTTGCCACCGCCTCCGCCATGCCGCCCGAATTCACGCCGACGGTTGAGGCGTTGACGACTCCCACCCCGACGCTTGAAATCCCAAGCCCGACTCCGACCCTCGCGGCTGGATTCACCGAATACGCCCAGATCCGTTTCCTCTCGCCGGGACCGATGTCCAGCCTGACATCGCCCTTCATCATGAACGCCATTATTGCCTCCGGCGAGAGCGATAAATTCCAGGTGGATTTGCTCGGCGAGGACGGGCGCGTGCTTCAGCGCTTCATCCAAAAATTGGGGCGCAATCCGCTGGGCGTCTTCCAGCGTTTTGAATTTACTTATGAGATTCGCGCGGTATCCGAGGCGGGGTATATCCGCGTCAGCACAAAGGACGATTTCGGACGGATGCAGGCATTGAACACCCTGCCGGTGTTGCTGTATTCAGCCGGAACGCCGCAGGTCACCCCGCCGGGGAATATCATCTACGAACGCATCGCCATGGACGGCTTCAAGGAAAAACAGCCGTTCTTCGGCGGCGAAGTCCCGCTCAAGGGGCGCATCTGGCCCTATAACGACCAGCCCTTCGTGGTGGAGTTGATCTCGAAAGAAGGCAAGCCGCTCGGTTCGCGCATCCTGGGTATCAATGGCATAGATACCCAACCTTTCGAAACGGTCATCCCGTACAAAGTTGGCGAGCCGACCCCCGCGCGCCTGACCTTTCGGCAGGATAACCCGCTATTGGCGCTCTCCGACCCCGAACTGGGCAAGTTGGTTTATCTTTACACCATCGAGGTGATCCTTAATCCATAACAAGGATTCCGGCGATAAACGAAGGAGATCGAATGACCCAACCCATAGACACATTATTCATCAACGCCATCGTGTTGACGATGGACGAAAAACTGACACAATACGATCCCGGCGCGGTCGCGGTGAAAGGCGATTCCATCGTCGCCGTTGGAAATGAAGCGGATCTCAAAAAGGAATGCACGGCAAACGAAACGATTGACTGCGGCGGGAAGATCCTCATGCCGGGGCTGGTCAACGCGCACACGCACGTTCCAATGACGCTCATACGCGGGCTGGCGGACGACCTGCGCCTGGACGTGTGGCTGATGGGCTACATGCTGCCGGTCGAGCGTCAGTTCGTTTCGCCGGAGTTCGTGCGGCTGGGAACGTTGATCGCCTGCGCCGAGCAGATCCGCTGCGGCGTGACGACCTTCAACGACATGTACTTCTTCGAGGATGATATTGCCCAGGCGACCGCCGACGCGGGCATGCGCGCCGTGTGCGGCGAATCGATCATGAAATATCCAGCGCCGGACGCGCCTTCGTACGACGACTCGCTCGCCTACGCGCGCGAGTTCATCAAGAAGTGGAAGGGACACCCGCTCATCGTCCCGTCCATCGCGCCGCACGCGCCCTACTCGACCAACCCCGAAATCATCCGCGCCTGCGTGGACCTTGCGAAGGAATTCGACGTTCCCCTGCACATCCACATCTCGGAGACCGCGTTTGAAGTGGAGACCATGCGCAAGGAACAGGGAATACCGGTCGTCCCTTATGTAAAGAAACTCGGGCTCTTCGAAGCCAAAGTCATCGCCGCGCACTGCGTCCACATTGACCCGGGCGAAATTCGCACGCTGCAACACGCCAACGCGGGCGTGGCGCACAACCCGTCCTCGAACCTGAAACTCGCTTCGGGCTTCGCGCCCGTCCAAAAAATGCTGGCGGAGGGATTGAATGTCGGCATCGGCACCGACGGTCCCGCCTCGAACAACGACCTCGACATGTTCGAGGAAGTGCGCCTCGCGTCCTTCGTCGCCAAAGCCGCTTCCAACGACCCGACCGTCCTCCCCGCCGCCACGGCGCTGACGATGGCGACCCGCCTCGGGGCAAAGGCGCTTCATCTCGGCGACATCACCGGCTCGCTCGAAGCGGGTAAACGCGCGGACTTGATCCTTGTGGACACAAACCCGCTGCACAACACGCCGCGCTTCAAACGCGACCCGCACAACGCCTACGCTCAACTGGTCTATGCCTCCAAATCCACCGACGTGACGGATGTGATGGTGAACGGCAAATGGCTGATGCGCGACCGTCAATTGCTGACCATCAACGAAAAGGAATTGATCGCCCAGGCGCGCGAACTCGCCGTGAAGATAGACGCCTTCCTGACCGAGCGCGAACAGTCGGTGCTGTCGAAACTCATCGCGCTGGGCGGCTCGATGGAGGAGGAATCGTTCGAGGTGCAGGTCAAAGCCCGGGTCGAGCAACCCAGCCTCATCGTCCGGAATGTGAAGCGGGACGAGATCGAGATCGCGGCGCACAAACATTATCGTCAGTTCGACGAGTACTTCCTCTTCGACGACCCGCATCAGGGACGCCTGCGCTTCCGCGAGGATAACCTCATCAACGAAAGGGACGAGATCGTCAACACGCGCTCGCGCCTGACGTTGATCGGCGCGAAACGCGAAGGCGAAATGGGATACGACGTCCTGTTATCGCGCAGCCGCTTCCTCGCGCCCGCGACCCAATCGTTGAGGTTCTATCGCGAATATTTCAAGCCGAGGACGGAAATCTCCGTGGAGAAGGACCGCCTGCGCTGGCACGTCAAATACAAGAACACGGAGTTCTTCATCAATCTCGACGAAATGAAACAGCCGCCGATGGGAACCTTCCTTGAAGTCAAGAGCCGCACCTGGAGCCGCAAGGACGCCATCCGCAAAGCGGAACTGGCGAACGAACTGCTCGACATCCTCGGCGCGGGCGACGCGGAGACCGTGACGCGCGATTACATCGAAATTTTGGCGGCGTAAGGCATGAACGCTTTCAAAAAAATATTTTCCCCAATCCTCGCCGCCCTATTTGTTGTTACAGCCGTCGCCGCGATCCTGCTCTTCAACTTCGACCGGCGCGCCTTCACCGCCGAGACCTATCAACGCGCGTTTGCGCGCGACGATTTCTACAATAAACTCCCGAACATGCTGGCGCAAGCCATCGCTGCGCCCGGCGCGGATAAAAGCGGTTTGTCGCCCGTTTTACAGGGCCTGAGCGTCGAAGCCTGGGAAAATTTCATCCGCGCGTTGATCCCGCCGGAGGCGTTGAAGGCGATGGGCGACGACGCGCTGACCTCCACATTCGCCTACCTCAACCTGCAATCGGACTCCGCCAGCGTCAGCCTTGCTCCGGTAAAAACCGCCATGACGGGCGAAGCCGGAACGCAGGCGGTCATGACTCTCATCCAAACGCTCCCCGCCTGCACCGTCGAACAGATCGCAAAAATCACCATCGGCTTGTTCTCCGGCGGCGAGATTCAACTTTGCAACCCGCCGGATGAAGCCAAGCCGCTCCTCGCCCCGATCGTTCAGGGACAGTTGCAACTGGCGGCTTCGATCCTGCCGGATGAATTGACTCTGATCGCCGCGCCGCCCGCAAACGACCCGCGATTGAGGCTGCAAGCCGTCCGCTTCTTTCTGCGCCTGAGCCCGATCCTGCCCATTTTGGTTTTGCTTGCGCTGACGCTTCTCTCCGTGCGCGCATTGAACGATTGGTTGAAGTGGTGGGGCATCCCGCTCCTGATCACCGGAGTCCTCGCCTTCATCATGGGTCTGCTCGGCGCGCCGGTCATTGGCAGGATCATCGTATTCATCCTCGAAAACCGCCTGCCGAATTATATTCCCGAATTTCTCTCCGCCTTCACCGGCGACCTCGCCTCCGCGATGGTACGGGCGCTGCTCGCCCCCGTCCTCTGGCAGGGTCTGCTCCTCGCCTGTGCCGGCGCAGGCATGGCAGGGTTGGAATATTATCTCTCGCGCAGGCGGGCATAACTCCCCCCGCCATGCCGCGAGTCCCGGGCGGAGCGTGCGCAAGCAAAGGTTGTCAGCGCCTCCGCTCAAGCCGCCGTCCTGCGCGAAGCCGCCTGTGGGCGGCGGCGGTTTACGAGGGAAATCCCGCGCCGAGGACGGCGCTGGGAGCAGGTTACCTGACATGTTTTGCATACACACGGCGGAGCAGGGGCGGTTATCAGTTCGGAGCGGGTCGGGTAAAATGAGGGGAAGTTGCGGGGATAATCCTGCAAAAAGGAATTTCGGTTATGAGTTTCAACGAAAACACGCGCGTAAAAATTCCCGCCATTTTGCACTTGTGCCGCCTGGGGTATGAATACCTTTCGCTTTCCAAGGCAGAATGGGATGAAGGCACAAATATTTTCACGGATATTTTTTCCGAAGCCATGCTGCGCATCAATGCCGGGCTCGAGGCGGGCGCCGTCAACCGTTTGTCGCAGGACGTTTCGCTTGCGCTGGATAATGAAGACTTGGGGGAGGCGTTTTACCAGATGCTAACCTCCGCCTCGGGGATACGCCTGATTGACTTCGACGATTTCAACAACAACTCCTTTCACGTCGTCACCGAATTGAATTACAAAAACGGGGACGATGAATTTCGCCCCGATATTATTTTGTTGATCAACGGGATGCCGCTGGCGTTTGTGGAAGTGAAGAAGCCCAACAATCACGAAGGCATTTTGCAGGAAAGAGACCGCATCAACGCAAGGTTCAAGAACAAGAAGTTCAGGAAATTCATCAACCTCTCGCAGATTTTGGTCTTTTCCAACAACATGGAGTATGACACGGACTCCATCGAGCCGATACAGGGCGTGTTTTATTCGACCACCTCCTACTCGAACGCGACCTTCCATTGTTTCAGGGAAGAGGAAGAGTTCGACCCTGCCGCGCTCTTGAAACCCGAAGACGATGACCTTGAGAATTTTGTTCTCAAAGACAACAATTTATCCATCATCAAGCGCTCGCCAGAATTTCTGACCAACAAAGAGGCGGACACGCCCACCAACCGCGTGTTGACTTCGCTCTTTAGCAGGGAGCGGCTGGCGATGTTATTGCGCTATGGGATTGCCTATGTAAAAGAAGGCAGCGGACTGGAAAAGCACATCATGCGCTATCCGCAGTTCTTTGCCACCAAAGCGATTGAGCGCAAACTGGACGATGGCGGTAAAAAGGGCATCATCTGGCACACGCAGGGAAGCGGCAAGACCGCGCTGGCTTTCTACAATGCGCGCTACCTGACCGATTATTTTCACCGCAAGGGCATTGTGCCAAAATTCTATTTCATCGTTGACCGCATTGATTTGATGAATCAAGCGCGAAGCGAATTTGCCAGCCGTGGATTAAGCGTAAACACCGTTAATTCCAAAGATGCGTTGTTAAAGAGCTTTAAGCTAAAACAAGCCATTGAAAACGCAAGCGGAAAACCTGAAATCACAGTTGTCAATATTCAAAAATTCAAGGATGATTCAGACGCGGTAAAAGCCAGCGATTACGACCTCAACACCCAGCGGATATATTTTCTCGATGAAGCGCATCGCAGTTATGACCCGAAAGGCAGTTTCCTCGCCAGCCTGGTCAGTTCAGATCGGGATGCGATCATCATCGGCTTGACGGGTACGCCGCTGATCACGGGCGATCACATTTCGCGCGAAGTCTTCGGCGGCTACATTCACAAATATTATTACAACCGCTCCATCGCGGACGGATACACGTTGAAGTTGATCCGTGAAGGCATCGAGACCAAGTACAAAATTCAACTGGAACAGGCGCTCAAAGAAGTTGAAATCCTGAAAGGCGACGCGGACAAGAAAGCCATTTTCGCGCACAAGACCTTTGCCGAGCCGATGTTGGATTACATCGTGCGCGATTTCGTCAACAGCCGTATCAAATTTCAGGATGAAACCATCGGCGGCATGGTGGTGTGCGACAGTTCGGAGCAGGCGCGCAAGTTGTTCGAGATTTTCGTCAACAAGTACAACCCAAGCCAAAAGACGGTGGAGCCTGTGGATATGAATTACAGGAAAATCTCCGAGCCGCCCGCCGAATATGGGAAATATCAAGCAGATACAGGCAGGAGTTTTACCGCGTCTCTCATCCTGCATGATGTGGGCGACAAGAATGACCGCAAAGAGGAAGTGGAAAAATTCAAGGCGGGTGCGATTGACCTGCTGTTCGTGTACAACATGCTCTTGACGGGCTTTGACGCCAAGCGCTTGAAGAAACTGTATATCGCGCGTTTACTGCGCGACCACAACCTGCTGCAAATGCTGACGCGCGTCAACCGTCCGTATAAAAAGTTCAGATACGGCTTCGTAGTGGACTTCGCCGACATCCGCGCCCAATTTGACAAGACCAACAAGGCGTACTTTGAGGAATTGCAGGCGGAACTCGGCAACGAGATGGAGAATTATTCCAACCTGTTCAAGAGCGGCGAAGAGATCGAAGCGGAGTTTCGAGACATCAAGGAAAAACTCTTCCATTACGACCTGAACAACAAGGAAGTTTTTTCACAGCAGATCAGCGAGATTCAAGACCGCAAGACCATCACGGACATTCGCAAGGCGCTGGAGAATGCGCGGAATTTATACAACCTGGCGAAGTTGTTCGGGCATTATGACTTGCTGGAGAAAATAGACTTCAGGAAGTTCAACCAATTGCTGGATGAGGTAGTCAGGCGGCTGGACATGCTGAATTTGAAGGATGCGATTCAGAATGACGTGGACACCACCAACCTGTTGAATGCGGCCCTGGAGAACGTGCTGTTCGATTTCCGCAAAGTTTCTGAGGAAGAACTGGTGATCGCCGACCAGTTGAAAGACACGCTGCGAAAAACCCGCGAGGGCTTGAACGCCAACTTTGACCAGCGCGACCCTGAATTTGTGACGCTGTACGATGAATTGAAACGCTTATTCGACCAGAAGAACTTAAGCGAAGTGACGCAGGATGATATGCGCCAGAACATTGGCGCGTTGGAGAAAATCTTCGAGAAGGTGACGGAACTCAACCGCAGGAACAATCTGCTGAAAGCGAAATACGAGAACGACGCGAAGTATGCGCGCGTACACAAGCGCATCGTGGAGCGCGGCGGGCTGACCAAGCGCGAGAGCGCCATTCAGGAATCGCTGGCGGAGGTGAAGAAGCAGACCGACGAGCGCGTGTTGTATAACAACAGGCTGATGGATTCGGAGGCGTTCTTTACCCAAATGCTGATGAAGAATGTGATCGAGGCGTTTGATAAAATTAAAGTAGCGCTCGACCCCGAAGCGGCGAAGTTCATCAATGGCTTGCTGGTGAAGGAATACATGAGCGAATATCAAGGACTATAATCAAATTATGCAAGCCATTCCAAGCACGCTGGCGCCTTTTTTTCAGGAATATGATATTGCGCGCCTGAGCCCGCAAAAAGACTCAAATACCATCATCGAGCGGACGTTGCGCTACGGGTCGCGGGCTGAACTCAAGTGGCTTTTCACGCAATACACCCGCCCGCAAATTGCGGAATGGTTCAGAAGGTATGCAAAAGAACGCCTGCCGAATCCACATCGCGCATTCTGGCAGATTATTTTGGAAATCGAAGAATGAACGCCCTGTTCTGGAATACCGTCACACAACCCATGCGTCTTATTTTAGGCGGGTTTACGCAAACAAAGATCGGCGAACGGTTTTACCTCGGCGGCGGGACTGCCCTCTCCCTTCAAATGGGGCATCGCCGCTCGGTGGATTTGGATTTTTTCTCGCCTACCGAAGACATTCCAGCCATTCGATCAGTTTTAGAAGAAGCGCTGGCGCCATTCCAGCCTACTTTGACAGATTCTGCGTGGGGCAACCTTGTTTACCTTGCGCAGAATGCGCAGGTCGGTTTTTATGGGTATGGGTTTCCGTTGGTTGCCCCGCTTGTGGAAACAGAAGGCGCGAGGCTGGCTTCCATCGAAGATATTGCCCTCATGAAATTGGATGCCTTGCTTTCCCGCGCGGCGCGCAAGGATTTTTACGATCTGTATTTCATCTGCCAGAAAATTGATTTGCGCGAACTGCTAAAACTGGCTCCACAGAAATACGCGAATGTGCGCGATTTTGAAGCGCAGGTCGTCAAGCGGCTGGTTTACTTTGAAAATGCGGAAGCGGATACAGACCCGTTTTTTTTCCAGCCTGTCTCATGGCAGGCAACAAAGGAATTTTTTACCCGGCAAGCAAAATCAATCGGCGAAAGCTGGCTGGAATAAAGCCCCCACCCGTCCTCCCCCAAATACGACAAGTGTAATTTTGGTCATTATAAAAAGTTTCAATGTCGTATTTGGGGGAGGCGCCTGCGGCAGCAGGCGGAGGGGGTCGGGTTGAATCTACATCATAAGGACAACTATGCTTTTATCTACCCAGGATTTCACAACCAAAACCAAAGAACTGATCGACGCCCTCAAGAGCGTATGCGCCAATTATGGACTCGGCAACGACGGCAATGAGTTCAAGATCATCACGCAGACCTTCCTCTACAAATTCATGAACGATAAGTTTGCGTATGAGGTGAAGCGGATTGTAGGCGACGGGAATCTGTGGGAACAGAAGGTAGGTGGATTCTCTGACAGCGAGTACGAAATGCTTTTGAACAGAATCAGCCCCGAGGTCCCGAAGTTGAAGCGCGAGCACTTCATCTCCTATTTATTTAATCGGCAGTCCGATGGACAGTTCGCCAAACTCTTCGATGACACGCTGCGCGACATCGCCATTTTCAACAATGACATTTTTTCGGTGAAGACCGATTCGGGGGCGAAGATCATTCTCTTCGACGAGCTGAGCGCCTACATCACCGACTCGAGCAAGCGCGACGCGTTCTGCCGCGCGCTCATCAACCCGCTGGTGAATTTCAGTTTTGAGGGCGTCTTCGAGCAGAAGTTCGATTTCTTTGCGACCATCTTTGAATATCTGATCAAGGACTATAACAAGGACGGCGGCGGAAAGTATGCCGAGTATTACACCCCGCACGCGGTGGCGAAGATCATGGCGGCAATTTTGGCGACGGAGAAGGTGAAGAACGTGACCGTGTACGACCCCGCCGCTGGCTCTGGCTCGTTGTTGATGAGTTTGGCGCACGAGATCGGCGAAGAGCGCTGTTCCATTTACTCGCAGGATATTTCGCAAAAGTCGAGCGGAATGCTGCGCCTGAACCTGATCCTCAACAACCTGGCACATTCCATCCAAAATATTATTCAGGGCAATACCCTGCTGGCGCCGTACCATAAAAAAGGCGACAAGTTGATGACCTTCGATTTCATCGTCTCGAACCCGCCCTTCAAACTGGACTTTAGCGACTTCAGCGCCGACCTCGACACGAAGGCGAATCACGCGCGCTTTTTTGCGGGCATTCCCAACGT
>WBZO01003404.1_pt1 | contig 18646 bp, 8 predicted proteins | sample 5204261 | NCBI WGS metagenome assembly WBZO01 (sample SAMN12412400, study PRJNA552823) | activated sludge metagenome | isolation source: activated sludge from anammox sidestream of wastewater treatment plant... | place: USA: North Carolina | collected 2017-09
GGCGCAGTTTCAAAAAGAACAACCGGAATTGTTCGACTACTTACAGGATGCAGATGTTCTGAAAAAATTTGAAGAAACACACCCTCGGGTGATGCAAAAAAGAATAGGGGAAAAAAACTGGGACATTCCATTTGACCTGTCAAGAAAAAAATTATCTTTTAAAGATTCTATCCTTTATTTTATTGAGAAAAAGACAGGGAAACGTCATTTTGATTACAAAAATTACCGCATCATCTGATTTTATCTGATTGGCTATCTTTGTCCGTCAAAAAATAATTTACCGGAATGACTCCAAATTTTAACCCGGATAAACAACACACACTCAAATCTGAAGCGAAGATCTCAGGAACGGGATTGCATACCGGCGTAATGGTGGATATGGTACTGAAACCTGCCAATCCAGGCTTTGGATTCCAGTTTCGCCGCATGGATCTGCCGGAACAGCCAACCATCAAAGCGGACTGTGACCTGGTAACCGATACCAGCCGTGGTACAACAATCGGAATAAACGGAGCCAAAGTAAGTACCGTAGAACATATTCTTGCTGCTTTAGTAGGCATGGGGATTGATAACTGCCTGATCGAACTCAATGGCCCTGAAGTGCCTATTATGGATGGAAGCTCAGAGCCTTTTGTAGAACTGATAGAAAATTCAGGAGTGGTGGAACAGGAGGCCAGTAAGACCTGGTATATTATAGAAGAGAACATTCAGTTTTTCGACGAAAAGAAAAAAGTGGAAATGACGGCGATACCTGCCGGCGATTTTCAGGTCACAACTCTAATAGATTTTAATTCTCCCGTATTGGGTACCCAGCATGCCGGCTTGAAAACAATAGACGAATTCAAGGAGGAGATTGCTCCCTGCCGTACTTTTTGTTTTTTGCATGAACTGGAAATGCTTCTGGATAATAATCTGATCAAAGGCGGCGATGTGAACAATGCCATAGTAGTGGTGGACCGGCCCATGGAAAACGATGACATGAATAAATTGAAAAAGATCTTCAGAAAAGAAAAGATAGAAGTGAAAAGCGAAGGGTACCTGAACAATCTTGAACTGCGTTTTCCCAATGAACCTGCCCGTCATAAGTTATTGGATGTGGTGGGAGACCTTGCCCTGGTTGGTTATCCTTTCAAGGCAAAGATCATTGCTAACAGGCCCGGACACAGCAGCAACGTGGCGTTTGCAAAAAAGATCAAACAATACATCAAGAAAAATAAATACAATAAAGACGTTCCTGTATATAATCCGGTACAGGCTCCGATATATGACCTGCAGTACATTGAAAAAAAACTTCCGCACCGTTATCCTTTCCTCCTGGTAGATAAGGTCATTGACCTTAGTGACACCTATATCGTCGGCGTGAAGAATGTAACCTTCAACGAATGGTTTTTCCAGGGGCATTTTCCGGGAAATCCCGTAATGCCGGGAGTATTGCAGATCGAAGCGCTGGCACAGACCGGGGGCATACTCGCCATCAATCTGAGCGGTGAAGGAAATTATGACACATACTTTCTGAAAATTGACAACTGCAAGTTCAAACAAATGGTAAGGCCGGGCGATACGCTCATTCTCAAAATGGAACTGATGGCTCCCATTCGCCGTGGTATTTGCGAAATGAAAGGAACAGTATATGTCGGAAACAAGGTTTGTACAGAAGCAGATCTTGTGGCACAGATCGTAAAAAGATAAGGCCGTTTTCAGGAATCCCTAAAGATCATTTTTTTTAATTTCCGTTACTAAAAACAAAGGAAACCAGGGCTGTAAAAAAAGTCCTTTTTCTTATTCACTTCTTTAACGAAAAAGTGAGGAAAAAAGGGCCGGTAATTCCCTGCACGGAGCCTTTATTTCCGTACATTTGCAGACACAGTTTTTTTACAATTTAACGAGAGGATCTTCCCCTTTATGAATCCAGAAATCAAAGAAGAAACTACCCAAACAAATAACAGTTACGGCGCAGAAAGTATCCAGGTACTGGAAGGCCTGGAAGCGGTCCGGAAGCGTCCTGCCATGTACATTGGCGACATTAGCGAAAAAGGCTTGCATCATCTTGTATATGAAGTGGTGGATAATTCCATTGATGAAGCGTTGGCAGGTTATTGTAAAAACATTGTGGTCACTATTTATGAAGACAATTCCATTTCCGTGGAAGATGATGGCCGCGGAATTCCTACCGGCATCATGCACAAGGAAAAACGTTCTGCACTGGAGGTGGTGATGACGGTGCTGCATGCAGGAGGAAAATTTGATAAAGGTTCTTACAAAGTTTCCGGTGGATTGCATGGGGTGGGTGTAAGCTGCGTAAATGCGTTGAGCAAGAAAATGCATGTATGGGTTCGCAGAGACGGAAAATTATTTGAACAGGAATATAAAACAGGTATCCCTCAATATCCCGTTCGTGAAGCCGGAACCAGTGATAAAACAGGCACAACAGTGCGTTTCTGGCCTGATGACAGCATCTTTACCACCACCGTTTTCAAAAAAGAAATTTTAGAAGGCCGCCTCCGTGAACTGGCTTTTTTAAATAAGGGTATCAGTATAAAACTGGAAGACCTGAGAGATAATGAAGAGAACGGCGGACATTATTCCAAAACTTTTTACAGTGAAGGCGGTATCGTTGAGTTTGTGGAGATGATGGATCAGAATGCAGGAAGAAATTCGCTGATCCCGAAAGTGCTTTATGTTGAAGGGCTGGACCCTCAGACAAATGTGGCTGTGGAAGTAGCGTTGAACTACAACGATGCATTCAATGAACATATTTATTCCTACGTCAACAACATCAACACTATTGAAGGAGGCACTCATGTGGCCGGCTTCCGCAGGGCATTGACCCGTGTTTTCAAAAGTTATGGCGATAAGGAAAACATGTTTGAAAAAGCAAAAGTGGAGATTGAGGGAGATGATTTCCGTGAGGGACTTACTGCCATCATCTCGGTGAAAGTGCCCGAGCCCCAGTTTGAAGGACAGACCAAAACCAAATTGGGCAATACCGACGTAATGGGAGTGGTGGATACCACTGTTTCCAAAGTCCTGGAAGCATACCTGGAAGAAAATCCAAGAGACGCAAAGAACATCATCAATAAAGTGATCCTTGCCGCACAGGCAAGAGCTGCTGCAAGAAAGGCAAGAGACCTGGTGCAAAGGAAATCTGTTTTATCAGGCAGTGGTTTACCGGGAAAACTGGCTGATTGCTCCGACCGCAATCCGGAACGCTGCGAGTTGTTTCTTGTCGAGGGAGATTCTGCCGGCGGAACTGCCAAACAGGGAAGAGACAGAAGCTTTCAGGCAATACTTCCTCTGCGTGGTAAGATCCTGAATGTGGAGAAAGCAATGGAACATAAGATCTACGACAACGAAGAGATCAGGAATATGTTCACCGCATTGGGCGTGAAGGTGGGCACTGCTGATGATCCGAAAGCGCTTGATCTGAGCAAACTCCGTTATCACAAACTGATCATCATGACCGATGCTGATGTGGACGGAAGCCATATTGCCACATTGATCCTCACTTTTATTTACCGGTACATGAAAGAGCTGGTTGGCCAGGGTTATGTATATATTGCACAACCACCTCTTTACCTGGTTAAAAAAGGAAAAGAACAGGCGTATGCCTGGAATGAAGAGCAGAGAAAAGCGCTGGTGGTAAAATTCGGTGGGGGTAAAGATGATACGGTGAGTGTGCAACGATACAAAGGCCTTGGTGAGATGAATGCAGACCAGCTCCGGGACACTACGATGAATCCTGATACAAGAACTCTGAAGCAAGTGACCATTGAAAGCGCTGCGGAAGCAGACCGCATTTTCAGCATGCTGATGGGTGATGAAGTGGCTCCGCGAAGGGAATTCATAGAAACGCATGCACGCTATGCCAAGTTGGACATTTAAGCTACAATAGATTGTCAGTTAATCATTTATATGAGAAATAAAAGTTTTTTCTACCTGCGATTAAAAACTTTTCTACGCTCTGACTCCTCAAAGCTGTAATTTCACTCTTTCACTTTAAAACTTTATGCTATGTCTGAAGTAACACTTACAGCTTACAATGTAAAAACCAAAGAAAAGAATGTTCCGATCCTTGATGCTGTGATCAAAAAGACCGCTAAAGGCGCTTTCATGGTACAGGGTCATGACGGAAAAGGAAATAAACTGACCACTTTGGTAAATGAAGCAAAAGCAATGGCCGCCATTAAAGCCGGTATTGCCAGTCAAGGTTGGTAATGACCCTATTAATGTAAAAAGATCCTGTTTGGTAAGACACCTCACAGGATCTTTAATTTTGGGAAGTTTATTGTTTTAATAATCTGAAGGATCTTTTCTTCACCCCATCATCGGTTTGTAACAAGTAAAGCCCGGCAGCAAATTTTTCGCTGTGCAGATCAATCAACATCTTTTCTGCAAATCCACTCGCTGCTGCAGACCTGCTTAAAATAATCTTACCAGCCACATCAAAGACCTTTACGGAAATATTCCGGCCGGTTGATGATTGATAAATAAGATTGAATATTCCCTGCGACGGATTGGGATAGATCTGCCAACTGGTCTCTTCATTGAATACAACAGGCATGATGACGGAATATTTAAATGACCCGTCATTGTCAATGATCTTAAGCCTGTAATAGCGGACACCTGATTTATCATTCTCTGCATCAGTGAAACTGTATTGATGCCGGTCCATATCATTGGCCACTGCTTCTGTTTTTCCTATCGTGATAAAGCTATTTTGCCTGTATTCCTCATTTCCCCTGGCTACCTGTATTTCATACCGGTTCACATTGATCTCATTGGCGACCGTCCATTGCAGAAGCACATCCTTATTTTGCTTTTTCTGTGCAGTGAAGTCTATGATATCAACCGGCAGCGGATGAATATTCCCGGGCCCTCCGTCATTGAGCCAGAATTCAGAAAAATCTTTCACTTTGAATTCGGCATAATAACCTTTATCAAAAGGCACTTTGACAACCTGTGGTGGCTTAATGTACAACCACATTCCCTGGTTGTCATCGGCAATAGTGCCATTCTCAAAATTGAAATCGGGATCACTGTATTTGGAAACTCCGAGTTGATAAGCGGAAGAAGGTTTGGTACAGCCACTGCATCCTGTCGCCCTGATCAGTGTGTCTGTTTCTTTATCCAGGAAATAAAACCGTACAGTAACCGAATCCGTTAAACTTCTTGTTGCCGGTTTTATGGTAATATCCCTGTCATGATAGTATTGATTATAACGGTAACGGACCGCCCCTGTATTGATGTACGCCTGCACACCGGTGTTGCCCATATTCATTCCACCAGGTTGAATGGAAGCCACGAGTTTACCGCCCGAGGTGAAGTTGATCCAGTTATTTCCTCCGGAAATATTCTGCGTCACCGGTGAACTCATGGTAGCTCCATCGTAGATTCCGAATGTGTTATCATAAACATGGATATCATCCAGAGCCACTCCATCGCCATTTACTGCAGGGTCGGAATTCAAAACAAACCTCAGTCTCAGATTGGACAATCCGGTGGGTAGTGGAATGGTAGCAACATGCCAGCGGGTGTAATTCTCCACACTCCACAAATTATTTCCCGTATAGTTTTTATTATACCAGTTCGTACCCTGCCCGTATGCTCCCAGCCTGTTCCATATTTTTCCATCTGCCGAATATTCCACCCAGGCTGCATCACACTGCGTATTGCCGCAATCTTCAAGGTCCAGAGCTATGCTCATGCTGAGCGTTGGATTCGTCATCCCGGTTACATTGAAGCAGGGCGAATACAGGTAAGAATATTCCAGGTCATTGTATCCTCCTGTCAAAGAGGTTTTCCATGCTTTGCTGCCACTGGCTGCACCTGATATTTTAGGTGAAGAAGGAGTTCCGTACTGCCATGAACTGTTCTTTCCTCCCGTGTACCAACCTCCATCGCTGCTCTCAAAATTTTCAAGATAAGGGAATGAAGAGATGATGGCGGAGTTCACAAGGTTTATTCTTGCCGTATCATTTTCACGGAATGAATCACCGGAATAATCTACCCATACTTCCACCAGGTGTGCTCCCGGAGATGCGAGATTGGCTGTAGTGGTAAAAACATATTGAATATTTGCCTTCGAAGCAATGGAAGAGATGATCTCGGTTATGACAGCGCCATTATCAATACGGTACTTCACCGGAACGGAACTTATTGCTGAGTTGGAACTGTTACGTATTGAAACTCCGATAGGGGTTGTTCCATTCAAACCGCAGCTTGCCACTATGGGAGTGTCAATACGGATCATCTGAATATCATTGAACACCCTGTATAAGCGGATATCATCAAAAGTGTATCCCGCACCGCCATAATCATCCGAGGCAAGTATCTTTCCCCACTGGCCCAGGCGGACCTGAAAACTGCTGCTGAAATTTTGTGAATTCGATTGAAGAAGATCGCTCAGTTCAATACTGGAAGTAAGTTTATAGGTGCCATCAGGATCATTTTGATTAGTAAAAAGATCGTACGCTTCGATCCAGGGCTGGGCATCATTTCCCCGGATCCAGACCTTATTGGCAGGATTAGTAAGTTGTCCGTGATTTTTATACCGGAAATCAAGCCGTATATCATCTATGGTCGCATTATAAGAAGAAAGATTAAAGGTTCCCATCAATGAATCCGCTGTACCTGCCGCATTGTATTCATAAGAGTCCAGCGTCAACGCCTTGCTACCTGAGTAAGCAATCCCTGAATTGACAAAAGAACGAATGCGGCCGTATGAAGTTGATCTGTTGAAATCATAACGGTCCAGTCCAGTCAGGCCAATTTGCTTTGAAGTATATTCCAGATCGGGTGCGCTTTCGAAATCATCCAAAAAATCGGAACTCAGATCAATGGCCTGATTATCCAGTTGTCTGATGGCAACGGTTATGGTATCATTAGCGCCGACAGGGTCTGTGGCTATTGCATTGACCACTATTACTCTCAGTGAATAATCTCCCACAGAGGAAAAATCATAAGAAGTGGCAAAATTATGAGTGGCAGTTGCGCCACCTGCAATCGGCGTGAAAACAGAATCTATGCTCCATGCGCCGCCATTCACCGAATATTTCACGGCATACTTATTTATTGGCGCATTATCCAGGTTTTTGATCCTTGCTGAGATCACCGTCGAAGCAGACAATTCTGAGGAAGTGAATTTTCTTCCCGTTGCCGGAGCAATTATCGCATCCACTTTCAGATCATTATCAGAGATAGAACCGGCGCAGGTACCGTTATTCGGCTGCCTCGATATGGCTGTGGAGCGTCTCCCGGGATTACCGTTCAGCCTCGCTCTTACAGCAACCCAATAAACAGTATCTTTTGACAAACCACTGATCACATAAGATGTGGCGGTAGTAGTAGCAATGGGTGCCATGTCATTTCCTCTCAACATCATCACTTCATAATCCGTGGCTCCGCTAATGGAATTCCAGTTAAGCGAAATATAACCTTCACATTGAACTCCAGCGAGTGAAACAACGGGGCTTCCCAAAATTGTGAAGGCTTCACTCGTACTGCCGGCGCCGGTGGAATTTTTTATGATACGGATCAGAGCCTGATCGGTAGTGACCGCCGGAGCAAACCATTTCAATTGACTTGACCCTGCCGGTGCAGTAGTATCTTTCCAGGTAGCTCCGTTATCAGAAGAGAAACGGATGGTGAAGTCGCTGGAAGGATCACCCCATGAATCCCAGCTGATGAAAATAGAATCTCCCTGCACCAGTTTTTCTCCTCCAATGGGATGAGTCAATGTTATGGAAGAAGGGACCATATCATACACTAAAAAATATTCCTGCGGAGAATTCTGTGTGACCGATGTTCCGTTCACATTCAAAGTATAACTGCCCGCTGCAGGATTGTTGATGACGATCTGTTCAATATTATTTACATGATCTGCGCCGGTAGTGGCAGCATCTGTTACATGGCCCGGAGCCGGGTCCAATATCAGGGGCAGCGTGGTATTGGATGCAGGATCGGTGACAGACAGGTCAAGATCGTTTACTAAAGTATGGGGAGAAAGCAACGTGGCAGGCGGGTCATTCCAGTACAGCATCACTTTTAGTTGTGCCGTATTTGCAGGAACGGTGATGCTGTGCGAATTTGAACTTCCGTTGGGTATTGAACTTTCAAAATAGCTGTTATTCTCCATCATCTGCACCGAGCGCAATAAGTTCATCCATCCGAATCCATAAGAGAAATCGGGTCCTGCATTCCCGAGATCAGTACCACCATTGCAGATCAGGGCTTTCATCAATGCGTTTTTCGGATCAGCGCCACTGTGGAGTTGCCTGTACCGCTGATATAATAATGCAAGCCCGCCTGATACAGCAGGTGATGCCATGCTTGTTCCGGTGCTTGCCACATAAATATTGACAGGATAAGAGGATACTACCGCAGTTCCCTGGGCAGATATTTCAGGCTTGATACGGCCATCATCAACGGGCCCTTTGCTGGAAGAAGAGTGAACGATCGCATCCACGGTAGTGTTGCCCACGCTGATCACATTCTTGGCAGATTGATAACTTCCTAATACAGTTTTGAATCCGGAAGGAAAAGGGCCACAAACCATACCTCCGCTGTTTCCTGCAGCAAAAACATTTTGAAGATTAGGCATATCAAAGGCCATCTGATCCAGAATATGAGAATACAGATCATAGGTACCGAAAGAATTACAATCATCCACAATGTTGCCGTAAGAATTATTAGTAATCACCATTTTGTAATCCTGCACATAAGAAGGAGAAAATGCAAGAATATTGGAAAAAGACTGGCTTAAGATCGTTGCTTTGGGCGCATATCCTTTGAATCTTTCGCTGATGATCCCTGCTCCTGCTGCCGTGCCTGTCACATGCACTCCATGTCCGCCGCCTGCTATGGCTGCACGGTTGATCAATCTTCCGGTAAAATCCATGTGACGCAAAGGATCGCTATCATCACCGATACCGATCACCACTCCTTCGCCCTGCAAGTTCCTTCCTCCCGGCAAAGATGAATTCAGAACATTCGCCCTTGCATTGGGAACACTCTGATGGTTCAGCAGCTGATCTTCATGAGGTGCAGGCTGAACAAATTCTATAAAGGGAAGTGAAGCCAGTTCCGGGATCCTCTGCTGCGAGATCCTCAACGACAGAACACGGTAATCTTTGAAGGAAGAAGAGATAAGATCGAAATTATAATTCTTCAATTCATCAACGACTTCCTGATAGGAAAACGATTTGGGAAAACTGACCCATACATCAATGGTACCGGGGATCTTCACTGACCAGGAAGGCAATATCCCTTTTGCAAGGGCAGGCTGCATCTTCTGCTGTGGCGTAAGGTAAACTAGTGCCCTAGCATGAGCATTCTTTAATTCATCAGCATTTAAGAAGCCTGAAATGATAACGGTAAAAGCATTGTTCGGAACATATTCAAGCAATTCGATCCCGTTTCTTTTCAGTTGTTCTCTTTGTATATTATCAGGAATTTTTTCAAACTGAATTACGGCAAAAGATCTCTGGCCGGGCTTTGCCGCCTTACGGTTCAAAGAATCAATTTTTTCTGCGGTAATATTTTTTTGCGGAACAAAAGCGCCATCGTTCAACAGAAGCTCATAAGGATCTTTTTGCTGTGCTTTAGCTGCAAAACAAAAAAACAGCAGCACAGCCATCAAGGGAATTGGATTCGATCTCATAATTGCAATTATGCTCTAAAAATAATGCAATTAAGCCAAAATATCCACACTTGCCCGACTGCCTGCAAGTCACCCGTTTATGCAACAGGTGCTTTCTTTTTTTCAAAACAATACTGATGTAACTGTGACAGGAAACGGTACATTTCTTCCATGTTTTCAACAGGCATTATTTTCAGCATAAATATTTTACCCGTCTGTTTTAATGTTGCCTTATTGGTCTCCGTCTGAATGAAAGAAAGAATATTTTTAAAAATTTCCGATTCAAAATAGGGAGAATCATTCTTGTTGATGAAATAGCTTCTCAATGTACCATCCTTCAGTGACATTTTTTCAAAACCAAGGTCCACCGCCAGCCTTCTGCAACGCACCGTAGTGAAAAGATCTTCCACCTGCTGCGGAACAGGCCCGAAACGGTCTTTCAGTTCATCTTTCAACTCATCCAGTTCTTGATCATTCTCGCAATTGTCCATACGGGTATAAAGAGATAAACGTTCGGTGATGCTTTCCACATACTCATCGGGAATAAGTATTTCCAGGTCAGTGTCTATCATGCAATCCTGAACATAATCATCCTGTTGGGCAATCTCTTCTTTGAACAGATCTTTGAAATCTGTTCTCTTCAGTTCTTTTATGGCCTCGTTGAGGATCTTCTGATACATTTCAAAACCTATCTCCGCCATAAATCCACTTTGTTCTCCTCCCAGAATATTTCCGGCACCCCGTATGTCAAGGTCTCTCATGGCGATCTGAAAACCGCTACCCAGTTCACTGTGCTGCTCCAGCGTTTGCAGTCTTTTCCTGGAATCGGAAGGCAAAGTGATCATCGGTGGCGCCAGCAAGTAGCAAAAAGCTTTCCGGTTGCTTCGCCCTACCCTTCCTCTGAGCTGATGCAGGTCACTTAATCCGAACTGGTGAGCATTGTTCACAATGATGGTGTTTACATTGGGAATATCCACCCCGCTTTCAATGATGTTGGTGCAGACCAGCACATCATATTTTCCGTCAATGAAATCGAGGATCCTTTTTTCCAGCACATTTCCTTCCATCTGACCATGTGCAAAGCCGATGCTCAGATCGGGACATAAGCCCTGAATGATGGAAGCCATTTCAGGAAGCCCATTGACACGGTTGAAAATGAAAAACACCTGCCCGCCTCTTTCGGTCTCATAATAAATGGCATCACGGATCACATCTTCATTATACACCATCACTTCGGTCTGTATCGGTTGGCGGTTAGGCGGAGGCGTGTTGATGATGCTCAGATCCCTTGCTCCCATCAATGAAAATTGCAGGGTTCGGGGAATAGGGGTAGCTGTAAGTGTCAGGCAATCCACATTGGTCTTTAATGTCTTGATCTTTTCCTTGTGGCCCACGCCGAATTTCTGTTCTTCATCAATGATCAGCAAGCCGAGGTCTTTGAACTTCACATCCTTTCCCAGCAATGCATGAGTGCCTATGATGATCTCGATCTTTCCCTCGCTGAGTTTTTTCAGTGTTTCTTTTTTTTCTTTGGTTGATTTGAAACGGTTGATATAATCCACCGTTACCGGGAAATCTTTCAGACGGTCACAAAAAGTTTTGTAATGCTGAAAGGCAAGAATGGTGGTGGGAACAAGCACGGCAACCTGCTTTCCGTCCACACAGGCTTTGAATGCCGCCCGAATGGCCACTTCTGTTTTTCCGAAACCCACATCACCACAGATCAGCCGGTCCATGGGAGCAGCGGATTCCATGTCTTTTTTCACATCGGCAGCCGACCTGCTCTGCTCCGGAGTATCTTCATAAATAAAAGATGCTTCCAGCTCTGTCTGCATATAGTTATCCGGCGAAAAGGCAAAACCCTGCTGCGCCTTACGTTTTGCATATAGTTTGATCAGGTCAAAAGCGATCTCTTTTACTTTGGATTTTGTCTTTTCCTTCAGCCTGCTCCATGCATCACTGCCCAGCTTGTTGATCTTTGGAATGGTGCCTTCCTTCCCTGTGTACTTCGCAATCTTATGCAGTGAATTGATATTGACATAAAGAATGTCATTGTCTTTGTAAATGATCCGCACCACTTCCTGAAGCTTGCCATTCACGTCGAGTTTCTGCAGTCCGCTGAACACCCCGACACCATGATCAATATGCGTCACAAAATCTCCGGGCTGCAATTCACGAAGAGTTTTCAGCGTCAGCGCTTTATTTTTATTATATGCCTGCCTTACATTGTATTTGTGATAACGCTGAAAGATCTGGTGATCGGTATAACAAACAATCTTCAGGTCTTCATCAATGAATCCCTCATGTATTGATGTAGCCACCGGAGTGAATTGAATCTCTTCTTTCAGGTCATTGAAGATACTGTAGAGCCGTTCCAGTTGCTTTGGGTTCCCGGCAAACAGATACAATTGAAATCCTTTTTTCTTCCAGTCTTTCAGATCCTGCATCAGCAGATCAAAGCGGCGGTTGAAAGCCGGCTGCTCCTTTGTATTGAATTCGATCTCATACGAAGCAGAAGAAGAATGGTAACCAAATTCCACCAGGTGTCTTCCGGGGAGTTTTTGTTTCAGTTCTGGTTCAGTTATAAAATCATCTTCGGAGACATTCTTCCTTTCCATCGGATCGTCACTGTCCTGCACTCGTGCATTTTGTCTTTCTCCTTTTAAAAAATTCTTCAGATCTGCCGTTGCTTCCCTGATCTTTTCCATGCACCATTCATAGTCCTGCATCCATACAACGGTATTCTCCGGAAGGAATTCAAGCAGGGAAATCTTTGCATCGTTTTCAAATTGAGTATCTACATTGGGAATAATATTCACCTGCAGCAATTTCCTCTCGCTGAGTTGTGTTTCGGGGTCAATGATGCGGATGGAATCCACATCGTTGCCGAAAAGTTCTATACGGTAGGGCTTGTCATTATCAAAAGAATAAATATCCAGAATACCACCGCGGATGGCAAACTGTCCCGGTTCATATACAAAATCAGTACGCTCAAAACCATGGTCGGCCAGTTGCAATAACAGTTTTCCTACATCAAGCTGATCTGCGGTCTTGATGGAAATAATGCTTGAAGAAAGTGTATCGGGTATGGTCACCTTTTCCTGCAGGGCCTCCGGATAAGTGACCAGTATCTTTTTGTTTCCTCCCGATGCAAGCTTTGCCAGCGCTTCCGTCCGCAACATGACATGGGAGGAGTTCAATAATTTAAAATTCTTTTTGGTACGGAAAGAAGAGGGAAAGTAGAACAGGTCCAGCGCCCCGGTCAGATTTTCTATCGTATTATGAAAATAGGCTGCTTCTTCCGCATCATTCAACACGATCAGGTGATTAAGCAGGCTACAGGAAGGATGAGCAAAAGTGGCTGCTACCACAAATTGTGAAGCGCTGCCATGCAGTCCTTTCAGATAAATATTTTGAGGTTGGGAAAAAGAAAGCCTGTCCGCCAGCTGAAACAGGCGGGGGGTATTTTGAAAAAGCTGCAACAACTCGTTGTTCATCATTCCGCACGGCAAAAATACAAAATATCCGCAGCCGGTAATAATGAGTTGTTCAAAAGGTTGAGTGAAAATCAGTAGACCGCATCATAATCAGCATTGAAAACAACGTCGGTCATTTTCTTTGCCACAACCTCCACCGGAAAGATGTTATTCTTTTCATCAAAAACATTTGAGAAAAAGAGATCATCTTTTTTTATAAAAAGAGAATACCGGCCGGGTTTTAGTTTTACTTTAAAATGCCCGTTCTTATCGGTTTTAACGGTCTTTACAAATTCGGTTGAAATACCGGAATAAAAAGCGGATTCGTTCAGGCGGGTCACATCATTAAGATTAGTAAGCCGGTATATATAAACGGTAGTCTGCAAGCCTTTGTGACCTGATGAAGGCCTGTCGGGAGAAGGCATCTGATTGCCGGACACAAGATAAACGTAGCCCTGCAAACCCTGCCGCTTACACAGACTTTCCCGGGGCGGCAGTAAAGAGCCTGAAACAAAAAATAATCCTGATAAAAGAAATAACTGTAAATTCATATACTGTAAAACTATTACAATTTCCGCATCAAAATATAAATAACGTACATTAGATAAATTTTCAAATACCCTTTATGAAAAGTGTATTCTTTCGCATTTTTCCAATACTCATATTTTTCAGTTTTTGTGAACCCTCTTTTTCGCAGGTAAAAACTCAGAGAGAGATCCTTCAGAGAGATGCTATCACACAGGCAGGAAAAGAAAAATCTTTACGGCAACAATTAGAAACACTGGCCAAAGAAAAAGGGTGGCCGTTAAGAATTGAAGGCAAGAATAAAAAGATCTCAGTTTTATCCGGAATTGATGAGCTTGGCTATCCTTTGTATCTCACCACTTACAATAATACAACAGCTGCCGCAACGATAGGTACCAATACTTTGTGGCCGGGAGGAAGCACCGGATTGAATTTAAGTGGTTCTTCACCGGTGGTAAAAGATAAACTGGCCGTATGGGATGTGGGCCGTGTAAGAAACACACACGTGGAACTGACAGGCAGGGTGGTGCAGCGGGATAATCCCTCATCCATAGAAGACCATTCAACTTTTGTAGCGGGAACACTGATCGCAACCGGAGTAAATCCGGCGGCAAAGGGAATGAGTTTCGCAGATCAGGAGTTGGTAGCCTACGACTTCAACAATGACAATTCAGAGATGATGAACGAGTCCGGTAATTTACTGGTATCAAGCCATTCCTATGGCTCACTCGCAGGATGGGTTTTCAATGAAGATGAAAACCGGTGGGAATTCTATGGATCTTTCGGAGCTAATGAAGATTACAAGTTCGGATATTATTCAAGCAAAGCCCAGATGTGGGATTCCATTTCCTATAATGCTCCCTATTATCTGATAGTGCAGGCTGCGGGCAACAACCGTAATTCCAACGGCCCTGCAGTAGGCTCTCCTTACTGGAGATACAATGCCTCCAATATAATGGTAGATGCGGGGAACAGGCCTGCCGGTATGAGCAGCAATGATGGATATGACATCATACCCGGAACAGCAAATGCAAAAAATATTCTTCTGGTGGGTGCCGTGAATCCTATTCCCGGAGGATATAATTCATCTTCTGATGTAGTCATGAGTTCCTTCAGCAGTTGGGGGCCTACTGATGACGGCCGCATTAAACCTGATGTAGTGGCTGACGGCGTAAACTTATTGTCCTGCATCGGCACCAGCGACAATGCTTATGCTGTTTTCAGCGGAACTTCCATGTCCACTCCAACGGTAGCCGGCTCCCTTCTTTTGCTACAGGAATATTATGCAAAACTGCATAGCAACAGCTTTATGAGATCGGCCACACTCAGGGGGCTTGTTATCCACACTGCAGATGAAGCAGGTCCGGCGCCCGGACCGGATTACCAGTTCGGCTGGGGACTGGTAAATATTAAAAAAGCCGCTTCGGTAATCACCTCCAATAATACTGACCAGGTCATTGAAGAAAATGTATTGAATAACGGAGCTTCCTATACAAAAAATGTTGTAGCATCAGGTAAAGGGCCATTGATAGTTACGATCTGCTGGACCGACCCGAAAGGAACAGTAATACCTGTTGCCAATGCATTGAATAACCCCGAAAGAAAATTAGTAAACGACCTTGATGTAAGGGTGACTATTGATACCAATGTTTTTCGCCCATGGATCCTGAACCCCGGCAACCCATCTGCTGCTGCCACTACAGGCGATAATAATACAGACAACGTAGAAAAGATAGTGATCAACAACCCGGTCCCCGGAGCTACCTACACAATAACTGTGACGCACAAGGGAACTTTACAAAGAGGTTCACAGGCATATTCTCTGCTTATAAGCGGAGTGGGCGGGCACGCTTTCTGCAACTCGGCAGCCACTAACAGTCAGGGGGCCAGGATAGACAGCGTCTCCATTGGCACTATCAGAAATCAAAACCCGGCCGGCTGCACTACTTATAACAACTTTACCAAACTAACGACAGATATCCAATCAGGGCAGACACTGCCGGTTTATATCAAACTGAATAGTTGTGACGGTTCCTCCGCAGATAAGATCGTAAAAATATTTATTGACTTTAATAATAACGGCAGTTTCACCGATCCCGGAGAGAATGTAGCAACAAGCGGTGTGATCAACGGAGATGGCGTGTTCTCAACCAATATAACCATACCTGCGGGATTGACCGTTGATAATTACAGCCTGATACGGATCGTGATGCAGGAAACGAACAATGCAAACAACGTGAATCCCTGCGGCAGCTATACAAGAGGAGAAACCCAGGACTACCGGGTTCATTTTGCCACACCAACCAACGATGTTGGTATGGTAGAGCTGGTAGCTCCGTTGCCGGGTGATTGTGCTGCCGGTTCGCAACTGGTAGTCGTGAGGATCCACAACTTTGGTACTGCAGCCCAGTCCAATATTCCCGTAACTGCACTTGTAAAACAGGGATCAAACACTCTTCTCAACATTAGCACAAATTATCCCGGTACTGTTGCTGCAGGAAGTGATGTGATTTATACTTTCCAGTCAACTTTTGCTTCTGTTCCCGGCACTGAATACAACATCACAGTAGGCACCAATCTGTCCAATGATGTGAACAGTTCCAATAATCAGTTCAGTGCTACTATCAAAACCGGATCGGGCAGTGATGATCCATCAGGCTCTGCAGAAATTTGCGGAACCAACCAGGTATTCCTGAAAGCGGTGAAGACCGGAAGCGATGTATTCAGCTGGTATGAAACATCCGGCTCAACCAGCCCGATTGCGGGGGGAGCCAATGCGGTTTCATCCACTATCACCAATGACCACACCTATTACCTTCAAAAGAATGACATCAACCTGAGATTAGCCCCTGCTAATAAAAATGTTCTTGCAGCCCCTGCCGATGCTTATAATGAATTCGCAGGCAACTTTATCAAATTCTCTACAAGCGTACCGCTTACCATTGAAAGTTCCAGGTTGTATGTACGGTCTGCAGGCAAGATCAAATTTACGGTTGGAATCCTTGCCAGTTTCAGTGCAGGCAGCGGGTCTTACAGTTACTATCCGGTTACAACGACAACCATTGACGTTTATCCCACCAGCCCGAACCCCGCAGGAGGAGCTCAGCCAAACGATCCCGCGGATTCAGGGGCCATCTATTATCTGAATCTTCCTGTTACTTCTCCCGGCAGCTATATCATGATCGTTGAATGTCAGAATGGGGCAAATAGTTTCAGAAACAGCAACTCATCACAATTATACAACTATCCGTTCTCCCTGCCGGGAGTCATGAGTATTACCGGAAACAGCGCCGTGAATGTCAATGACACCACCGATGCCACATTCTTTAAACACTATTATTATTTCTTTTATAATACCAGCTTCAGGTTAGCAAGTTGCTCTTCCAACCGTGTTCCGGTAGTGGCCACCACTGCCGTTGCTCCTGTGATCACACAATCAGGGAATGTGCTGAGCAGCAGTTTTGCAACGGGCAACCAGTGGTATATGAACGGATCGCCTGTCAGCGGAGCCACAAATAAAGATTACACTGCTACCGCTTCAGGAGTTTATTCAGTGCTCAGAACTGATTCGGCAGGATGTTCACTCGCTTCCAATCAGATCAACTTTTCTGTGACGGCAACCACTGATCCGAATGACACTCCTACCGGGTTCTCCATTTTACCCAATCCGTCGCGGGGTGAATTCACACTGAGATACACTGCAACCACCAGGTCAGACATGGATATCATATTGACCAACTCACTGGGACAGCAGGTATATCACAGCACATTGCCTGCAGTATCGGGTTCCATTACCAAACAGATAGATCCCGGAGAACTGGCCACCGGTATTTATTATCTGAAAGTAAAGCATGATAAAAAAACCTTCACCAGAAAACTGGTCATTACCAAATGATGTTAGTTTGAAGTATGTGAAGAACAGGCATCTTGAAAGAACAATGTTGTATTACAGCCCGGGCAGGCCATGAAGCAGAAAACCATTTCTATAATATCAGGACCTGATTGCGACCTCGAAGCAATGGCATTAAGAAACTCTCTGGAGTACTTGGGATTTATTGTCATTTTACGAGCTGTCGGAAGGCCTGATGACCTGATAAACATTCTGAAAAATGACAAGCTGACAAAGAGCTCGGAGATACTGATCTTCTGTTTTCACGGAAAGAATAAAAAATTTATCATGCCTGAGCTTTCCCGGGAGATCTACAGGCTGGATGAACCGCGGACTGATTTTGGTTTCAAAGAGATTGAAAAGTATGCAAACTTATCAGGCCAGCATATAATAGTGACAGGCTGCACTCTGGGAAATCAAAAAATAGCAGACAGTTTTCTCAGGTCAAAAGCAAAAACTTTTATCGGATCGGCAGGATACCCTCAGGCTAATTCCGCATTGATATTTGTGACAACGCTTTTTTATTATTTAAGTAAAAACGAAAGCTATGACGAGGCGTTTAAAAAAGCTGCAAACATAGATGATGAAACAAAACAGTTCCGGCTTTACAAGCCTTAAATTCCGGATGGCCACTAAGACACCACTGAATAGCAGGTGTTTTTCATAAAACAAAGCTTATTAAAATAAAAAGCGTCTTAAGCTTTTAACCCAGAAAATTTATTTATACATTTAATTCTTGTTTGTTTGCCATAAAGAGCAGGGCGGTATCCTCAGATGCCGCTCTTTTTATTTCTCCTGCCGGCTACCTGAAAGAAGTGTTTTCAATTTATCTTTGCGGCCTTATTCTTTTTTAAAAAAATCATGCATGGCACTTTTACCCTGGCGGACAGGAACAGTAATAAAGATCAAAGACGAAACAAAAAATACAAGGCGATTCTGGGTAGAGGTATCCGGCACCGAAACCTTTGATTTTAAAGCAGGCCAGTTTGTAACGCTGGACCTCCCCATTCATGACAGACCCGGCAAAAGATGGCGCAGCTATTCCATTGCCAGCTGGCCTGATGGCACCAATATATTTGAATTGGTGATCGTGTATGCCGAAGAAGGCGCCGGTTCCAC
>WBZO01001203.1_pt2 | contig 18635 bp, 38 predicted proteins | sample 5204261 | NCBI WGS metagenome assembly WBZO01 (sample SAMN12412400, study PRJNA552823) | activated sludge metagenome | isolation source: activated sludge from anammox sidestream of wastewater treatment plant... | place: USA: North Carolina | collected 2017-09
TCATCGGCCTAAGCTCAGTCACTATTATTTTGTCGCCTGATTGGTGGATTTTCATTTGTAATTTCTAAGAATTGTTGCATTGGCGCGAAACGCGGCGATATAGAACGTTATGATATTGTTCCATATCTTCAACGCTTCTATGACTTTCGTCTCCACTCAGCGATACCTCACGCAAACATGGCTATACTTCTATTGTTTGTTAATGTTGCACGTCCTTCCGTACTGCCGCTTCCTTCTTGAGACTGGCACTTACCCGGCCAGCTTAGGTTTAAAGTTCTATTCTATCAATTAAATCTTTCAACCTTGCTACAGAATTTTCTGTCTTCTCCGTTGCATCTCTTATTGCGTTAAAAAGTGGTGGATATACTTGTACCGGAGCTTCATCGCGCTCGCATGGATTATTGCTGTATGGAGCCGAAATTGGCTGCAACTTATCAATCAGTCTATCTATAGTATTATTCAGATCGCCATTAGCCTTTTCAAGATTACTTACACACTTATCTGCTATTGACTGTTTCTTACCTTCCGGCAGCATATCTTGTGATCTTAAATTCATAATTATAATCCTCAATAGTGTGTAACCTGACTCAAAGGCTCCAGCAGGAGAGAATGATTTGTAGCCATCTTCGTAAACCACATAGTATCCGCCTGAGTGCGGTTGATGTTTTTTTACATATTCTGCTGGAACTGTAAAACTACCGTAACCAGGCTCTGATGGTGTTAGGTTTGCGCTACCATCTTCGTTGACTTCTACTGATACGATCTTAAGCGCATTAACTACTTTATGGCTTTTGTATCTTGGTAATCTTATTTCTTCCATTTTCAAATCTCCAATTATTTAAAATTGCCCGGCTTCCACGAGACTCCGCTGAATAGCAACCTGTCGCTTACAGCTTCACTGATACTGGCCAGTGTTAACCGCCGGGCACTCCCAGCGGATCAGTGTTACGTTAAAATAATTTATGGCACTTTGCAGTTAATGACGTGAATACATTGGAGTCGCTTAGCGGCGTATTTTGCAATGTTAAACTTTTCTGAGCTGTTATTGCAGCTTTACAGGTAGGCTCATCAGTAAATGGCCCAATGCTCACTGGCAATGCTTGGGATGGGTCTGAGGCGCTTGCATTCCCCCCGCTGAACTTGCCTGACTCCTATTACGTGCCAACCAGGTAATTGCAGCGGAAGAACAGCATGACATAGAGCATCTACCCTAACCTTGGCATCATTGCCGCTTGCCGGTGTTTTAACAGTGGCATCCATCAAATTACTATGAGCAGCGATGGCCGAATTGCAAGCTGCAAGTGTTTGAAAATTACCGACATCGAAAGTCATAGCTTTCATCTGCTGTCCTGCTTGCTGATATTGTTCAACACCTGAGGCTTGATAAAAGTATGTTACGGCATTTGCAGAAAAAGAAATTAATGCAAGTAGTAAAAGTGATATATATTTCATTTCAAAATCTCCTGTTGTTTAAATTCAGACTTCAGATAATTTTTCATTACTATGATTACGGCGGCATGAATATTTTAAACCATATTAAACGTGCATTGCATATACCATGTAAGGGACACATTTAATCGGCATTATCCGCAACCAAGCCAGCGTCTGAATAAATTCTGGCTAATATTTATTGAAAAGGAAAGGCCGCCAACCTTAAAAATTAAAGTAATCGTAAATTTGTCGCCAAGATAAATCTGCCAGCAAGTACATCATAACTATGAATAACACAAAAAGCAATGGCGATGTTGTGTATCCTTGGTCGTAATTGTTTGTTTTGTAGTCTCTCATAATACCTCCTTAATGTTTATCATTTAATCATGTTAATGACAAAATTTATTTGTGTCAAGAAATATTTTTGTTAATTTCTTGGAGGTATTTCAGTAATTCTTTCCTTGCCGCAGTTATGTTGTATTCGTTGTTTGATTCCATGCCAAGTTGCTTTTCGTTGGCGTATTTATCAGCTAGTTCCATTATTTTTCGTATATTTATTTTCATTTTCTATCCAACTCCGCCCATACTTCATGTGTATATGGTGTCCATTCGTATTTGTTGGCGTTTCTTAACATCTTTAACCGCCACGAATACAACCTGCTTAATGTTTTTATCGGGCTGTTTATATCTCTAAGTATTATTAATTTAAAAGGCGAATCATAAGGCGGCATCCGCTCGCTGCACTTTGTCCATGTGATTTTCATTTGATTTTTCCGCAGTGTTTGCATTTCTTAATGACTGTAAGGCCACTTTTATAATTGAAGTGAGCAACACCTCCTATGACTTCAAAAATGAAATTCTGCAACAACATAGCATCATAAGTATGCCCCCACATAAAACACAGTAATTTGTTAATCATTTCTCAAACCGTTGTTGAAATACAGTAAATCCGTCTGTTCTGTTATTTAACCACCATTGTATGTGTTCAATTAATGCCTCATCGGAACTGAAATAAATTTGTTCAAACTCGTCATCTTCAAACGCGTCGAATATATAAAACTCACCATTCGGTAAAATTATTTGTTTATCACTCATTTCGTCAACTCCTGTTTGTTAATCATTTAACAGTTCCATTTTTACAATATTGGCACCATATCCCCTTGCTGGCGCTGCACACCGCCTGTCTGCCGCACCATGGGCATTTAATTGCTATACTCATCTTGGTGGCTCCGGTTTGTTAATCATTTACCTATCCCATCCACTGACTCAATTATCCCTGCTATAGCTATAAACATAATTGTCACGCATACAGCAATGTAATAATAAAACCATGCAGGGGCATTATCGATATACCCAATATAAAAACTGAAAGCTAAGGTAGCGCAATAACTTCCAAACCATATTAGTATTCCTTTCATCTTGGCGGCTCCGGTTTGTGGATTGGCATGACGCGGGTTATATGCTTAACTGGAAACTTGCTCTCTATGCATGGATTTTCGACAAAGTCAATGCCATTAAAATCAGCAAAATATGATGTGAACGCGATATTTACCCAGCACTTCCCTATAAAACCAGACTTCAAAAACTCTTCCAGCGTCATCCAGGATTCTTGTAGTTCTTGGCAATTAGCTATTAGACCTTCAAGACACATCCTCACACCGGCGTCACAATGATGATCTCCATAATTTGATAGTATTTCTTTGTGCATCCCCTGGAGTATTTCTTTGCTAACACCTTGCATAATTAATCCTCAATCAATGCAATAATCCTATTAAGAATGCTAGATAATAAATGCTCTAGCATAGTACCAAGAATAACTGCCGGAACTGTAATCGGCCAAAATAGCCCAAACGATAGATAGTCTCTAACATCTGCTTTATACCATCCTTCTGAAGCTTCGATAGCAAAGCATTTTGTAACAGGCAATATAAAAGCCGCGTATAAGATAAACCATAAAAATAGTTCCATAATTTAATCCTCTTTATCCCATTGCTTGAAGATGGTTAATTTGCTGGAAACCCTTCTATCTATCGCATTTATATTCAGGTTGTATTTTTGCGCTATAAAGTAGATGGAGGCTATAACATCGCCTGATTCCTCAATGAATCTATCAGTCAAAGGCTTGCCTCCATCAGGATGGTTGTCACATTCAAGGCCGTAAGCTAAGACTTTGCCTATTACCTGCTGTAATTCGCCTGTTTCTTCGGCCAATTTAGAGAACCCATTATTTGTCATCGGCATAATTTAATCCTCAAATGGTGTTAGGCTGTACTCTGCGCCTGGGATGTTCCAGTCTGGTTTGGTTGTTTTCAATATATTCCCATCCTGTATATCTTTCATGGTATTTACAATATGTAACAAATCTCTAAAATTCTTTGCTTTAATCCAAACAGGGCATCCAGTATCAGCCCATATTTTTATCAGATCGGCGTATGGGTGTTGATCATTAATCAGATACTTTTCGCAATCGCTCAACAAGCCTATAAGGTATGTTTTTGTTAATGGTGATAGATAAACTTTTATATCTTTATCGCCAGTATCGCGAATGCAAGAAAAACCATTCTTGCTGCGTAAAATTTCCTCAATCTGCTTTTCACTTCCATCGTACTTAATCCATTCGCTCATATCAATACCTCCCATCTCTGCATGGAGAACATCTACCATACACCAATCGTTGATTAAACTCACCACATTCACTGCATTCCCCTGGCTCACCTTCTGGCATATCAAGTACAGCTTTGCGGCTTGCATTAACTAATGATTCAGTCTCCATAATTATTAAGTTGCTTGCTTCGTCTAGGATGTCAGGTTCTTTCATTTTGTCTGAATCTATATTTAAAATCTTCTAAACATTCATTTGCATCGCTATACCATTCTGCGCTGTCATCATTATTTGACATTGAGGCACAATAAGCACGCAACCAAACTTCTTCGTCGGTTAATTTATTTGCTTCTGTGTTTGAAGTTTCTATTTTCAATTTATATCTCCTGTTAATTTATTTTTCTTAATGTACCAATCAAACCAGTATATCTCACTCATTGATAATGTTTCTCCGCAGACCAATCTAAAGAATATATCAATATTACATGCAGAGCAAATTCTTTTTTTCCTCAGAAGATCGGTTCTGAATTTTGAATACATTTTCAATTCTTCATGAATAACTTTGTATTTTGATATAAAAAAATCAGAATCATGTCCAAGTGATTTTGCTAAAGTTTCAATCATTGGAATTGTTATTCTATCTTCCTTAACTGGTATTGATACAGTCAAATTATCATTAAAAGAAAAAACAACCTCAAGTTGTTTTGTATCTGGATTTCTTTCTATCGTTAGTAGGTTCATGCTTGCTCCTTTAATATCTCTGGAAGTTCATCGGCAACCAATAAACCAACATCACTTAATGATAAATTAACGTAACCGTACTGGCAACCAAAATCATCAATATTACTTATTCTCGCTGATATAACACGGCCAGAATATTTGAATCCTTCTGCCGCATCTATGCAAGGCTCGCATTCATTAAATGTTATGCTATCGCCAACTTGGTAATTACGATCGTTATAACGAACAGTGCTCTTCATTAATCCTTCGCGTATTGGATTAAACTGTTTCGGATGACATTTTAGGTTATGGTGAGTCATTTGTTGTCATTCTCCATATAATTAAAATCTCCATCAGCATCACAATGCTCAGGAGGCCAGCCATGTTTTCTTATGTTGTATCCTCTAATTATCATTCGAGGCAACCTATAAAATATCGTTTTAAAAAACGACAAAATCAATAACAAGATAAAAAAAGATAGCCACGGAGATTGATTCATAAATTCAAATATTGTCATTTTTGTTCCTTCAAATCGCTCGACTTAATAGTTATAACAAAACCGCTTGGTGTTCTTAGCTCTATTTCAAAGTTGTTTGGGATTTCTATTTGTTTATTGCTATTGTCGCAATTAATTGATGCAATAGCCCCGCCGGGGAAATCAGGTCTTTTTGACATCCCAGATAGCTCTGGTATTGCTCCAATTTTATTTATTTTTGTTGGTATTTGTTCTATCTCACTCCACGTTCCAGGTTGCAGATTAACTTTTTCCTTTAAAGAATAAATAAACTTCTTTCTGTTGCCGTCCATGAACTCTTTTCTATTGAGCTTTCCTTCTTTGTATAGTCTTCTCAATGCATCAGAGGTTTGCTCTGAGCTTAATGCTGAGTGTACCTGATCGTAAACATCGTGCGTGGTAAATTCTTTCATTGCAACATTTGATGTTGCCCATTCTAATATCTCGTGTTTTAAATTTGAAAAATCTGACATATTAATCCTTATATTTTTTATTTAAAATTTCACCAATTACACTTTTCCAAAAACGATCACTAAATTCTTTTTCATATTTATTGTATTTATCACAACCTTTTTCAGTTTTTGGTCTTGTATCAACAATTCCATTGCTATCTATGTAGTACTCAAATTGCTTGTCTCCTTTATATTCTCCTATATACAAAACATCTCCACCAAGTTCTTTAATTGCTTTCGCTAAAGAACAATCTTTTTCGTGACCAATACTATCTTCTTCCATATAACATGGATGACCATGCCAGCCTTCGTGAGCGCCAAGACATTCTGGGCACTGTCCATTTCCCATGCTCCATTCTTTGCTTTTTAAATATTCCAAAGAATGACTCATTACTAATCCTTAGTTAAAGTTTAATTTTTCTATTCTTGCAATTTGTTTTTGTAGTGACTCTGTCTTTTTCTTTCTTCTTTTCTCGCAATCCTGTACCGCTTCTTCTCTTTTAATGAATGCATCTTTATTTAGCCTGAATAAAAACATATGCTTATATTTTACTTCTGGATATATATTGCCAAAATCATGAATTTCTCCATCCCAATCGTAAGCTTTAATACCATCAGTTAAACAGTGCTTTGTGGTGTATATCTTCTTCATAACTAATCCTTAGATAAAATGTTAATGCCTGTACTACCAAAACCATTGCCGCCACGTTCTGTTTGTTCAAATGACTCAACAAAGTTAAACACAGGTTGAATAACTGGAACAATAATAAGCTGCGCTATGCGATCCATAGCATTAATCTTCATTGGGTCGCTTGATCTATTCCATACTGACATAATGATTTCACCTTGGTAGTCACTATCAATTAATCCAATTGTATTTCCAAGTATCAGTCCTTTATGTCCAGCACCGGAACGCGGCATAACAACAGCGGCATAACATGGATTATCTAAATGTATTGCAATTCCTGTGCCAATCTTCAGACATTGATTTGGGTATAGATAAATATGGTCTGTGTTTTCCATGCCAAAATTAACAGCCATCAAATCAATCCCGGCGCTACCTGGTGTTTTTGGAAGTAGCATCTCAGGCGTTATTTTGTCACTAAGTATTTTTGCGTTTATTTTCATCATTCAATTTTCTCCATTCGTTAAATGCTTCCCATGCCGCATCACATCCTAGCGCAATACATACAAATGCGCCAGATTTTTTTGCTGCCAATAGATAATTTATTTGCTCGTCGCTTACTTTTGATAAAGTAGGGTCTTTTCTTTTTAGCTCCATGCAAAATGATGGATTGCCATGATTGTGTATGTCCGGGCATCCTGTCACCATGCCCATAGCTTTATCCTTTGTTATTGCTTGAAATTGTCCTTTGATTAACTTTCCTTCATTCTTTACGTGGAATAATGTCAATCCATGTGTATCAGGAAATTCTTTTCTTACGCGATTAATCAGCGTCATTTGTTCAGCAGATTCCTTTGGACATTTTTTGTTTCTATATGTTAAGTCGCCGTATATTTTTATTCCTGGGATTGGTTTGATCATAACGGCCTATCACTTCCATGATTTTTGTGAAAACCATAAATTTCTCTATATTTTTTTATGGCCAAAGTTGCATCATTAATATCCTCAAATAATCCAATGTATATTGCCTTTTTATTTACTGTTATACGACACATCCATTTATTAGCTTTTTTATGAAATGATATGCCAGATACACCGCTATTGTTGCTTGATTTTATTTTCATATTCTTTTTGTTTTCTGATAAAGATACACATCTCAAATTAATTAATCTATTATCTTCACCATTACCATTTATATGGTCAATTTCTTGCTCTGGCCATGTTCCATATACATAAAACCATGCAAGTCTATGAGAGTAATATAACTTGTCCTTTACAAAAATTCTTTTATATATTTTGCCATTATGTTTATTAAACCAAGTATTTCCAGCGGTTCCGCCAATTTTTATCCTATTAGAGCTCGACTGTTTCCAAGTGAATAATCCAGTTTCACAATTATAATTTAATTTACTTTTCAACTCTTTCTGTGTAATACTCATTCAATCTCCAATAAAAAAAGGACATACTCTTGAATGGTGATAATGGCATAAGTTAAGCCACACCCAAGAATACATCCTCGTTTTAAAACTTATTTGCTAAACCGTTATCACGCGGTAGATTTAATTATATCACAAGTATCAGGCTCTTGGTTATAAGCAAATATACGATAAAAGCCAGAGTTTTCTTTTCTGTATGTTATTGAGTATGGCATCTTCTCAATTCCTTGTGTAGCCTCAACAAACATATTAAAATCTTTAATCAGCATTTTGTTTTCTGCCTTAACAACATGCCATGTTTTAAAGGTTCTGTATTCAGTTACCCAATCAACAGCAATACATTCATTGCCGTTCTTAGATAATGTTTTTTTATGACTCCATGATAATAGCTTGTCACACTGTATTCTGTGCGGGTCTTTTTTCATTGCTCTAAAATCAGCTATCAATTTTTCATTCGGGTCTATCAATTCGTGTTTATTTGGACAATACCTTGCTGCTATATCGCATTTCTCGCCACACTCAGGACATTCTTTATAGCTCCAGTAGTAGTTGCACTGCTCATACTTACCATTACGTTGCAAATGCAATCCCAAACACCTTCTGCCATAGTGCGCCGGGAGCGCACCATATTCAGACTCTATCCTATTGCCATCTAAGTCAACATAATAACCATGCTCATCCCATTTGAGATTGTCTTCATTCTTCCTGACTGTGAACGTGTTCTCTGTTTTGCATAGTTCGCAGATGACTTTAACATATGCCTCAGACTTGCTTTGATTCCATGTTTTAATGACAGGATTAAACAGGTCTCCATCTGGATGATGATTGTCTATATTGCCAGCATAATCAAACACAGCGCCATCTTTTTTATCGGGGTGTGTTCTTACTAGCCTTCCCAATATTTGATGCAACAATGGGCTTGATTCTGTGGCTCTGAGCAATGCTATGAAGTCAAGTCTAGGGAAGTCTGTGCCGCGCGTAAAAATTCCAACATTAATAAGATATTTTGTTTTTAATTGTTTATGCTCTCTAACTATCCTGTCCCTATTTCTTGTTAATGTTTTGTCAGTAACTACAGCAGTTAATGATGATGGCAATGACTCATAAATTTCCTCACAGTGTTGTTGTGTTGCCGCGAATATTAATCCAGATATTCTATTTTGTTCTTGTGTTTGTCTTACCAAATCCTCAATGATCGCGCTTGTCTTTCTTCCTTTCCCGATAAATGCTTGATCAATAGATTCCTTGGTGAACTTACCAATTCTGTTAAGTTCTAGGTTGCTTGTATCATAACTAACATTTATTGATGGCACAATTAATGGAGACACATATCCTTGCTCAAGCAAATCTCTTCCCTTTATGTGAACAATTTGTTTTGTAAAAAACGGATTGATTGCCTTATCTTCTGGCACCGGATTATCGTTAATGTCTAGCCTATAAATATATCCAGTTCCCGTTCTATATGGGCTACTAGTTAATCCCAATACTCTTAACTTTGGGTTTTGCTCTCGCAAGTGCCTTATAATATCCAGTATAGTAGGAGTTAAGCTTGCATCTGCCTCATCTAATATAACAAGGCAAAACTTATCTCCAAATCTTTCAAGATAATTTTTAATTGTTAATGCAGTACCAAAAACAACATTGTGTCTCAATGATTTACTGTTTGCTGATGCACTAAACAATGAACAATGTTCACCTGTCAAACGGTATTTCTCTGCGTTTTGCTCAAGCAATTCCTTGTTGGGCTGCAATATAAGTACTTTCTTTCCAGACATTTCAGATACTATTCTTGCAATCTCGGCAATAATAAAAGACTTGCCAGCCGCCGTGTAAGCTTCAATCAATCCTGGTTCAGTGGTTTTTTTTATCCATTCTATTGCTGTTTTGACGGCATCAACTTGGTAGGGTCTTGGGATGAACATTTCATTATTCCCCGTAATACTGCCATAAAACAGCGTTACAGTGACAATGCACCGCCCCCATAGTAAATCCTGTTTTATGGCAATGATGCAAATGCACAGGCCAATTAAAAAAATTCTCAGGGAAGAGTCTTTTATTTATTTTTCTGCTCATAACACTTTTATGAGCAATATCATTTAAGGGCTCTTTACAGTGAGCGCACATTCCCTTTTGCATTTCAATGTATTTTTCTCTAACTTTTTTTCTTTCGTGTGGAGTTAGATTATTGTAATTAACTGGCAATTTCATAACTAAAACACCGGAATATCAAACATCATTTTATAATAAATTTCTCGTGTTGCTTTAACGTCTGAGATGCAGTAATCAATAACTTTCTGAGGATCGGTTTCCCATATTTCAGCAACCATTGATCCGTCAATTCCTTCATGTTCGTGTTCAACCCCAAACAACCAGCACATCAAATCAAGACTCGTCATCTTATTCTTATCAGGGTCCCACATGAGCATAATGTCTTTGATGCAATCATCCCACGGCTTGGCATTCATGGCTTTTAATATGTTTTTTGGAGGTTTGATACCGAGTATCATTGAGCGATGCTTGAGGAATTTAAGATCGAATCCAACAATATTGTGGCCGGAGAAAACTTCATAATCTTCAATATATTCATAAAATGATTTTATACATTGAGTTTCATTTAGGTCTAGTGTTGTATTGTGTATTTTCCCATTTGTCGCAAATGCAATACATGCAACACTACCATAAGCACCATTTAATCCGGTCTTGTGAATCTCATCTTTCAATGCTTGTTCGTAGTTTTCTGCCATCCATACATCAATAGATTCTTTCTTCTTGATGTTGCCTGGTGGCCGTATAGTTGACGCTATGCGCTCAATAACTTGTTTGTCTGTAGTTGGCAATGTTTCGATGTCGAACGTTAATGGTTCAGTATTCATTTCCTTAATCCTCTTTCGCATTCAAAAATTATCTGTCTAACATACCTCTGATTTGTGCCAATATGTATTGCAATGCTTGCTACAGATTTGTTTTTATAATTTTCAACGATGTATTGAGCCTTAGTGTCCTTTTCTTTTTTTATTTCTTTCTCCTTCATAACAAGGTTCCAGTAATGATAAAACCTACCATAGCTCATGTATTTGTTATCCCCTGTTGATGGTATGAAATTTCTTTCTAGCAAAGTTTCGTATGCGTCTTTTCTTCCTTCTATATCTGGATTTTTTAGCATTACATATATGCCGCGCTTTAACTTCTTAATAGCCATCAATTGCTCTTTTGGAGTTTGTCTGTTCTTTCTTCCATCTGGTTTTTCTGGATTCCTATCCTCATACCACCAATAAGGAGTCAAGGCAAGATTCACTGCTCTAAGCCAATGTATTTGTTGTTTCATGTTCATAGTTAATTAAAGCGGCACTAGGCCGCTTGGTTGTTGGTTATTAACATAGATCAGAAAGGTATATCTGGATCATCCTCAAAATCTTCAGATATTTTGTTTGGCATTGGCTTTGGCGCTTGCTTTTGTGGCGCTGGTTTTGATTGTGGTTGTGAGTTACTACCGTTTAATGGTTCAATTTTTTGCACGAAATTTTTATTTCCGTTTGGAGTAACTCCTAATGTGATATGCATTGCCTTGCCAATTAAGCACTTCTGCATATCAACATCTTTTGGCTTTCTTTTCAATGCTGCTAATTTTCCTCCGCAATTCTTATCGATCGCCCAAAACATCGATCTAGCATTATCAATGGTTTTTTCGTGTTTTTCTGGTTTATAAAAATCACTTGTTGGATCGTCTCCATACAATTTGATATTTTGAAATATTTTCCTATTCTCATATTCTGATGGGGATTCAATATTCCATCTGAGTTTCACATAAGGAATGTTTTCACCTTGCTCATCAAAAAAACTCCACTCTACTTCTTCTATATGCGCCCTGCATCGCGTGTTTTTTGGTATAGTTTCAAAACCATTATTGCCAGCTTCACCAGTCGACTCACTTCCATCACTCCAAAAATCATCATCGTATTGACTCATTTGCTTCTCCTATAAAAACCCAAAAAGTTTATCTGCTTTTGTTGCTGCGTTTAGTTTTAACAACTTATTTGCTATTTGTATTAATTCATTCCGATTAAATACATAGTCGACATAAAGCCAAGCTAATGACCATTCAAACCCATCGTAATCGATTGATCCATTAACCTCTCCATCACAAACTATATTGTAATAATAATCCTCAAACTCACTAGGTTGAACCAATTCAAATGTTAACCTATTACTCACTCTCTTCCTCCTGCACTTCTTCATTATCTTGCAAAACCAGCAAACCATTTTGCTCAACATAATCACGATAGAATGGGATATATTGCAGAATAGGGTTTGTGCCTTTTGGTACGTTTATTTCTTGTGGTATGTCATAGCGGTTCTTTGCTGATACATAACCTACAGTGCCATCGCTTGAAGTTATTAGTACACGTTCATCAGATATTCTGACACGCCCACGCTTGGTTGTGTTTCCTTTGTTGTCAGTCACATGACCGGTCATTGTCTCGGTCTGCTTTAAATACAGAATGGCGTCACTATGAGAAATATATACATCTTCAGATTTCTTATGCATTCTCATACTGTAAACAGTGTATTCACCGCTAACATCAGGCGAGTTTTTCTTCTTTCGCTCGCTTGAGTGAGCAAGAAATACAATTGCCATATTGCGTTTGTCACGTATCTTCTTACATTTGTTGATTATATCATCGTGCCATTTAGCGATAGTATCAAATGCTTTTTGGAATCCACCGGCAGCATCTTGAATGCTACTTGTGACTCCAGGATAAAACTCTACCATTTCTTCTTCAAACAAATCATTTACCACCGTTACTGTATCAATGACTAACGTTTCGTAAGGATGATCGTCAGTATAGAACTCCATTAGCTGTTCAATCAATACTTGCCGTGTGCTTATGTTTTTTGCTGCATTGCCTTTTTCATCCTTGTGCGGTTTCGGTAATACTGGGTTAAAGTGAGGCTGCAATTCTACCGGCACACGTTGGAACACAGTTTGCGAATCTTCAGCCTGGATGAATGCTGGCTTTGGGAATAACCCGGCCAAGCTAGTTTTTCCGCTTCCAGTAAACCCAACAATCGTTAAAATAGGCGGTTTGATAACCGCCTTTGTTCCTTGGCTCATGTAACTACTCATTTTCTTCAATCTCCACGTTTTGCCAGTCGCCTAGCCATTTGCCAAGATCAGATGGAACTCCGCTTCTAACAACTTGTACAATGCCAAAATATCTGTCAAGATAATTCCTAAACCTAATCGTTTTTGTTTTTGGTTTTATGCGGTATATACCATTAATGCCCCATTGTGGTAAATTATCCTGACAATCTTTCCATTCACCAATAAAATACTGTATCTTCGCGCCTTCAGCCCATGCATGAATTAAATCTGCGTGTTTATGGCGTTTTGGATTTTGTGCAGGTTGTTCTTGTTCTGAGATTTTTTCTACTATTATTTTGTTGCCATAAATTACATTTGCTGTAGCAAGTCTTAAAACACCGTTTTCAACATAATTGTCACCTAAATTTGCCTCTCCATACCTAACAAACCTATACCCATCAGGTATATCATATTCAAATTCAATTTTTTGTAGTGTCATTTTTGTTTGTCCTTGTTTAATACAACATACATTTATGGCATTATTTGCATTACACTTCCCACAATTACACCAAGAATAAAAATAACAAAAGCCATAGTGAGACTTACCCAAAATTCAAAATCTGTCATTTCTCCATCCTCCGTAAAATACCATTTTCAAACTCACAATCATCAGCTTCAAGATTTTGTAGTGTCATTTTGTTTATCCCGCAACTTAGTTAATAAACTGTTCCAATTCAGCGAGCTCTTATCTTTCCATTTTTCAATTTTTGAAATAATAATTTCTTCTTTCGAGCCGTACCTTTGCGCTAATGATATACATAATGCTGCCTCCATGTCAGCGGCTCGTTCCATTGTTTGATTTAATGCGCTATTCAATCCATTAGCTACATAATTTGTAACAAATGGAGCAACATCAGGATTTGCGGATACGTAGTTCCTTACATATTCCAAGAAATCATCATGGTTCATTTCTCAATTCTCCATAAAATACCATCCGCAAAATCATAATCATCAACGTCAAGATCGATTAGCGTATCGCGCCAGTTGGGATTTCTGGCACCACATTCAATAAACGAATACTCTCCTCCGCTTCTCCATTCATAACCCATAGGAGTAGGCTTTTTTGTACAGGCTTGCACCTCTCCAAATAAATCCTGAAACAAATACCTAAATCTTGGAATCTCCAACTTAGCCATTAAAGTATCTCCAAATACGTTTCAGTAGAGGCAATTCTATCACTTCTTTTACTGCTTTATCATTGTCACAGAAAACATCATAAGGAACTTCTTCTCTTCTTTCTCCTATAAATTCTTGTTCCTTGAATTGCAGATTCTTCCATCTTAAGTCTGATGAATCCCCATTAATGCATCTTACAAATCCATCAGGATATTTCCCGGTTACGTACAATACAGCCATTCTTGATGCGTAATAGCTAACGCCTTTAATGTAAATTCGCAGTCTAATTCCCGATTTTGTCCTCTCTTTTTTTGTTGCGATTTTACCTGTTTTTTTATTTAAAAAATCACCGGTATTTTTGTTATATGTTACATGATCTTTCAGTTCTTGTTGTGTTATCATTTTTGATTATCCATAATTAATTGAGCAAATGCATAACTTAATTTTCTAAAGCGCACCTGTTTTGTACTCAGAATTGTTGTGGGTATTACTGATCTTTCCAAATGTTTGCAACAAACAAGGTCCCCATCAACCCCTAATACTTTGAACACTGATCTTATGTAACTTTTGTCATCAGAGTCAATCCACTCCTCTATTGTTACATAATCACCTACTTGTGGCATGTAGTTTTCTGTGTTTTCCATTTTTATGCTCCTAAAATCATTCAATGAGCTGCCATAATAATTTACTATTTTTAGTTATGTCAACAAATATTTTAAAATATTTTTATTGACTACCTATTTTGTTGCGTGGTAGGCTTGTTGGACGTTTTTAATTGGAGAAATAATAAATGAAACACACAATTGAAATTGAAGGATTGCCGGAAGGATGGGAGCCGGTGGCGTTTAGAGTTCCAGAACCAGGCGAGTATTTTTTCATCGATGGTAATGTTGAATTTTCTGTAATAGCGTCACTACCTTACTTAATCATAAAAAAGAAACAACCTCGCAGAATTGTTTTGGAAGAGACTAGTGAAGAGAACTATCTGTATAAATCTGGGCAATATGCATCATTCAGCGTTGGGGAATTTGTGATTGCAGGAGCAAAAAATAAATGGCGCATAGTTGAAGATAGTGGAGAGAAGAATGAAGATTGAGTTTAAATATTACGATACAGGTATGCCATATTACAACACAGTAGGATTGAATGTTGAAATAAGAGCTGATGGTGAAATTGCTGGTATACATGGAGATATTTATATCGAAGAACTAGAACAAATCCTAACTAAAATGAAGGAATTGCAGAATGAAAAACAGAATAATAATAACGTCTGATATTGATGATCCGTTATTTTATGTCCAAATTGTGATGGATAAAGGATTAATATCAGGGAACGGGAAATGCTATTGTTACGCAACGGTATTCAATACAAGCGGAGTGGTTGTTACATGCAAGCCTATTAAAACAGGTTTTAGTTTCCGTGTATGGAATAACAAATGCCAATCGAAACATTCCTAAATAGACTGCACAAAGTTAGGCCAAAAGGAAAAGGTAAATGGCTGGCATTATGCCCATGCCATAGTGAGAAAACACCATCGCTGGCAATTAGCGATGATAATGGAACAGTACTGATGCACTGTTTTGGTTGTGGAGCAAATGCGGTTGAGGTTGCGGAAAGGATTGGGATAGATTTATCTGAATTGTTTCCTGATGATGTAATATACGATAAACAGCAAAGAAAGTATTTTCCAGCCGATCAGGTGTTAGCTGCGCTAAAAGTGGAATCTACCGCGCTTTACATGATAAGCCAGCGAATGCTCGATGGAGAAATGACACCCGCATTAAAGGAAGAAATACGCAAATCAATGTATCGCCTTTGGGCGGCTGATGATTTTTTGAGGAGGTAGTTTATATGAAAGCAATGGCAATAAGATTGATAAGTAACAAGGAACCTGTAATGGTAATAGGTGGGCACAGAAAAAATTGGAGTGATGTTGATTTGTTTTGGAGAATTGACGAATGTACTGATCCTAATCAATGTGAATGGATTGACATTGATATTGATAAAGAATTGTTCGGTATTGCTTGGCTAAATAAATTAGAAAAATATGATGATTGTAATGGGTTTAATATTCAAGCCGGAAACATTTCATTAATATCTGATTTGCATATTGCGTTAGATGATGTTTTTTCGATCGAAGGAGAATGGGCAGAAGTAAATATTCCACTTGATAAGGTTTATGGATAATGACAACAAAATACAATCCACCATCAGTAGACGATACAGGGCCATCATTTACAAGCGATGAAATTTATCAATCTGAAGTTGGCAAGAAATTTATCGAGGCATTGGAAGAGCAAAGAATAAAAAAATGCTTTGAAGAAATAAAGCAGGTTTTGCGCAAGCATGAGTGTGGAATATTTATATGCGATGACGGAGAAATAAATATATTCTCAATTCATGGCGGAGATAAATATTATTGGCAAGGTGATTTTAACGAATGAAACAAGAAAAACCAAACATATTAGATGAGATATGGAAGCTGCGCAATGATGAACTTTTTGGATATGAGGATGAAACTGAATCCGATGGATTCGCAGAAATAGAAGAGAAATCACATAACAGAATTGATCTTACAAACCCGCCAGGACTTGTCGGAGAAGTTGCAGAATACATTAACAATCAATGCCTATTTCCACGTGAGAATCTTGCTGTTGCAGCAGCTATCGCTGCGATTGGGAATATCGGAGGCCTGAATCACAAGCTTGATGGCAATCGTATAACTCCAAATATTTTTTTGTTTGGAGTGGCAGGATCAGCCACAGGGAAAGAAGATGTTCTTCAGGCAGCAACAGAACTTCATATGATCGCAGGTATCGGAGCAGCCACTCATGGCACAATAAAATCAGAACAAGAAATTATCCGTAATCTTATCGAGCATCAGGCATCATATTACATTATCGATGAAGTAGGTATTTTCCTTAAGAAAATACAATCTTCTGGAAATACTAATGGCGCATCGTATCTTCAGAATGCTGTTGGCGTATTAATGTCCATTTACAGTAAGGCAAGAAGCAGCATTCTTGTTTCTGGTGATATTAAGCGACAGATCAAGGCTGATCTTAAGCGAGAGTATGCATACTTCAATAAAGAACTTGATAATGGATGCGACAATCCGGCAGAGATTGAAGAGCGCATGAAAAAGATCAACGAAGCCATTAACAGTATAGACAATGGCCTGGTTAATCCTTTCTTGTCATTAATAGGATTTACAACGCCAGAAACGTTTAACGGATTTGTTGATGTTGAGAATGTAACAAGCGGTTTTATTGGAAGATCAATCATCATTAACGAACCGAACAATAACCCGCGCAAGAAACATAACTTCAAGTCAAAAGAAATCAGCGAAGATTTAAAAAATCGCATCATCGCGTTGCGATCCAATGGAAGCTTTGATCAGAAAAACTACCGTGTGGAATCAAACGGAACTTTTAATGTTATTAAAACCGATCAGGATGCGCTACAAGCTCTCGAAAATATTTCCGAATGGTTCTGGCAGGAGGCGGAATCTCAAACCGAGAAAACAGGTTTTGAAGCGGTTGTAAGGCGTGGTTTTGAAATGGTAGAGAAAGTTTCTTTTATTTTGTCCTTTGGAAGTGAGTCGCGCACACTTGATCATGTTGAGTGGGCATTCGAGTACATAAAGCGCGACATTGCATACAAAACCATGCTGGCTTACTCAAACGTCAAGGAAAAATCTGATCCTGTTGAATCAATGGCAGCAAAGATCATGTGCTGCATAACGGATGAAGGTATTACGATAGGGCGCATTGTTAACCGTTACCGAGCTAAGCGTGATCTTGTTTTAAGAGCCGTTGATTTTCTTGAGCATAAGGGCAAGGTGAAAATTAACGAAATTGACAGAAACAACAGGAAAACAAAGGTTATTTGTAAGGCGTAAAACTTTTTGTCACAAAACTATTGCAATATGTTTTTTGTTGTGGTAGAGTCAGCGTTGCGAATAAATTTCGCATTACATAACGTATATAAAACTTGTACAGCCAGCAATTTTTTAACAAAACTAGTGTAGCTGGGCGCTCTTTGGTAAAACTTTTCATTGTAAGTTATTGAAAAGATTGGCAGTTAGTCAAATAGTAAAGTGAAAAATTTGATACTAATTGCCAAAAATACAATTTAATCATTTAGTTACCTCGCAGATAGTCAAAAAGATCGAGGCTCTAAAGACTGTTTTCTAAGACTCTATTATATATATAGAGATATAGAGCTATAGTCACATTTAAAATATAGATATATTTTAAACAATATATCTTTTTTTACGTCCATTTTTAACTATTTTTTATTATACGTGAGAGAACTATTTGACTATTTGCAAATAAACTTTTGATATTTAATATAAAATCATGTTAGTATATTGAATAAAAATAAATTTAATTGACTAATAATAAGTAATATCAACATGTTATTAAAAATATAATTAATTTTTGTTATTTTTTATTTGATTTGTAGTTACCGTGTGGAATCAAACGGAACTTTTAATGTTATTAAAACCGATCAGGATGCGCTACAAGCTCTCGAAAATATTTCCGAATGGTTCTGGCAGGAGGCGGAATCTCAAACCGAGAAAACAGGTTTTG
>WBZO01003406.1_pt1 | contig 18632 bp, 16 predicted proteins | sample 5204261 | NCBI WGS metagenome assembly WBZO01 (sample SAMN12412400, study PRJNA552823) | activated sludge metagenome | isolation source: activated sludge from anammox sidestream of wastewater treatment plant... | place: USA: North Carolina | collected 2017-09
GGTGCTGGATGAAGCGGTCATGGTCGTGATCGGCTCGGAATCGCGGGCACAGGTGGAGCCGCTGCTCGGTGACCGATACAACCACTTCGAATTTATCCGGATGTGGTGGCCGATGCAGGAATACTGGAATCTGACCTGGGCCCGAGTTGCCAAGATCTTCGACTTCAACCCCAACAACCAGTCGGCCCGGCTGCTGCGGCAGGGCCTCTGGGATATCTGGTGGAACCGCGACTATCGGGCCTATGGACAGGCTACCGGCGGCAACTTCGCGCTGACACAGTGGCCTGTCTCCGAGCGTATGCACCTCTATGTCCGCAAGGATATCGCCGCGCAGGTATGGGATATGGGCATTGGCGCGGAGGTTTCCAGCGGCTCGGACACGTCCATGGCCTACCTGTGGACGCCGCGCGAGGCGTCGCTCGTGTGGGGCGAGTCCGGCGCGCTGGACGGGCAGTTAAACCATCCGCGCGGCCTGGCGATGGCCCCTGATGGCACGCTCTATGTGGCCGACAGCCTCAATCACCGCGTACAGGTCTTTGATAGCGACGGCAACTATCTGCGAGGCTGGGGGCGATTCGAGGTGGGAGAGCACGGCACGGCGCAGGGCGGTAACTTCAACCAGCCCTGGGGGATCGCTGTGGGGCCGGATGGTAACGTCTACGTAGCCGATACGTGGAACCACCGGGTTCAGGTCTTCACACCAGAAGGTGAGTTCCTGCGAACATGGGGCCAGCTTGCTCAGCTTGAGAGCGCGACCGGGCTGTACGATATGTGGGGCCCGCGCGATGTGGCGGTAGATGCCGAAGGGCTGGTGTATGTAGCCGATACCGGCAACAAGCGCGTCAGAGTCTACACGGCGCAGGGCGAATATGTCCGCGATATCGGCGGCGGCGGCACCGGCCCCGGCCAGTTGAACGAGCCGGTTGGGCTGGCTATCCACCCGGACGGTCGCCTGTTCGTGGCCGATACCTGGAACCGCCGCATTCAGGTCTTCAACACAATGGGGCAATACCTCACCAGTTGGATGGTCAATGGCTGGTTCGGCGATCAGGGCAACCGTCCTTACCTGGCGCTGGACGCCGGGCGCGGCCAACTGTACGTCACAGATCCTGACGCCGGGCGTGTCATCGTGTATGACCTGAGCGGCAATATGCTGGGCAGCTTTGGCCGGTCTGGCCCGGCAGAAGGCTCCCTGGGACCCGACCAGATCAGCGTCGTAGGCGGAATCACGATTGATGATCAGGGGCGGACCTTCGTGGCGGATGCCGGGGCGGCCCGCATCCTGCGCTTTGCGCCGTGGGATGAGATCGCGGTTGCGCCGCTGGTTCCGTCTGGCGATCAGCAGGACACGGTGAGTACTGCGGAAGTCACGGAAGAAGTGACGGAAGAAGCAACCGAGTCGGTCACAGAAGAAGCGACTGAGGAGCTGCCGCCGGAAGCTACTGCAGCAGGAGCCACGCCTACCCCGGCTGGTTAGCACGCCTTCAAAATACGCTAATGGAATGTGCATGGCCCGGCTGTAAAGTCGGGCCATGTGATTTGCAGCCTACAGGGCAAACCCATCGACGTGGTAGGAGGCGACGCGCGTCTGTGGAAACCGTTGTCGCAGCGCCCGCCGCATGACCGCCGCCTGCGCTTTCTCTTCATCCGGGGTGAGCGGGAGGATGCCTGCCTCAGCTATCTGTCCGGGATATTCGGTGCCCGGGGCGGGGCGGTAGGCGGAGAGATAGATCACATCATGCCGGTCGAGCGGCATCGCGCTCACAGTCTGTACGGTGTTTGCGATGTGCTGTTCGGCGAAGGCGCCGCCCCCTAGCCCCACCATGATAATAACGCCGACCGAAATTCCGGCGCCCTTCAGATCGCTGACGGCTTGTCCCGCGTCAGCGGCAGTCCCCGGCTTGTTCACAAAGCGCAGCAGGTCATCGTCCCCGGTTTCCAGGCCGATATACACCCGCTGCAAGCCGAGCTCTCGCAGGGCGCGCCAGTCATCGCGCTGTTTGCGCCGCGCATCAAAGGCGCTGATGAAGGAGAAAAGCGGGCGCGGCGCGGACGGAGTGCCAAAGACTTCCTGCGCCACGGCGATCAGCTCGACAAGCCGCGCCTGGGGGATCGTCAGCGCATTGGCGTCAGCAAGGAAGATGCCCCGGCGGATACTCAGGCCGGCGCCGAAATAGTCGCGCACAGCCAGGCAGTGAGCGCGAAACTCCGCCACGCTCCGGACGGCGAACTGGCGATCGCGATACAGGCCGCAGAAAGTGCACCGATTCCAGGAGCAGCCCACCGTCGCCTGAAGCACGAGCGCCAGATACTGATCAGGCGGCAGAATGCTCACAGGGAGGAACAGGCGCCGGTAAGCCTCACCATCGTCCTGCAGAGCTTCAGGCCCCATGCGCCGGATAGCCCCCAGAATCTCCGTTATCGCCGCCTTCCGGGCCGGAGTCAGCGCGATCGCAGACAGATTGTCCACCAGGCTGTCGATCTCGGCGAAAACATGTTTCAGGAGGGCATCACGCGTTGTATCGGGCAGTGCGATACGGCGGGATGGCGACCCCTTCTGACGCTCCAGCAGGCGATGATCCAGCGTCCGCTGGTAGCTGCGGCCATCCTGGAAGACGCTGAGCAGCCGCCCGGCCCGGTCGAAGCTGTAGCTTTCGCCGTAACGGGGCGAGATCGTGATCGATGCCGGTTGGATGTTGAGGGTGATGCGCCGGTTATCTCCGGGAGCGGTGAATGTGATCAGCATGGGGGCGATTATGCCTCTGTTAGGGAGTCCTGCCTATTGTTTTGCGGAAGGAATCCTGCTACGATGAGAGTTATGCACGTAAATTGTCAGCATCCAGCCTCTGCCAGCCGTCGCACAGGCTCCCGTGAGGGAAAGCCCGCTTAGGGCTGTCCGGGCAATACAGACCACCAGTCACCGGCGTCGGGCATTCCTGACGCCGGTATTTTTTATGAACAGTGACAAGGAGACAGCGATGCGCATTCAGGAGGTTTTCGGCAAAACGCTGCACGATGCGCCGGCGGAGGCCGAGCTTATCAGCCATAAACTCGCCGTGCGCGCCGGGCTGGTCAGGCCGCTCGCCAGTGGCATCTACGCCTGGCTCCCCCTCGGCCTGCGCGTCTTGCGGCGCGTGGAGCGTATCTTGCGCGAGGAGATGGAAGCTGTCGGAGGGCAGGAAGTGAAGATGCCGGTGGTGCTCCCGGCTGAGCTGTGGCAGCCGGCCGGGTGCTGGCAGGGCCGTTTCGATGGGGAGCCGCTTAAGTTCGATAACCATGATGGGCGGCATTTCGTGCTGGGGGCGACGCATGAAGAGGTCGTGATGGCTCTGGCGGATCATGAGGTGAGCAGCTACCGCGATCTGCCCCGCATCCTCTTCCAGATTCAGGCCAGATATCACGATACGGCGCGTCCGCGCGACGGCCTCATCCGCCTGCGTGAATTCACAGCGAAGGACGCCTACAGTCTGGATCGCGATGCCGCCGGGCTGGAGGACGCGTATCGGCGCATAGTCGAAGCATACCTGTGCGTCTTCGCCAGAGTTGGCCTGAGCGTTATTCCGCTCGACGCTGATGCAGGCGCGCGGGGAGGAGCGGAAGGGCAGGAGTTTTCGCTGCTCCATCCCCAGGGGGAGGATCAGGCGGCGCGCTGCGATCATTGCGATTATGCGGCCAACAGCGCAATCGCTGAGTTTATCGCGCCGGAGGGCGTTAGCGAGGCGCCAGCAGAAATGAGAAAGGTCGCCACGCCTGACTGCAAGACGATTGCCGATGTGGCCCGCTTCGTCGGCGTTGAAACGCGCCAGACGCTCAAGGCTGTGTTTTTTATGCACAATGAGTCCGCGTTCGTCTTCGCCGTGATTCGGGGCGATCTGGATGTGAGCGAAGCCAGGCTGATTAACGCGCTTGGCGGCGGATGTATCCGCCCGGCGACGGAGGACGAAATCCGCGCCGTCGGTGCGGAACCGGGGTACGCCTCTCCCATAGGGCTGCGCGTACGCGCCGAATCCGGAGGCGAAGGCATTATCGTGGTGGCCGATCGCTCAGTCCAGATGGGGGCGAATTTCGTAGTGGGTGCCAACGAAGCGGGGTATCACCTGACTGGCGTCAACGCCCCCCGCGATTTTGCAGTTACAGTTATCGCCGACATTGCCCGGGCTTATGACGGCGCCGTTTGTGCCCGCTGCGGGGAGGGGCGCCTGCAGCTGGAGCAGGTGATCGAGCTTGGCCACTGCTTCAGGCTGGGCGCGCGCTGCAGCGAAAGGATCGGTGTGACTTACCTGGATGAGGCTGGCCAGAACAGGCCGGTTATGATGGGGAGTTACAGCATTGGCCTCGACCGGTTGGTTGCCGCTATCATCGAGGAGCATCACGACGAACAGGGGATCATCTGGCCACGCTCCGTTGCGCCATTTGATGTGCATATCGTGACGCTGGGCAAGGACAGGACATATCATGAACGCGGCCGGCTTTTGTATGAGGATTTGCGCCGGGCTGGCCTGGAAGTCCTGCTTGACGACCGGCCGGAAAGGCCGGGGGTGAAGTTCGCCGACGCCGATCTGATCGGCGTGCCGCTCCGGCTGACGGTGAGCGAGCGGGCGCTGGAGCGCGAGACTTTGGAAGCAAAGTGGCGGCACAGCGATGAGCGTTTTGACGTTTCGCTGGAAGACGCTGTGCAGGAGGTCCGGTATCTGACCGCTGACAGGTAGCTGCCGCCCGACATCGGAACTTTTTTCCGTTCTTTACCTTGTCAGCATGGAGCCGGCATGTTATAATGTTGGGCAGTAGAGACCTCTTTGCAAAAAGTGGGCAAACCCCACTTTTTGTGTTCTATTGAGGGATATAACGGCAGAATACGCCTGGCCTCATCCAGGGGGGCGGGCGGAAGGTTGGATGGAGCAGGATGAAAAGCGAATTTGTCCTGGCAATAAACGAGATTACTGAAGTACGCGCTTTGCCGCGCGAGGTCATTCTGGAAGCGTTGCGGACCGCCCTTGTCTCAGCGTACCGGCGCGACGTTAGCGTCAGCTCGGCTCAACGAGTCGAGGCGACGATTGACATCAACACCGGATCAGTCACCCTGCTGGTCGAGAAAGAGGCTGTGCAGAGTGTCCAGAATCAGCGCACTGAGATCGCGCTTGACGAGGCTCGCCAGATCGACCCTGAGGTGCAACTGGGCGATACGCTCATGGTCCCGGTTGCTGATACCACTCAGCGCTTCGGGCGAATCGCAGCGCAGACGGCCAAACAGGTCATCCTGCAAAAAATTCGCGAAGCGGAGCGGGATTCGCTTTATGACGAGTTTGTCGAGCGCGAGGGCGATCTGATTTCTGGCACTGTTCAGAGCGTAGGCCCCCAGGGGGTGACGATCAGCCTGGGACGGGCTGAGGCGCTCTTGCCGCGCGCGCATATGATGCCTGGCGAGCGTTACCGCCCTCATGATAAGGTCCGCACCTATCTGCTGGAAGTCAAGAAGGGCACGCGCGGGCCGCAGATTATTGTCAGCCGCAGCCATCGCAATATGCTCCGCCGCCTGCTGGAATACGAGGTCCCGGAGATTTATAACGGCCAGGTTGAGATCAAGAATATAGCCCGCGAGGCCGGGCAACGCTCCAAGGTGGCCGTTGCGGCCCTCCAGGAGGGTGTCGATCCCGTCGGGGCCTGCGTGGGGATGCGCGGCATTCGCATTCAGAATATCGTTCGCGAGTTGAACGAAGAAAAGATCGACGTCATCGAATGGAGCCAGGACGCCGCGACTTTCATCACCAAGGCGCTCAGCCCGGCGCGTGTGACCGGGGTATACCTGGATGAGTACGCTGACAGCGGCAAGGGCGGCATGGGGACGGCAACTGTGATCGTGCTCGATGATCAGCTTTCCCTGGCTATTGGCCGCGAAGGTCAGAACGCCCGCCTGGCGGCGAAACTCACCGGCTGGCGTATTGACATCAAGAGCGTGACCGAGGCCGCCGCTGAAGCGCTCCAGAACACCGGATCGGCTGCGCTGGCAAGCCTCCACGAGAAGAATGCCGGGCTGGTGGAAGAGATTCAGCGCTTGATGGCGAAGCGCGAGGCCGGCCGGCCGCTGATGCCTGAGGAATTCCAGACGGTGACGCAGTACGCTCGGATGGCTGAGCAGGCTCAGCTCGAAGAGCGGCGGTCGGCCAACAAGAAGCATCAGGAGCACGTGCAGACTGTTCGCGCCACGCTGCCGCCGCGCGCCTTTGATCTGAATCTTGAGCATCTCGATCTCCCGGCCGCCCAGATACGGGCGCTTGCGGCTCGCTTTGAGTCCGTGGGCGATCTGATGCTGTACCTGATTCTTGATGAGAGTCGGATCCAGAAGGCGTTGAAGCGGGCGCAGGAACAGGATGACGACGGCCTGGAGGATGTGAAAGCCGCAGTCGAGTTCGCCCTGGAGAAGATGCTGGACGAGCCAGCGCCACCTGAGGCTGAGGCGGTTGAAGTAATCGCCGGGCCGGAAGAGCCAGTTGCTGCCGCTACTGCTGTCTTGCCTGATCTGCCTCTGGCTGAGGAGGCCGCGCTGGAGGAAGAAGTGCTCCCGGCGGTGGCCGAGCCGGATGTCGAGGAAGAGCCGGAGCCGGTCCGACCCCCGGTCAGGGTGGAGAAGGCGGAGCCGGCGCCGGTCCAGACGATTTCTGTGGCGGAGTCTTTTGCTGTGGTGGATGACGACGAAGTTCTGGATAGCCTCGGCGGTCGTGGCCCGAAGAAGAAGAAAGGCAAGAGCCAGAGTCGTGAGCTGGTTTACGATGAGTCGCTGGGCAAGACGGTGGCCCGTCGCAAGCGTAAAGGGAGCCGCCGCTCATCATCGTTCTATGACTTTGACGACGAGGAAATCTAGGCGGTGTCACAGGCGCAGCGAAAGTCTGGCGGTAAACATATCCCTCAGCGGACCTGTGTCGTCTGCCGCCAGACAACAAACAAACGGGCATTGTTTCGCATCGTTCACGATCCTGAACGGGGTCTCGTGGTGGATGCGACAGGTAAGATGAAAGGGCGCGGCGCTTATCTGTGTCATGAACAGGCTTGCTGGGTGCAGGCGGCAGCCACCGATGTGCTGGATCGCGCCCTGCGGACTACCCTGACCGCACAGGCGAAAGCACAATTGCTGGAGCAGTGTCCGGTTCGATGAGGACTAGCTCCCGGCAGTATCTTACCTGCACGACTACATGGATGTTGGTATGGTTACAGCGATCCGCAAAGGAAATGCCTATGTAATGAACTCGCTGTAGGCCATCCAGCCATCTTTGGCCAGTAGAGGCACGGAGGTGATGATGGCTAAAGAAAAGCAAGTAATTGAACTCCCCGATTTTGTAACTGTCCGCGAGCTGGCGGAACTGATGGGCGCCAGCCCGATCGATGTCATGAAGCAGCTTATCAATAACGGCATCATGGCATCTATCAACCAGCAGATCGACTTCGACACGGCTGCTATTGTCGTGGAGGAGATGGGATTTGCGGCGCAGTCGCGCGCCCCCGAAGTGAAAGAGGTGGACACATCCGCCCTTCCGGCGTGGCGCCATCTCTATGACGATCAGGCGCCCGAAGTTCTACGTCGCCGCCCCCCTGTGGTTGCTATCCTGGGCCACGTAGATCATGGCAAAACATCCTTGCTGGATGTCATCCGTAAATCTCATGTGCAGGAAGGTGAAGCTGGCGGAATCACGCAGCACATTGGCGCCTACCAGGTCGATCATCACGGCCAGCGTATCACCTTTCTGGATACGCCGGGGCATACCGCCTTCACGGCGATGCGCGCCCGCGGCGCACAGGGGGCGGATATCGCCGTCCTGGTAGTCGCGGCGGACGATGGCGTGATGCCGACCACCAGAGAAGCTGTGTCTCACGCCCGCGCGGCCCATGTGCCGATTGTGGTGGCGCTGAATAAGATCGACCGCCCGAATGCGAATCCTCAGCGCGTGAAGCAGGAGCTGGCCGAGATCGGCCTGGTTTCGGATGAATGGGATGGGGATACACTGGTGGTGCCCGTGTCAGCTAAAGAAGGGACCGGGCTGGAAGACCTCCTGGAAGCGATTGTGCTGATAGCCGATGGCATGGAGATTGTCGCTAACCCGGATGCGCCGGCGGCGGGCACAGTCCTCGAGGGGCGCGTCGATCGGGGCCGCGGTGCGGTGGCTACCCTCCTCGTCCAGAACGGCACGCTGAAACAGGGAGATGTTGTCGTTGCCGGGGCGAGTTATGGGCGTATCCGGGCTATGTTCGATGAGAATGGCAACCGGATCACCCGGGCGGAGCCTTCCCGGCCTGTTTCTGTGACGGGCCTGGACAGCGCCCCCCAGCCGGGCGACGCTTTTGAAGTGTCGGAAAGCGATCGGGATGCGCGGGCGCTGGCGGCGGAGCGTCGGTCAGAACATGAGGTTGCGGCCCGGCGCGGCCCACAGACGCTGACGCTGGACGAGATCTTCGCACAATATCAGGCCGGGAACGCCAAAGAGCTTAACCTGATTGTGAAGGTTGATGTGCAGGGATCGTTGGAGCCTGTTGTTCACTCCCTTGAGGAGCTGGGCGATACGGCGCTCGGCGTGCGCGTCCTGCATGCCGACGTGGGCAATATCTCTGAGAATGACGTCATGCTGGCCAGCGCTTCCGGGGCGATTGTCCTGGGCTTCAATGTGCGCGTGGATACGGCTGCCCAGGTGATGGCTGACAGCAACGGGGTTGATATCCGACTGTACAGCGTTATCTACAAGCTGATTGAGGATGTCGAACTGGCGCTCAAAGGGATGCTGGAGCCTGTTTACGAAGATGCCGTGATCGGGGTAGCTGAGGTTCGGGCAGTGTTCAAAGTGCCCCGGGCGGGCAGAATTGCCGGCTGCTTCATTCGCGAGGGTGAGGCGCGCCGCAACGCCCAGGCGCGTGTCAAGCGCCACGGCGAGATCATCTATCAGGGCGGGAATGTCAGCTCCCTCAAGCGCTTTGAGGAAGACGTGCGCGATGTGCGGGCCGGGTTTGAGTGCGGCGTCGGTCTTTCGGGGTTTGATGCCTTTGAGACCGGCGACTTCATCGAATTCACCGTCCGCCAGCGTGTAAACTAAGGGCCGGACCATGTCTGTGAAGCAAAAGCGTATGGAGGAGCGGGTCCGCGCCATTCTAAGCGAGCTGCTCCGGATGGAAGTGCGTGATCCGCGCCTGCGCGATGTGACGGTCACCAGAGTCCAGCTCGATCGCGAGATGCAGATGGCCGACGTGTACGTGAATGCTATGGGCGACGAGTCGCGTCGTGATCAGGTCATTGGTGGCCTTGAGAGCGCCCGGGGATTCCTGCGGCGGGAGCTGGGCGCCAGGGTGCACCTGCGCACGACGCCCGATCTGCAGTTTCACTGGGACTTGAACCTGGCTCACGGGGAACAGATCAACCGCCTGCTGGATGGCCTGCATATCCCGCCGGGCCAGGTTCCGGTGGCAGCCGAAGAAGAGGACTCCGCAGAGGATTTCGGGGATGGAACTTGAATGGGGCAGGGCGGACGCGCTGGTTCTGTCCGCCCGGGATATTGTCGTAGTGACTCATGTCGCGCCGGATGGCGACGCCATCGGCACGCTGCTGGGGCTTGGATATGCCTTGCGGCGGCTTGGCAAACATGTCACGCTGGTTGTTGATGGACGCGCGCCGGCTGAATTTTTGTTCCTGCCCGGCGCGGCGACAATCGGCGAAACGCTGGACAACGCGCGGACCGATCTGGTGATTGCGGTGGATTGCGGGGATGAACCCCGTATGGGCAGCGTCGGCGCCCAGGCCCTGGCTACCGGAGCGCCAGTCATCAACCTGGATCACCATGTGACTAACACGCAGTTTGGCACGGTCAACCTGGTGGTCACGGCGGCGGTCGCGGCGGCGGAGATTGTGTACGACTGGCTGCCCCGGCTCGGCGTGCTGCCGGATTATGAGATAGCCGTCTGCCTGTTGACCGGACTGGTGACCGACACCCTGTGCTTCCGCACGAATAACGTAACCTCCCCGGTCCTGGCCAAGGCGCAGCGGCTGATGGAAGCGGGCGCTTCGCTGCATGATATTGTCCAGCAAACCGTCGATCGAAAATCCCTGGCGACCCTCCGCCTGTGGGCGGTCGTGATGCCGACGATGCACATGGAGAAAGACGGCATCATCTGGGCGGTTATCGATCGGGCGGCGCGTGCGCGCGCCGGATTCACCGAAGATCGCGACGGCGGGCTGGTCAGCCTGCTGATCTCCGTTGATGAGGCCAATGTCGCCATTGTCTTTCGCGAGAAGGACGACGGGCGGATTGAGATCGGCTTCCGCGCGGTGTCAGGATATGATGTCTCCCGGGTGGCGGTGGCGCTCGGCGGTGGAGGCCATGCCCTGGCTTCCGGCTGTACGACGGACGGGCCACTGGAAGCGGTCATTTCCCGGACGCTGGGGCTGCTGCGTAACTCCATGCTGGAGGGGACCGCCGTTGTCCCGTGAGTCAGCCTATGGCCTCCTGAATATCCACAAGCCGGCCGGCCCTACCAGCCACGATATCGTGGAGCAGGTCCGGCGGGGGACCGGGATTCGCAAAGTCGGGCATGCCGGCACGCTGGACCCTCTGGCGAGCGGTGTGCTCGTTTTGTGTCTGGGGCCGGCGACCCGCCTCAGCGAGTATGTGATGCGCTCCCCCAAACAGTACCGCGCGTATATCCGGCTGGGCATTACGACGGCCTCCTACGACCTTGAAAGCGAAATTATCGAGCGGCGCCCTGTTGCCCGGTTGGATGCGGCAGATGTGGAAGCCGCTCTGCCGGCATTTGTTGGCGACATTGATCAATTCCCGCCGATGCACAGCGCCATCCAGCGCAATGGGCGGCGGCTCTACGACCTGGCCCGGGCGGGGGAGGTGGTCACTCTGGAGCCGCGCCCGGTCACGATTTACGATCTGCGGCTGGTCGAATGCAACCTGCCCGATCTTGTGCTGGATGTCACGTGTTCGCCGGGCACTTACATCCGCAGCCTGGCTCACGATCTGGGACAGCGGCTGGGAGTGGGAGGCGCCCTGACCGGCCTGGTGCGCGTGGCGAGCGGCGCCTTTCATATCGATCAGGCGATCCCGATGGCAGATTTTGCGACTGCGCTTGCTTCGCACACCTGGCGCCGTTATATCCTCCCTCCGGATATGGCGCTGGCAGATTTGCCGCCCCTGACGTTGGATGCTGATGGCGCGGCCCGGGTGGCCCATGGCAACTCTGTCCCGGCGGCGGAGGGTGACGCGGGCGAGGCGAGAGCTTACGGGCCGGATGGGCGGCTGCTGGCGTTGGTCCGGGCTGCGGGTGGCCGGTGGCACCCGGTTAAAGTGTTCCTTCCGGAGTGATGATCAGGTCTGTTGTCCGGGGACCTGAAGTACGGTATTGTCGAGTCGTCTGGCGCCATATTCTTCGAGATTGAAGGGTACCTGCTTGTCCAGCCATATCCACTTGCTGAACGATATTCAGCTCTCAACTCCATCTATTGTCACTATTGGCGTTTTCGATGGGGTGCATGTTGGGCATCAGAAACTGGTGCGGCGGCTGGTGGAGGAGGCCCGGTTAGCCGGACTGACCAGCGTTGTATTGACCTTTTTCCCTCATCCCGATGTCGTGCTCCGGGGTGTGCAGGGGCGATACTACCTGACGTCACCGGAAGAACGGGCCGATCTCCTGCTGGGGATGGGCGTCGATCGGGTGATCACCCATACTTTTAATCGGGAGATCAGCCGCATTCCGGCTGCTGAGTTTGTCGCCCGGCTTGTTGAGCAGCTCAAGATGACTGCGCTGTGGGTTGGCGCTGATTTTGCGCTTGGCTACCGGCGGGAGGGAAATGTTGACTTCCTGCGGGCGCAGGGGCAGCTTTATGGCTTCACTGTGGACACAGTCGGGCTTAAGCTGGGTGTGCAGAACGAAGTTATCAGCAGCAGCCGTATCCGCGAGGCGCTCGCCGCGGGCGATGTGGAACAGGTCGGGCAGTGGCTGGGGAGGCTGTACCGCCTGAAAGGGCCGGTTATCGAGGGGGATCATCGCGGACGGACGCTTGGTTTTGCGACTGCTAATATTGAGCCGTGGGCGGAGCAGCTCCTCCCTGCCAATGGGGTATATGCCTGCTGGGTCTATGCCGGGAGAGATCGTTTTATGGCTGTGACGAACATCGGCGTACAGCCTACGTTCGACGCCTCGCAGCTGAAAGTAGAGGCGTATCTGCTTGATTTTGCGGGGGACCTGTACGGACAGGATGTTCGCCTGGACTTTGTCCGCCGCCTGCGCGCCGAGAAACGCTTCGCCAGCGTGGACGATCTGGTGGCGCAGATCCGACAGGACGTAAGCGAGAGTCGGGCGCTCCTGACAGCCCTAGCTGAGCGGGAACAGGTCTAGACTCCGCTTTATCGCGTCCAGCTCAAAGCCGGAATGCAGCCGGTCCGCTGACTGCCAGGCGGCAACCTCCTCAACTGTCACCCAGCGAAAATCGAGGATTTCGCTCCGATCGAGCAGAAAATCTATGCTGGCCGGGGCAGCCAGGTAGATGTAATAATTCCGGTCATTGTATTCGTACAGGCCAATGAATCCGGTGATGATGATTTCTACGCCGAACTCTTCGCGAATCTCCCGGCGCAGGGCTTCCTCCAGATCGGTCTCCCCATTCTCCAGCCGCCCGCCGGGTATGCCCCACTTTCCGACATGGATCGGGTTGGTATTGTTGTGTTGGGCGAGCAGATAGCGATCGCTATCCCGCAATACCGCCCGGACCGACGCCCTTCTGGAGATATTCACGAAATTCCTCGCATAGTCTGCATCTGCTGGCGCAGCGCAGCGCGAGTCTCCAGCGCCGCCCGGGCTGGCTCTTGAAGCTGGCTGGCGAAGGTGCCCTGCAGAGAGGCGGTATTATCCACCAGCGCCTGGGCGGGGGTGACCAGATTCTCGCTGATTGGCCGCACCACATTAGCGACCAGTCCTTCGCCTTCTCGTGGGCTGACCCACTGGCGAAGCGGCGTGATGATCTGCGGATTGATACTGGCGACGAGTTCCGGGATGTGGGTGAGGAGGGTGGCGATCGCTTCCAGCCCGGCGCGAATATTGGCGCCTGCCCCGAACGGCAGCAGATCGAGCACCTGGCCGATGAAATCACCGACCTGCTGCGCTGCCGGCGCGATTGGTTCGACCAGGCCGCTGAGGGTATCTTCCAACTGCTGGAGCAGGGCGGCAAGTTGATTCACCTGATCTTCCAGCCAGATCAGTCCGTTGGCTACAACTGGAGACTGCACTTCCACCGTCGCCAGCAAACCGGCGGCCTGCAAGATGCCGGTCTGAAGCATGTCGCGGCTCGCCTGCGTCGTCATGATCGCCAGCCCGACCGGGCTGAGTCCGGCGTCTACGGCAGCATCCAGCCCGGTGGCGTCCATTTGATCGTAGACCGCAATCACCTGCTGCAAATAAGCAATGTCGTTCTGGCGAGCTTCCAGCTCGGCGGCGAGGCGGCCGTGCTCATCGCGGGCGGAATCGAGCTGCGCCTGAAGGATGAGACGCTCCGACCGTGCGTCGGCCAATTCCTGGCGCAGGGTGCGCATCTGATCGACAGGGGAGGGCAGGGCGGCGGTCGGAGCTGCCGCTAAAGGCTCCCCGTGCAGGGCCGGGATAGCGGCCGCCGGCGGCTCAACAGGGGCGGGTGCTATCGCGGAAGTGATGTTCTCTCCGCGGAGGATAAGGGCCGTTCCACTGGCGGCGACGGCAGCTCCGCCGGTCAGCAGGGCGAGCAGAAAGGCGCGCCGCCCCAGTGGCGGGTCAGGCGCGGCAACGGCAGGGGCTTCCTCGGCCATTGCGAAGCGATCGGCGGATTCGGTCAGGGCGTCCAGATTCATCAGGCTCTCGTCGTCCAGAGCGCCGATGCGCCGGTAGAGGCGATCGAGAATAGCCGCGCGTGAGCGCGGGGTGAGTGAGATAGTAGGGGAAGTCTGCATGAGGATTCCTGTAAAAAGACTGCGGTTGATATTCCGGTACGGGCGGGCAGTAGCTAAGCTGTCTCTACGAAGTCATACGCAGAAAGAGCGCGGCGGTTGTGTTTTGCAGCGCAGTTTCGCGTATATTCACTAACGAATGCGGTACCCCAGCCGGCGCAAAATCGCTTCATCGCTGCGCCAGTTCGGGAGCTCCTTCACCCAGAGCTGCAGGTAAACTTTGCAGCCAAGCATCTGTTCAATTTCCACGCGGGCCTGTGCGCCGATTTTCTTGAGCATCTGGCCGCTCTTGCCAATGATGATCGCTTTCTGCGATTCTCGTTCGACATAGATCGTCGCAGCGATATACGTGACGCCGTTCTCGCGCTCCTTGAACTCCGTAATCTCAACAGCAACGGCGTGCGGAATCTCATCATGCGTGTTATTGAGGACCTTTTCCCGGACAAGCTCAGCGGCAATCTGGCGCGAGTAAGTTTCGGTGATCTGATCCGGGGGGTAGTAGCGCGGCCCTTCTGGCAGGCGGGCGATCAGGCGCCCCAGCAAATCCTCCATGCCGGAAGCCTGCAGGGCGCTGAGCGCGATCCAGTCAGCCGGCTGGACCATCTGCAGATAAGCGTCGATATTCGCCTGCAGTTTATCGGCGGGCGTAATGTCAATTTTGTTGGCAACGAGCAGCACGGGTACTTCCGGGGCGGCTGCTTTGATCTGTTCAGCGATGAGGCGATCACCCGCCCCGGGCGGGCAGCTCGCTTCCACGACAAACAGAATTACATCAGCGTCGGCGAGGGCCTGCTGTGCGACTTCGACCATGAATTCCCCGAGCTGATGGCGCGGCTTGTGCAGACCGGGCGTATCTACAAAGACGATCTGAGAATTATCGCCGGTGAGGATGCCGAGCTGGCGGACCCGCGTGGTCTGAGGCCGGGACGACACGATAGCGATCTTCTGTCCCAGGAGCCGGTTGATCAATGTGGACTTGCCAACATTGGGCCGCCCGATCACGGCTACAAACCCTGACCGGTGGTCAGGAGGGGTATCATCCAGCGCATCATCAGCCGGGGTGAGATATTCGGGTTGGTCCGTCATTGCGTTGCCTGCTCTCCTGCGTCCGTTCGATCGCCAATCGGAGCGCATTGTAGCCGTCCGGCCAGCGCGTGCCAAGCCTCAATTCTGCGCCTGCCCGGGGAGCGCTTCATCTATAGTGAGACCCTCACTGCCGGGGGAGGTATTTCACCAGCAGATCGGGGAGGCTTTCTGGTGCGCCGGGGCCGATCCGGTAGGCAGCCAGCCGGGCCACCGGCTCGCGCGAATCGGGCGATTCGTAAGCGTAGACCTCGACATCGCGGCCAAAGTCAAGATCGCGGAGCATGATCTGATCCTGAACACCGTCCGGTCGCAGGCCAACCAGATCGCTGCGCGGGTGTATGGTGAAGTTGCGCTGCGCGTAGTTCCAGGCCTGCCTCCCAACCAGAAACTCACCATACTCCGAGGCGAACAGGCCGGGCACGATCGCCGTTCGCTGGTGCAGGTAGGGGATAGCGTACCGGACCACCAGCGGTCCGGCGGGGCGAAGCACCTGCTCACCGGCTGCGACAGGAGCCGCCCCGAGCAGCAGAATAACGGCATCGTCCTGGCCAATCAGCGATCCGGACAGGATATCGCCGATCAGCTCCGGCTCTGGAATCTGGGGCATAAGATATCGCTCCTGAGAAATGACCCGATCAGAGATGGTTCAGTTCGCGCAGGCGCTGCTCCGCCAGTTTCAGCGGGACCTGAAAGATTTGCGCCACCAGCGGAGGATCGCCCACCTGGCGGGCCGATAACGAAGCCACCAGCGCGGTTGGCATCAGCAGTGCGATGGCGAAATGATGGCGTTCATCGCCATCCAGAGGCTTGCCGCCCAGCAAGCGTTCTTTCTCCGGCCAGCGGCTGTCGCTGACAAAACCGGCAATTTCACGGGCCGTCCGGTAGCGCAGAACAGTGGGATCATCCTGATCATCGGCCAGTGTCTGCATCTGCGCATGGGGCGGCGGCCACAGAGAGGCGGGCGGATTGCGCCAGAGGCCATCCACAGGGACCGGCAATCGGACGGCATTCGCCAGACGGAGCAGCTCCATCGCCAGATATTCGATCCGGGCGCGGCGGGCGATAACGCGACGATTCTGCGGTGTGTTGCTCGCGGCGAGAGAAGAGGGCGTGGGCGTACAATCTGTCATGGCCGGAGGATATCCTTGCCCGCTTTATTTATCCAAGCATAACATACTCCGGCAGTTTTAGCTGTGCCTCAGCCCACGGAGGGCTCTGGCCTGCCACGATAAAGACAGACTGGCCGCGAATTGACAACTTCAAGGCTGGCAGGTAGTCTTTGACGCTGAGCAGGTGCTGGCAGGATCAGAGGAAACTCATGGACACAATGTTAACCCTGGTTCGGCATGGACAGAGCATCTGGAACGCGGATGGACGCGGGCAGGGGCAGGGGCCGATTCCGCTTTCAGAACTTGGACACAGGCAGGCGGAGCGCCTTGCCGAATATCTTGGGGCGGAGAATGGCTCCTCGCATGGGCCGGTGACTGCTTTTTTCTGCAGCGATCTGGTGCGCTGCCGCCAGACGGCCGCGCCGCTGGCCGCCATAGTCCCGCTCCCGATTCAGTACGATTCCCGGCTGCGCGAAATAGACATCGGGCACTGGCAGGGCATGACGGTTGTCGAGCGGCAGACCTTCGACCCGGAGGCGTACGCCGCGCACCAGGAAGCCTTTGAGAAGAATCCGGAATGCGCACGTTACCCGGGAGGCGAGTCGCGTAATGATATGCGCCAGCGGGTGGCAGCGGCCCTGGAGGAGATCATACGAAAGCACGCCGGGGGGCATGTCCTGATGGTCACGCACGGCGGACCGATCCGCCTCATCCTGGATACTCTCGGCGTGTACCCGGTTGGCGAGCCGCTTCCGTGCTGGAATACCTCCCGTACGGTTCTGAGTGTGCGCGAATCGGGGGACCGGGCGGAAGCGCTGCTGCTGGTTGATGTGCAGCATCTCCCGGAAGACTGGCTGACTTGACGACCACCCTCCTCACGCTCATCCGCCACGGCCACACTGACTGGAATGAGCTTGGCCGCTACCAGGGGCACGCGCCAATCCCGCTTAGCGAGCTGGGGCAGGCACAGGCCCGCTGCCTGGCCGGGGCGCTGGCCGCGGACGGGACTGTCCGGGCTGTCTACAGCAGCGATCTAAAACGCTGCCGCCAGACTGCGGAGCCTGTCGCCGCCGCCCTGGGACTGCCTCTCCGGTGTGATGCCCGTCTTCGGGAGCTTGACTATGGCAACTGGCAGGGCCTGACGCGGGCCGAGCTGATCGAGCTGGATGCTGAGGCTTTTGTACGCCATCACGCTGATCCGTTCAACGAACCTGTGCCTGGCGGCGAGAGCCAGCGTATCCTGGCCAGCCGCGCTCTGGCTGCGTTGAACACAATTCTGGCTGATCATGCCGGGCAGCATGTCGTGATCGTGACCCACGGCGGCCCGCTGCGCGAAATCCTGCGCCACTTTCTCCTCTGGCAGGGCGGGCATCCACCCGGGAACGCCTCTCGCACGGTTCTGGCTGTGCAGGGCGACGGGCGCCTGGCGGAGGCACGGCTGCTTGGAGATGTGACTCATCTACCCGATGCGCTTCGCCCGGCCGCCTCCGGCACATCCTTCGTGGCGCTGTGAGCGCCCCCCGGGGCCGTATTCCGCCGACTGCGATTGCCCGGGGCGAATTTCTGCGATAGCGGACAACCATGGTATATTTAAGGCGGGTAGTTCATTCCTCTTTGTTACTCTGCAGCTATCCTCGCATCTAACAATCAGAGGCAGAAGGTGCTGCCCGCCTGACGAGCTGGAGTCTGATGAAGCAAAGGAGCGTGGCGGTGAAAGACCCGATTCGTGTTGCAGTTACAGGGGGCGCTGGCCAGATCGCATACAGTTTGCTGTTTCGGTTAGCTTCTGGCGAGACGTTCGGGATGGATCAGCCGGTCATTCTGCAGGTGGTGGAGATTCCACAGGCTCTGGACAGCCTGCGGAGCCTGAAGATGGAGCTGGATGACTGTGCGTTCCCTCTCCTGGCCGATATTATTCTGACCGACGATCCCATGGTGGGCTTCAAAGAGGCCAACTGGGCGATTCTCGTTGGCGGACAGCCCCGCACAGCCAATATGGAGCGTAAGGATCTGATTTCCATCAACGGGGGGATTTTCGCGCAGCAGGGCAAGGCGATCAACCAGGTGGCGGCCAGCGATATCCGGGTTCTCGTCGTCGCCAATCCGTGCAATACAAATGCCATGGTGGCTCACCTGAATGCCCCTGACATCCCGGCTGATCGCTGGTTCGCTATGACCAGGCTGGATGAAAATCGGGCCAGGGCGCAGCTCGCCATGAAAGCCGGAGTCGGGGTTAACAGGGTCACCAATATGGCGATCTGGGGCAACCACAGCCCCACACAGTACCCGGACTTTGAACACGCCCTGATTGCCGGCCGGCCAGCCGCCGATGTCATTGGCGATCGCGCCTGGCTTGAGAGCGATTTTCTGAAGACGGTCCAGCAGCGCGGCAAGGTCGTGATTGAGGCGCGCGGCAAGAGCAGCGCAGCCAGCGCAGCCAACGCGGCTATCGACACGGTCAAAAGCCTGCTTGCTCCCACCCCGC
>WBZO01003407.1_pt1 | contig 18629 bp, 16 predicted proteins | sample 5204261 | NCBI WGS metagenome assembly WBZO01 (sample SAMN12412400, study PRJNA552823) | activated sludge metagenome | isolation source: activated sludge from anammox sidestream of wastewater treatment plant... | place: USA: North Carolina | collected 2017-09
TACCGCTCAGAGCTGGAGCGCGTCCGTGCGCTGGACAGGTGGCTCCACCGGTACAACCATCACCGAGGACACACCGCCCTCGGCGGACTCCCGCCGGTCAGCCGTACCAACCTCTCGGTACAACACAACTAGCGGGCGAACTCTAGCGGCTGGGTGGCGGTGTCGCCGATGTCGCGGCGGTACTGCGCGCCCTCGAAGTGGATGCGCGCGACGTTGTCGTACGCCTTCGCCTGAGCTGCCTGCATCGTGTCGCCCTGGGCGACGACGCAGAGGACGCGCCCGCCCGACGTGACGAGGCGGCCGTCGACCCGCTTCGCCCCGGCGACGAACACCTGCACGTCGTCGTCGACGTCACCGATGCCGTCGATCGGACGTCCCGTTAGCGTCGGGCCGGGGTAGCCCTCGGAGGCCATGACAACGCCGACGGTCGGCTGGTCGTCCCACTCGATGTCGACCTCGGCGAGTCGTTGATTCGCGCACGCGTCGAGGATCGTCAGCAGGTCAGTACGCAGCATGGGCAGCAGCACCTGCGCCTCGGGATCGCCGAAGCGCGCGTTGATCTCGAATACGCGCGGCCCGGACTCGGTCACCATGATCCCGGGGTAGAGGACGCCCGCGAACGGCCGGCCCATCTCTCCCATCGCCGCGATCGCGCGTTCCGTGATCACATCGCGGATCTGCTCGGCGGTCTCGTCCGGGAGCCACAGGGCGGGCGCGTAGACGCCCATGCCGCCCGTGTTCGGCCCCATGTTGCCATCGAAGATGCGCTTGTGGTCGCAGGAGAACGGCATGTGTCGCACGGTGACGCCGTCGCTGAACGCGTGCCCGCCTGTCTCGCGGCCGTACATGCGCTCCTCGATCACGACGCGTGAGCCCGCGGCACCGAAGGCGCCCTCGCGCATCGCCGCGGCGATCGCCGCCACCGCCTGGTCGACCGTGTCGCAGACGGTCACGCCCTTGCCGAGCGCCAGCCCGTCCGCCTTCACGACCACCGGACCGCCGACCGAGCGGACGTACTCGGTGGCCTCGTCGGGGTCGTCGAACGTGCGTGAGGCCGAGGTCGGGATGCCGGCCCGCGCCATGAGGTCGTTCGCGAACGCTTTCGACCATTCGATCTCGGCGGCCGCCTTCGTCGAACCGAATGCGGGGATGCCGGCCGCCACCACGGCGTCCACGACGCCCGCGGCGAGGGGGTCGTCCGACGACACGACCACGAGGTCCGCGCGAATCTCCTCCGCGCAGCGCCGCACGGCCTCGGGATCGGTCGCACTCACGCCCGCTACGTTCTCGCCCAGGTCGAGCGTTCCAGCGTTGCCGGGCGCGATCCACAGTTTAGAGAGGAGGGGGGACTGCGAGATGCGCCACGCGATGGCGTGCTCGCGGCCACCCGAGCCGATCAGCAGGACGTTCATTCCCACTCGATCGTCCCGGGCGGCTTCGAGGTGATGTCGTAGACGACGCGGTTGATCTCGCGCACCTCGTTGGTGATGCGGTTCGAGATCTTCGCGAGGAGGTCGTACGGGAGGCGTGCCCAGTCGGCGGTCATCGCGTCCTCGGCGGTCACGCAGCGGATCGCGACCGTGTGGCCGTACGTGCGGAAGTCGCCCTGCACGCCGACGGACTGCGTGTTCGTGAGGACGGCGAATGCCTGCCAGAGGTCGTAGTAGACCTTCGCCTTCCGGATCTCGTCCATGACGATGTAGTCGGCGTGCCGGAGCACCTCGAGGCGTTCCGGGGTCACCTCGCCGATGACCCGAATCGCGAGGCCTGGGCCGGGGAACGGCTGGCGGAAGACCATCTCGTCAGGGAGTCCCAGCTCCTTGCCGACGCGGCGCACCTCGTCCTTGAACAGGTTGCGCAGCGGCTCGATGAGCGTGAGCTTCATGTCCTTCGGCAGGCCGCCAACGTTGTGGTGACTCTTGATCTTCACGGCGGCGTTGTTGCCCGTGCTCGCCGACTCGATGACGTCGGGGTAGGTCGTCCCCTGGACGAGGAAGTCGACCCGGCCAAGGGCGCGCGTCTCGTCCTCGAAGAGCCGGATGAACGTCTCGCCGATGCGCTTCCGCTTGGTCTCCGGGTCGGTGACCTCCGCCAGCTCCTTCAGGAAGCGGTCGGTGGCCTGGACGTGGTTCAGCTTGATGTTCATGTGGCTGCGGAACGTCCGCACCACGTTCTCGGCCTCGCCCATCCTCAGCAGGCCGTTGTCCACGAAGATGCACGTGAGCTGGTCGCCGATGGCGCGATGCACGAGGGCGGCCGCCACCGCCGAGTCGACGCCGCCCGAGAGCGCGCAGATCACCTGCCCGTCGCCGACGGCCTTCTTGATCGACTCGACGGACTCCTCGACGAAGTTCCCCGCGGTCCAGCTACCGGCACAGCCCGCGACGTTGAAGAGGAAGTTGCGGATCAGGTCCTGGCCCTGCGGCGTGTGGACGACCTCCGGGTGGAACAGGATGCCGATACGCCCTCGGTCGTCCGCGGCGACGGCGAACGGTGCGTTGTCCGACTGAGCCAGCGAGCGGAACCCCTCGGGGAGCCGCGTGACCTTGTCACCGTGGGAAGCCCACACCGAGAGCGAGGCTGGCAGGTCGCCGAAGAGCGGATGGCTGGCCTCCGAGACGGTCAGGATGGCGTGCCCGTACTCGCGCTCCTCGGACGGCTCGACGGCGCCGCCGAGGGTGTGCATCAGCAGTTGCATGCCGTAGCAGATCCCGAGAATGGGGACGCCCGAGTTGATGACGTACGGGGGGAGCGTCGGGGCACCGGGGGCGTACACCGAGGACGGCCCACCGGAGAGGATGAACGCCTTCACCTTCAGGTGGCTGAGCTTCTCCGGCGGGGTGTCCCACGGGACCATCTCGCAGTAGACGCTCGCCTCGCGGATGCGACGGGTGATGAGCATGGAGAACTGGGAGCCGTAGTCCAGGATGACGACGGCCTCGGGGGCGTTCGGGGCCGGGGTGAGGACGTTGCCCGGCTCGCGCGCCTCGGCGATCTCGAGGTAGGTCGCGACCTCGCTGTCGCCGGAAGTGCGGATGCGACCGGACGACGCCGGAGACTGAGATTCGTCGGCCATGGCTTGTGTGGGAGTCCTTGCCCGGGGGGAGTGGGCGACTAGGCGAGGATCGTACAGACGGCTAGATTGCGGGTCAACGAAACGCCCGCTGCCGCGCGTCATCACGGGCGTTCATTATGCCCTGGAGCCACCTCCTGCCCATCATCGGTCCCGACGCCATCGAGCAAGCCATCGAACGGCTGCGGTCCGGCGGGATCGTCGCGATCCCGACCGACACCGTGTACGGCCTCGCCTGCCTCCCGACGCACAGCGGCGCCCTGGGCGCGCTCGCCGACCTCAAGGGGCGCGAACGCGACCAGCCGATCGCAGCGCTGATCGACTCGGTGGCGGACATCATCCGGTTCCTCGCCGTGCCGGACGCCCTCGACCGTTACGTGTCGTTCTGGCCGGGCGCGCTGACCGTGATCGTGCGCGTGCGGCCGGACGGGCTCCTGCCTCCCGTCGTCACCGCCGAGGGCACCGTGGGCGTCCGCAAGCCCGACGACCGGATCGCGCGGGCCGTGATCCGCGGCTGTGGCGGCGTCCTCGCCGTCACCAGCGCGAACCGGCACGGACAGCCGCCATGCACCAGCGCGGAGGCCGTCGCTGCCGAGTTTGGCCCGGCGCTGGTCGTCCTGGACGGGGGAGACCGCGACGGGAGCGTCGCATCGACCGTCGTCGATGCCTCGGGCGACGCTCCTCGCATCCTGCGCGAGGGGCCGATCACCGCCGCCGACCTCGGGATCGAGCCGTGACGCCGCGGCCGAGCCCGTTCCTCCACCTGGAGGAGTGGTTCGCGGCGGCCATACGTGTTGACCCGCAGCCCGAGGCCGCAGCCCTCGCCACGGTCGGCCCGGACGGTCAGCCCTCGAACCGGCTGGTGCTCGTCCGGCTGTGGGACACGCGCGGGTTCGAGGTGTTCACGAACCTTCGCTCGCGGAAGGCGCGTGAAGCCGGAGGACAGCCGCGCGTCGCCCTCACGTTCCACTGGAAGCCGCTCGGCCGCCAGGTGCGGGTCGAGGGCGTGGCGGAGCCGATGAGCGCCGCCGAGTCCGACGCGTACTGGCGAAGCCGTCCACGCGGCAGCCGGATCAGCGCCATCGCATCGGACCAGTCCGAGCCGATCGAGAGCCGGGAAGCGCTGCTCGCGGCGCGCGACCTCGTCGAGGGGCGCTACGCCGGCATTGATGAGATCCCGAGGCCGGCACACTGGGGCGGCCTTCGGATCGTGCCGCTCCGCATCGAGTTCTGGCAGCACGAGGAGAACCGCTACCACCAGCGGCTCGAGTACTCGCGGTCCTCGGTCGGCTCGCCCTGGAGGAGCCAGATCCTGCAGCCCTGAGGCCCCAGATCCTGCTGTCCTCTCCATCGGTCTGCCGAGCCTGTCGCTCGTTCGCAATCTCCGAGGGCGGCCCCGCCAACGCACTCGTGACCGGCGTCACGCAATCCTCGTGCCCATGGTCGCGCCCTCGAACCGATTCGGCCCTCCGCCACGTGAGCGCCGCCGCGCCCGGCTACCGGCGGGCGCGGCGGCGTGCCGGGTTCGAGTACCACGACCCCAGCGGCGAGCGCGTCGAGGACGAGGAGACGCTCGGCCGCATTCGGTCCCTCGTCATCCCGCCGGCCTGGGAGGATGTGTGGATCTCGCCTCACCCGCGCGCAACTGCAGGCGACCGGGCGCGACGCCCGAGGGCGCTGGCTGCGAGCGTGCCAGCCGGGGCGGGCTGCGGCCGCCCGGAGGAGTGCGTTAGCATGAGGGCGCAGGAGGTCTCATGCGCGTCGCGATCGGGTCTGACCACGCCGGCTTCGAGCTGAAGGAGATCCTTCGCACGGAACTCGCGGAGCTGGGCGACGACGTCACGGACTACGGGACGGATTCGCTGGAATCCTGCGACTACCCGGATATCGCGGTGCCGCTCGCGAAGGCGGTGGCTGCTGGCCAGCACGACTTCGGCATCCTGATCTGCTCGAATGGTGTTGGGCCCTCGATCGTCGCGAACAAGATTCATGGTGTCCGCGCCGCCGTCTGCCACGACACGTTCTCGAGCAAGCGCGCCCGTGAGCACACGGACGTCAACGTCCTCTGCCTCGGCGCGTGGGCGATCGGCCGCGGCGCCGCCTCCGAGGTCATGCGCGCCTTCCGCTCCGCCTCCTTCGAGGGTGGCCGCCACGAGCATCGTCTGAACAAGGTCAAGGCCGTCGACGACGAGATGCGCGCGGCCTCCGACGCGGACGCTTAGCGGCGGTGCACCCCGCCTACCTCGCCGGGCGTGTGCGCAACGGTGCGCGCCAGGCGACGGGCCTCGCGAAGGCGCTCAGGCGCACGCTCGAGCACTCGGCATTTCCCCCGGCCGAGGGACGGCTCACCGTCCGTGGCATCGACGAACGCATTGAGGTCGTCCGCGACCGCTGGGGCGTCCCGCACATCCTGGCGTCGACTCCCGCCGACGCCTTCTTCGGCCACGGCTTCGTCCACGCCCAGGACCGCCTGTTCCAGATGGAGGGCGCACGCCGGACCGCCGCGGGGCGGCTCTCAGAGATCGCCGGGCCAGCGACACTGGCGAGCGACCGGCTGGTGCGCCGTGTCGGCCTGAACCGCGCTGCCCGGGCGGACGCCGGGCGGCTGGGTGGCTCCGAGTACGAGTTGCTGGACGCCTACGCGCGAGGTGTGAACGAGGGGATCCGGTGCCTCCCCGCGCTCCCGCCTGAGTTCGCCCTCCTCGGCGATGACATGGAGCCGTGGAGCATCGAGGATTCGATGCTCGTGGGGCGGCTGGTGATGTTCGGATTCGCGGGAAACTGGAACACGGAACTGGTCCGCGAGCGCCTGGCCGCAGCCCTCGGTCCCGAGCTGGCTGCGGCGATTGACCCCGTGCATCCGCCCACCTCGACCGTCACGGGTGAGGACTACCCCCGCGCAGCCGACGCGCTGCTGCAGGCCTATTCGCGGGCCTTTGGCGATGGGGGGTTCGCCTCGCTCTCCTCCAACGCCTGGGCGGTCTCCGGCGCGCGCACGGAGAGCGGGCTTCCGCTCCTTGCCTCCGACCCGCACGTAGACGTCGCGCTTCCCGGTCTGTTCCATGTCGCGCATGTACGCGGGGGCGGCTTCGACCTGGTCGGCGCCGGGATCCCCGGCATCCCAGGGGTCGCGATTGGACATAATCGCAACGTCGCCTGGGGCATCACAGCCGGCATGGCGGACGTCGCGGATTGCTACATCGAGGAGTTCGAATCGCCGGACTCGCTCCGCTACCGCACGCGAGACGGGTGGGCCGAGGCGGCGACGCTGACCGAGCGCATCGCGGTCCTCGGTCGCGATGCCATCGACGAGCGAGTGGTCGTCACCCGCCACGGCCCCATCGTGAGCCCGGCGCTACGCGGTGAGTCTCGTGCGATTGCGCTGCACACCTCGGTCGTGACGGGCGAAGACATCGCGACGCCGTTCCTCGCGCTCTTCCAGGCCGCGAACCTTGACCAGGCAGAGCAGGCGATCGAGCGCTGGTCGAGCACCACGTTCAACTTCATCCTGGCGACCACGGATGGCCACATCGGCTACCGGTTTGCCGGCCAGGTACCCGCCCGTGCCGCCGGCGTGGGCCTGTTTCCGCAGCGAGGAGCGACGTCGGACGGCCTGCCGCCGTTCCTCGCGTCCGAGGCGTTGCCTCGCCTGATGGATCCTCCCGATGGCATCGTCGCCTCCGCAAACAACGCACCCGGCGGACCGCAGGAGCTGGGCGAGGAGTGGTGCGAACCGGAGCGGTGGGAGCGGATCACGTCGCTGCTCAGGGAGCGAAAGCGCCACTCGGTGCGGTCGTTCTGCGAGATTCAGGTCGACCGCTACTCGGCGAACCTGGAGCGTCTGAGGGCGGTCGTCGTAGCGGCGGTCGAAGGCACCGTCGACGCCGGTCCGCTCATGGCGCTGCTCCGGGGGTGGAGCGGGCGGCTGGACCTCGACGATCCGGCCGCGGCGCTGATGCACGCGACCTATCGCACGCTCGGCGTCGAGGTCGCGGAACGCGTCTCGGGCCGGCTGGGGCGGGTGACGATGGGCGCGCCCGTGGACGGTATTCCCGTGAACTCGGCGTTCGCTTACCGGTCGCAGGGGATGCTCGTGCGCGCGGCGGAGGAGGCGCTGGCGCCCTGGTTCACGAGCCCCGGGGACCGGGACCGTCGCGTCCGTGGTGCCGTGATGCGCGCCGTCAACATGCTCCGTCAGGCTTGCGGAGAGACGGAGCAGTGGTCGATTGGCGCGGTGCAGGAGATCCCGTTCACGCACGCCCTCCAGGACGTGCCGGGCGCGGGCGCCCAGTGGTCCCGTGGCACGAGGCCCTTCGCAGGCGACGTGAACACGATCGTGCAGGCGCAAGGGTCGGCATGGGGGACGCACAACCTGGTCCGGATCGCACCGGGATACCGGCAGGTGCTGGACCTGTCCGACTGGGACGCCTCCGTGTTCATGCACCCGACCGGCAACTCGGGCATCCCGGGGCACCCCCGTTACGACGACTGCATCGATGAATACGTGGCGGGGGCGTACCGTCCCTTGCTGTTCAACGAGCTCGCGATCCGCGCGGCCGCCGAGGCCACGCTGATCCTCGAGCCTGTGGGCGGGGAGTCCACCGATGTCCAATCTGGCTGAGCGAGCCGCCGCGTACCGCACGGCTATCCAGCGCGAAATGCGCGAGGTCGTCGGCGACCGTGCCGAGCAGCTCTTCGGATGGATGCGCTACCACCTCGGCTGGGAGGACCGCGACGGCGGGCCGGTCGAGGCGTCCCCCGGGAAGCTGATGCGCCCGGTCGCGGTGCTGCTCGCGACGGAGCTGCTCGGCGGCCGGCCGGAGCACGCGCTGCCGGCAGCGGCGGCCGTCGAGCTGGTCCACAACTTCTCGCTGCTGCACGACGACGTTGAGGACGCCAGCGAGTTCCGTCGCGGTCGGCAGAACCTGTGGACGTTCGCCGGCGCGCCACAGGCGATCAACACCGGGGATGGCATGTTCGTGGTCGCTCGGCTCGCCGAGTACCGCATGCTCGGCGCGGGCGTCGACCCCGCCCGGGCGATCGAGGTCATGCGTGAGCTGGACGAGGCGTGCATGCGGCTCGTCGAGGGGCAGTACCTCGACATGGCCTTCGAGACGCGCGACGGCGTCACGCTGGACGAGTACCTCGCGATGGCCGGCGGCAAGACCGCGGCGATGTTCGCGGCCCCCTTCGCGATCGGCGCCATCCTCGCAGGCGCCCCCGAGGCGACGGTCGGCGCCCTCCGCGCCTATGGCAGCCACGTCGGCCTGGCGTTCCAGATGGTGGACGACGTCCTGGGCATCTGGGGTGACCCCACCGTCACCGGGAAGCCGGTGGGGGACGATCTCGCGTCACGGAAGATGACCTATCCCGTGATCCTCGCGCTCGAATCGGAGGAGGAGGCAGGCGGCTCCTTCCGGCGCGCGTACGAGAGCGCGCCCGGCGCCGAGGACCGGATCGAAGCGATGTCCGGCTGGGTGGAGGCAACCGGGGCGCGCGCGGCGACCGAGGAGAAGGCGCGCGAGGAGCTGCGGCAGGCCATGGACGCCCTCACCGGCTCCGGACTTGGCCCCGACGCCCTCGGGGTCCTCGCCGAGTACGCTGAGGCTGCGGTCGGTCGAGTGTCGTAGCGAGGGAGCGAGATGGTCCGCTTGCGCGTGGATCGCCAGGGGTCGGGCGGCCAGATTGCCCGAGGTCGAGGCGACTTCGTATCATCGAACGGGATCGCGCGTGTCCTCCCCGACACCCGTCCGCAGCCCCGATTTCAAACCTGCTGTCCATACGACGCCATCGTCGACCGAGGTGAGCAACCCACGCACGGTTCTCCTGTCGCGCGGGTCGGAGGGTGCCGGTGAACAAGAAGACGGTCCGCGACATCGATGTGGCCGGGAAGCGCGTCTTCCTGCGTGTTGACTACAACGTACAGTTCGACAACGGCCAGATCCTGGACGACTACCGCCTGAGGGAGTCCATCCCCACCCTCGAGTACCTCATCGAACAGGGTGCGAAGACCATCCTGTGCGCCCACCGCGGCCGTCCCGGCGGGAAGGTCGTGGAGGAGCTTCGCAACGAGCCGGTCGCCAAGCACCTCGCGACGCTGATCGGCCGGGAGGTGAAGTGGGTGACGGACTGCGTTGGGCCCGAGGTCGAGGCGGCCGTGGCTGCGATGCAGCCCGGTGACCTGCTGCTGCTGGAGAACGTCCGCTTCTACCCCGGCGAAGAGGCCAACGACCCGCAGTTCGCGAAGCAGCTCGCCTCGCTCGCGGACGTGTTCGTGTCCGACGCGTTCGGCACGGCACACCGCGCGCACGCCTCGGTCGTCGGCGTCGGCTACTACCTGCCTGCCGTCTCCGGGCTGCTGATGGAGCGTGAGCTGGAGTACCTGGGCCGCGTGGCGACGGACGGCGAGCAGCCGTTCGCGGTGATCCTGGGCGGCGCGAAGGTGGCGGACAAGCTCGCCATCCTGAAGAACCTCGTCGACCGTGCCTCGCTCATCTGCGTCGGTGGCGGCATCGCCAACACCTTCCTCCGGGCGCAGGGCATCGACGTCGGCGCTTCGCTGTTCGAGGCCGATCGCATCCAGGACGCCTACGACGTGATGCGGCTGGCCTCTTCGCGGAACGACCTCCGCCTGCTGATGCCGACCGACGTCGTCATCGCGGACGCCGCCGGCACGCGGATCAACACCGTCTCGGTGCACCGCATCCCGCCGGGCTTCCGCATCCTCGACCTTGGTCGCCGCACGCTGGAGGACATGCGCGAGGCGCTGGCGCCGATGAAGACCGTGGTCTGGAACGGCCCGGTCGGCTTCTTCGAGCGCGAGCCCTTCGACCGCGGTTCGATCGAGGTCGCGCGGATGCTGGCGGACCTCGTCGGAGCCACCACGGTCGTGGGCGGCGGCGAGACCGCGGCGGCGGTGGCGAAGGCCGGCGTCGCGCACCTCCTCTCCCACGTCTCAACCGGCGGCGGCGCGTCGCTTGAGATGCTCCAGGGGGTCACGCTCCCGGGCGTCGAAATCCTGCGGGACAAGTAGCCGGCCAGTACGGCGAAGGACAGCGCATGGAACTCGACCTGATCCGACGACTCTCCCAGCCGGCAGACACGAAGGTCGTGCTGTGCGTCCTGGACGGCCTGGGCGGCATCCAGGGCCCCCGAGGCCGCACGGAGCTCGAAGAGGCGAACCTGGTCAACCTGGACCGGCTCGCCGAGGCGGGCTGCCTCGGCCGCACCCTGCCGGTCGGGTACGGGATCACGCCCGGTTCCGGGCCGGGACACATCGCGCTCTTCGGGTACGACCCGCTGACCTACGAGATCGGGCGCGGCGCCCTGGAGGCGACCGGCATCGGCTTCGACCTCGGCCCGAACGATGTCGCGGCGCGCGGGAACCTTTGCGACCTCGATGCGGAGGGGCGGATCACTGACCGCCGCGCCGGACGGCTCCCGACCGAGGAGACGACGAGGCTCTGCGAGCAGCTGCGCGCGATCCAGTTCCCGGGCGTCGAGGTATTCGTCGAACCAGTGCAGGACCAGCGCTTCGTGCTCGTGCTCCGGGGGGAGGGCCTGAGCGAGGCCATCGCCGAGACCGACCCGCAGCGCGAGGGCGTCCCGCCGATCGAGGCGACGCCCACCGCGCCCGAGGGGGAACGCTCCGCCGCGCTCGTCCGCGAGTGGATCGTGAAGGCGCGGGAGATCCTCGGCGGCCGCGAGCGCGGCAACGGGGTGCTCCTGCGCGGGTGGTCGAAGCGGCCCGAGATGCCGCCGTTCCCGGAGCTGTGGAAGCTCCGCGCCGCCGCGGTCACCGTCTACCCGATGTACCGAGGGGTCGCGAAGCTCTGCGGTATGACCTCGATCGAGGGGGCACACTCCTTCGACGAGGAGCTCGCGCTCGTGAAGCAACACTGGGACGAGTTCGACTTCTTCTTTGTCCATTACAAGTACACCGACAGCGCTGGCGAGGACGGAGATTTCCGCCGCAAGGTCGAGGCGATCAACCAGTTCGACGCGGCACTCCCAAAGCTCCTCGAGCTCGGGCCGAACGTGCTCGTGGTGACGGGCGACCATTCGACGCCATCGGTCATGGCTGCGCACTCGTTCCACCCGGTCCCGCTGCTGCTCTGGGGCGACCTCGTGCGCTCCGACCACGCGCACCAGTTCTCCGAGCCGGCGTGCGTGCAGGGTGAGCTCGGCACGTTCCCCGCGAAGGAGACGCTCCCGATCGCCTTTGCCCATGCCGGCCGCCTCGCGAAGTACGGGGCGTAGCCGATGCCGCGGGTGCCGGTCGTCGGGGGAAACTGGAAGATGAACCTCGCGCGGTCGGCCGCGCGCGAGCTGCTGACCGCGCTCCGTGACCGCCTCGGTGTCCTCGAAGGCGTCGAGGTGCTGGTCTTCCCCCCTGCGCCGTGGCTCGCCGATGCGCACGACGTCCTCGACGGCTCGCGGGTCCGTGTCGGCGCGCAGAACACCTACTGGGAGCAGAAGGGCGCCTACACCGGCGAGATCGGGCCGGCGATGCTGCAGGGGACCGCGACGCACGTCCTGGTCGGCCACTCCGAGCGCCGGATCCAGTTCGGAGAGACGGTCTGGGAGACCGGTCGCAAGCTCTCCGCGGTCTGCGCGGCGGGGCTGACGCCGGTCCTCGCCGTGGGCGAGCCATTCTCGGACCGGCGTGCCGGGCGCACCGAGGACGGCCTCCGCCGCCAGCTCATCGAGGCGCTGCATGGCGTCGAAGCGATGCCTGACGGCTTCGTCGTCGCCTATGAGCCGGTGTGGGCCATCGGCACCGGCGAGGCTGCGACTCCCGAGGATGCCCAGGCCCGCTGCGCCTTCCTCCGCACCCTGGTCGCGGAGCGCTTCGACGCGGCCGCCGCCGATGCCGTCCGTGTCCAGTACGGCGGTTCGGTGAACGCCGAGAACGCCGCCTCCTTCTTCAGCCAGCCGGATATCGATGGCGCGCTCGTGGGCGGCGCCTCGCTAGACGCCGACGTGTTCGCCTCGATTTGCCGGGCCGCCGCCGCCTCCTGACCATGCCCCGTCCCCGAGTCGTCGCGATCGTCGGCCCCACCGCGTCCGGGAAGACGGGTACCGCCGTCGAGGTGGCTCGACGCATTCGTGCCGAGGTGATCTCCGCCGACTCGCGTCAGGTCCGACGCGACATGGTCATCGGCACCGCCGCGCCGACGTCCGAAGAGCTGGCCGCGGTCCCGCATCACCTCATCGGTGTCGTGGAGCCGGATGCGACCTGGAACCTCACGGCGTGGCTCGAGCGCGCTCGGCGGCTCGTGCCGGAGATCGCGGGGCGCGGCGCGCTGCCGCTGGTGGTGGGCGGCACGGGCCAGTACGTCTGGGCGCTCCTCGAAGGCTGGGAGGTACCCGCCGTGCCCCCGCAGCCAGAGTTCCGTGCGCGGCTGGAGGCACGCGCCGCGGCCGGGGAGGGCGGCGCGCTTCATGCGGAGCTGCACGAGGTCGATCCGGCGTCGGCCGCCCGGATCGATCCTCGGAACTCGCGACGGGTGATACGTGCACTGGAGATCGTCCGCGCAACGGGTAAACCGGTCCCGCCGCTCACGCCACGCGACCCCGGCTTCGACTGGCGTGTCATCGGCGTCCGCTGGTCTCGGGAGGCGATCCACGAACGTGCCGATCGGCGCGTCGTCGCGATGTTCGAGGCGGGACTCGTCGACGAGGTTCGCCGTCTCGTCGAGCAGCACGGAAGGGACTTCGACGCGCTGCGGAGCATCGGCTACCGCGAGGCGCTGGCCGTGCTCGATGGGACGATGGCCGTGGAGGACGCGGTCCGGCAGACGCGGATCGAGACGCACCGCCTGATCCGCATGCAGGCCAACTGGTTCCGGGAGGACGACCGGCGCATCGAGTGGGTGGACGGCGCCGACGCGGAGGACGTCGTCGCTGCCGTCCTCCGCGCGGCTCGTCCGGTTGTGGGAGGTGATGTGGCCCCGTAGGATCGAGTCCCCATGAGCAAGATCCCGTCCCCCCTCCCGTTCTGGAAGATGCACGGCGCCGGCAACGACTTCGTCGTCGCCGAGACACCTGCACTTGGCGTAACGGACGAGGAATGGGGACGCCTCGCCGCCGCGGTCTGTGACCGCCATTTCGGCGTCGGGGCGGACGGGCTCATCGTCGTCCAGCCGTCGAGCAGCGCCGACCGCAAGATGCGCATCTTCAACGCGGACGGGTCCGACGGCGAGATGTGCGTGAACGGCATCCGCTGCTTCGTGAAGTACTGCTTCGACCGTGGGCTGGTGGCGAACACGGACGGCGCGATGGTCGTCGAGACCGGCCCAGGGCCGATGCGCTGCGTGGCGATGTTCGGCGCTGACGGGAAGGTCGAGCGGGTGCAGGTGACCGCGGCCGTCCCGAACCTCGACCCGACCGCCTCGGGTGTTGCGATCGAGCAGCCTGCGCCCGTGCTGGATCTGCCGGTGACGACCTTGGACGCGCGAGGTGAGTCGGAGCAGCACGTCGCCCTGGTCTCGATGGGGAACCCGCACGCGATCCAGTTCATCGATGTCGCGCCGGAGGCGTATGACCTCCACCGCATCGGGCCGCTCATGGAGCGCCATCCGCTCTTCCGCCACCGCACGAACTACGAGGTCACGCGAGTCCTGGACCGCGCTCACATGGAGATGCGCGTCTGGGAGCGCGGAGTCGGCGAGACCATGGCGTGTGGATCCGGTGCGTGCGCCGTGATGGTCGCCGCGCACGTCCAGGGCCTCGTGGACGACGCCGTCGACGTGCGGCTTCCGGGCGGGACGCTGCGGATCGAGTGGCCCGGCCAGGGTGCTGTTACGCTGACCGGCCCCGCGGAGAAGGTGTTCGAATCGGAGTGGACGCGATGAACTCACGCCCGACGCTTGAGACCGAGCAGCCGTACGAGCTGAAGAATGCTCCGCTTCGGCCTCGAGACCGACGCGAGCTGCTCGAGCGCGACACGACGTACTCCATCCAGAGCGAAGGCGGCGAGATCATCCTCGCCTACGAACGCGGCCAGCAGCAGGTCTGGTGGGGATTCCGCTCCATCGAGGACATGCGCAACGACTTCCCACAGATGTGGTCCGAAGTGCTGCAGCAGATCGACCGCGAGCGGATCGACTACGTGGTGATGGACCTCTCCGGTCTGCCGACGCGCACCTGGCTCGACCCTCTCCTGCAGGACGCGGACTTCGCGTTCTTCGCCGAGTGGATGGACATGGCGAACCCGGACATCGCCGGCCTGGCGGTCCCGGAGTTCCCGGAAGGCGTCCGCATGCGCAAGGCGGACGAGGCCGACCTCCAGCGGTTCTATGCGATCTGGACCGAGGCCTACGGCGACTACGGGGATGGCCCCGCTACCTTCGACTGGCTGACGGACGAGGCCGAGTGGGCCGGGTGCCTCGAGGACGAAGACGGCGACGTCGTCGCCTTCGCCATGACCGGCCCGGTCGAGCGCGGCGAGGGCCGCGTCCTCGCGGCTGCCGTCGCGCCCGAGGCGTGGGGCAATGGCTACGGCAAGCTCGTGCTCGCCGCGGCCACCTACCAGCTCTCGGCCGCCGGGGCTGTGAAGGCCACGATCCGCGTCCGGCCGGACATCAAGCAGGGCCTCCGCACCTGCGCCGAGCTCGGCTACCGCCACCAGGCGGCCGGCCTGGAGTTCCGCCGCGACGTGGACGAGGAGGCGATCCGTGAACGCCGCGAGGAACGTCGGAAGGCCGGCGTGAAGGCTCGCTTCGGCGGCTGGCGCTAGACCCCGGCCGATCCAGACCAACAGTCCAACACGGGAAGGACCGACCGTGGAGCTCGCCCAGCGCGTGCAGCAGTTGCCGCCGTACCTCTTCGCCCGCATCTCACAGCTGATCGCGGAGAAGCGGGCCGCCGGCGTCGACGTGATCTCGCTTGGCATCGGCGACCCTGATCTGCCTACGCCGCCGCACATCCTCGACGCGCTGAAGGCCGCGACGGACATCCCGGCGAACCACCGCTACCCGGAGTCGGACGGGACGCCGGAGTTCCGTCGCTCGATCGCGAACTGGTACCAGAAGCGTCACGGCGTCACCCTCGACCCCGACCGCGAGGTGGTCCCGCTCATCGGATCGAAGGAGGGGATCGCCCACTTCCCACTCTGCCTGATCAACCCCGGCGACGTGTCCCTGATCACAGACCCCGGCTACCCGGTCTACGAAGTGGCCACGATGTTCGCCGGCGGCGAGACGGTGAAGATCCCCCTTCACGAGGAGGATGGCTGGCTGCCGCGGCTGGAGGAGATCCCGGCGGACGCTGCGGCGCGCGCGAAGATCCTCTGGCTCAATTACCCGAACAACCCGACCGGAGCCATCGCCGACCTCGCGTTCTTTGAGCGAGCGGTCGCCTGGGCGAAGGCGCACGGCGTCGCGATCGCGCACGACCTCGCCTACGCGGACGTCGCGTACGACGGTTATGAGCCGCCGAGCATCCTGCAGGTGGACGGCGCTCGGGACGTGGCGATCGAGTTCAACTCGCTCTCCAAGGCTTTCAACATGACGGGCTGGCGCGTGGGCATGGCGGTGGGCAACGCCGAACTCGTCAACGCGCTGACCCGCGTGAAGACGAACATGGACTCCGGTATCCCGCAGGCGATCCAGGCGATGGCGATGGCCGCGCTGGATGGCCCCCTCGACGCGATCGACGAGCACAACGCGATCTACACGCGTCGCCGCGACCGCACCATCGCGGTCCTGCGTGAGCTGGGCCTGCGCGTCGAGCCGCCGAAGGCGTCGCTCTATGTGTGGGCGCGGCTGCCCGAGGGCGAGCGTTCGTCGGCTGACTTCGCCGGCCGGCTGATCGACCAGACGGGCGTCGTCGTGACCCCCGGCATGTCGTACGGCCAGGCGGGCGAAGGCTACATCCGCATCTCGCTCACCACGCCGGACGACCGGCTGAACGAGGCGCTGGACCGGCTGGCGAAGTTCGCGCGGGGCGAGCGAGTCATCTAGCTGACTCACGAGGAAGCCTCGACCGCACGACTGGGTATTGGCCCTACACTGAATGTGATGACATTCAGAGGAGAACGCTGACTATTCCCCGCAAGCGACCACACCCCGCCACCACTCCGCGCTCCGTCGACGGGGCGCGTCCGAGCAGCGCGAAGCACACGACCAAACCCCGGCAGGAACGCGCATTCCTCGTTGCCGTCGACTCCGGACACGAGCCCGGCCAGATGACGACCGAGGAGTCGATGCGCGAGCTCGCCCGCCTCGTCCGCACCGCCGGCGGGTGGGTCGTCGGCAGCACTACGCAGCGCCGTCCGCATCCCGATCCCGCGCATTACATCGGCAGCGGCAAGCTCGATGAGATCACCGCGCGTCGCGATGAACTCGACTACAGCATGGTGGTCTTCGACGACGCGCTCTCGCCGTCGCAACAGTTCAACCTCGAGCGACTGCTCGGGGTGAAGGTGCTGGACCGCTCCGCCCTGATCCTCGACATCTTCGCGAGCCGGGCGCGCACCCGCGAGGCGCGCCTCCAGGTCGAGCTCGCGCAGCACGAGTACCTCCTGCCGCGCCTGCGCGGACAGTGGCAGCACCTCGAACGCACCGAGGGCGCGATCGGCACCCGCGGTCCCGGTGAGACACAGCTCGAGACGGACCGCCGGCTGATCGGAACGCGCATCGCGCGACTCAAGAAACAGATCGAGCAGGTGAAGCGTCAGCGGAACCTCCAGCGCTCGCGACGCCAGCGGCAGGGCCTCCCGACGGTCGCCCTCGTGGGCTACACGAACGCGGGCAAGTCCTCGCTCATGCGCGCGCTGGCCGGGGCGAAGGTGCTGGTGGCGGACGCCGTCTTCGCGACGCTCGACCCGGTCACACGCCGGATCGGCGCCGGTACCGGTGAGGCGTTCCTGCTCACCGACACAGTGGGCTTCATGCAGAAGCTCCCGACGCAGCTCGTCTCCGCGTTCCGGGCCACGCTCGAGGAACTCGGCGAGGCGGATCTGCTCCTGCACGTCGTGGACGCCACCGCGAGCACGCGCGACGCCCAGGTCCGCACCGTGCTGGAGACGCTGCACGAGCTTGGGCTCGATGACATGCCCGTCCTCACGGTGTTCAACAAGGTTGACGGCCTCGCGCTCGCGGACGGCTCGCCCGTCGAGAGCGAGGAGGACCTCGCGGTCCTCGCCACCGAGTACGACCCGGGTGTGCCCGGCGAGGTGGCGTTCACCTCGGCGGTGGCGGGCCTCGGGATCGACGCGCTCCGCGAGCGGCTGATCTACGAGTTCTTCGGCGTGCTCGGTGACGACCTCGTGTTCGAGTTCGACGAGGACGGCAGCGAGGAGCCGAGCGCGGCCGCGCTCGGCATCATCGAGGGCGATCCGGAGCCCGCGGAGTCGCTCGCCGGCTAGCGCCAGCATCATCCTGGCCTCGTGCGAATCGCTCACCCTGACCCGCCACGTGCGATGCGGATGCAATCGCGTGCCGTCTAGCCTCCATTACTGGAGGCAGCATGGATCGCGCGAAGGACTGGGGAGCCGCCTTCTTCGCGAAGTTCAGCCGTGACGACGCCATGGGCGCCGCCGCGGAGATGGCGTTCCGGTTCATGTTCGCGCTGTTCCCGCTGCTCGTGTTTCTTGCCGCTCTCAGCGCCTACGTGGCGCGGTGGCTCGGGATCGAGAACCCGACCGAGGAGATCCTCCAGCAGGCCGGGGACCGACTGCCCTCGGACGTCCAGGGACTCCTCGAGCCGCAGCTGCGCGAGATCTTCGGGAACCGCAACCCCGGGCTCATCACCGTGACGGCCGTGACCGCGCTCTGGGCTGCCTCCAGCGGCACCAAGACCGTGATGAAGACCCTCAACCGCGTGTATGAGGTCGAAGAGACGCGGCCCTTCCTCAGGAAGCAGGTGGTCGGGGTAGGGCTCACGGTCGGGGGTGGCCTGGTCTTCCTCGCAGGCGCGATCGTGCTCGTGGTGGGACAGGCGCTGGGCGAGCAGATCGCCGAGGCGGTCGGACTCGGGAACGCGTGGGTGGTCGCGGTGACGTACGGGCGGATCCCCGTGGTCCTCGTGCTGATCGCGATCGCGGTGGGGCTCGTCTACTGGTCGGCGCCGAATGCCGGCCTCCCATTCCGCTGGGTCACCCGGGGGGCGGGCCTGTTCGTCGTCACGTGGATCGTCGCCACCATCGCCTTCGGCTTCTACGTGGCGAACTTCGCGTCCTACAACGCGACCTACGGCAGCCTGGGCGCGGTGATCGTCCTGATGACGTGGCTGTACCTCTCCTCGTTGCTCCTCATCGTGGGCGCCGAGGTGAACGTCCTCGCCGAAGCGCACCGCTCGGAGGCGTCCGCCATGTCGCCGGCGCGCAGCGACGTCGAGGAGGCTGCCGGCGCCGGCAGCAGTCGCGCCGAGCAGCAGGACCGCGCGCTGGAAGCCCTCGTCCGGCCCGGCCGCACCGACGGCGATTAGCTGTGTTGTACCGAGAGGTTGGTACGGCTGACCGGCGGGAGTCCGCCGAGGGCGGTGTGTCCTCGGTGATGGTTGTACCGGTGGAGCCACCTGTCCAGCGCACGGACGCGCTCCAGCTCTGAGC
>WBZO01003408.1_pt1 | contig 18627 bp, 12 predicted proteins | sample 5204261 | NCBI WGS metagenome assembly WBZO01 (sample SAMN12412400, study PRJNA552823) | activated sludge metagenome | isolation source: activated sludge from anammox sidestream of wastewater treatment plant... | place: USA: North Carolina | collected 2017-09
AACAGACTTGTCGCTATACTCTATGGGAAGATTAACCATAATGGTGAAATTAAAATATGAATTAAACAAAACAAAAATAAGCAATTAGATACGAAATTTAAATTCTATTGCATAATTCAGGTTAAAAAGCACAGCGGCCATGCCCACTGAAAACTTATGATCAATATCTACAGACAAGTCATTCCTTTCTACTACAATCTCTATATTCTCACCGACAGTGTAAAACTTTTTGGTAATTTTAATAGGATACCAAACAAAGCCTGAAGCTCTTTTATCTTGCAAACTCTTACTGACATGTAAATCGTAATAAAAAGCTTCCTCTTGCTTACGCTCTGCCTCAATTGCTTCAAGAAGCTGGGTAAATCTGGGGTGAATTTCATTCATAAACTATATCGAAAAAAATCAAAATTTATATACACTTACCAATATTGTGTAACAAAGGTAAATTTATGTTGAGATAATTGAACTCAAAATTAAACAATTGGAAATCTTTTTCAATCTTGAAGAACTTCAAAACATTGATTTGCCTATACACAATGGTATTTCCGGGGCTGTAAAATATCATAGTTGCCATTCAAGTTTAGGACAACATACCATCTGATCTAAAAACTTTATTATAAAAAATTGAAGCTACATTAGTACACCTCCTCAAAATATTGAGAATTTTTAGTTAACTTTGAGCCCGTTAATCAATAAATTCCTCAGTTCATGAAATACACTGTTAAAGACCGTTTTTTGAAATATGTAAAAATTGACACTCAAGCAGATCCAATGAGTGACACTTACCCTTCTTCTGAAAAACAAAAGAATCTCACGAATGAGCTTTGTAAGGAGTTCGACGAAATGGGTATCAAGTATAAAACCAATGATGCTGGTTATATTTATGCTTATTTACCTTCCAATATTAGTAAAAAGGTTCAGAAAGTATTTTTTTGTGCACACATTGATACTGCTCCTGACTGTAGTGGTACGAATGTAAAGCCCATCGTTCATGAAAATTATCAGGGCCAAGACATTATACTGCCGGATGACAAATCGATTACGCTTTCACCTGCACAGTTTCCTAATCTGAAGGATAAAATCGGTCATGATATTGTAACAGCAAGTGGATTGACACTTTTGGGAAGTGATGATAAATCCGGAGTGGCTATCATTATGGATACTTTACATCAACTGGTTAATGACTCTTCTATTCCTCATGGAGATGTTCGTGCACTGATTACCACTGATGAGGAAGTAGGCAAAGGTGTTGATAAAGTTGATATTGAGCTGCTGGATGCTGACTTTGGTTATACTCTGGATTCAGGTGATCTGGGATGGTTTGAAGATGAAAATTTTTCAGCTAACTCTATGAAGGTAACGATCACTGGTGTGAGTGCACATCCGGGTTATGCCAAAGGCACAATGGAAAATGCCATCAAGATTGCTTCTGAAGTCGTAGCCAGACTACCTCAACTCACTTTATCACCTGAAACCACTGAAAAGAAGGAAGGTTTTATTCATCCTACTAAAATACAAGGCAATTTAGAGTCTGCAACAATAGATTTTATCCTGAGAGATTTTGTTACATCAAGGCTAGATGAATATGCCGAAATCATCAACAGAATCACTGAAGAGGTATTGCTATCCTACCCAAATTCTACCTTTAAGAGTGAGGTCAAAGAACAATATCGCAATATGAAAGACGTACTGGAAAAACATCCTCACGTCTCAAAACTGGCACTTCAGGCAATGGAAAATGTAGGTATCAAATCAGTCTATGGTAGTATCAGAGGTGGAACAGATGGTGCGCAGCTTTCTCACCGTGGATTACCTTGTCCGAACCTCTTTGCTGGAGAGCAAGCAATCCACTCTAAATATGAATGGGTTTCTATCCAAGATATGCAAAAAGGGGTCGATACTGTAATTGAAATCTGTAAGTTGATCGCAAATAACTAATCCTAATCTGCAGACTTCAAACATTATAAGATAATCAAGTCATGGTATAAATAAAAAAGCCGCATTTTTGCGGCTTTTTTAATATTACTACTCTACTTTAAAGAGATCGTCCGACAATTCTTTATTGATTTGAATGTCATCAGCTTTAAGCGCAATCGGTACAGGCGCCATTCCATTGATTTCAATAATATCAGGGATCTTAATGCCACCCACATCCTTATAACTCTTAAAATCAGAAGTCATTGTATGCTCACCTTGAGTACTCACTGTTCGTCTCAATAGCCCCGTTTTTACATCAAAATAATCAACTGTTGATTCTCCATCAGCGTTTGTTACCATCAGTTTATAACAACTCACACCATCCACATCTTCTATACCTTTTAAATCGAGTTGATATCCTTTGTTTAAGTAATCTAACTGTTCGAACATAACAGCCTGATCTTTCAGTGCTTCAAACTCAGGCCCTTCTGTAATTATACTTTTTTGCCCCATTTGTGACTGCATTCCTTTCACACCATCGTATCTCATTTCTTGTACTACCATACCCATCATACTCATTTTCTGAGCTACTTTGCCTGAAGCGGTCTGGAATTTTTCCATAGTGACTTGCTGTCCCATCATATCTGCTTTCATGGTCATAGAAAGTGTCTTAACGGCTTTAAGTTTATCAACTCCGCCTATGGCTGCCAGGTAATCAGCAATAACTGACGCACCGGTTACATCTGATGAAATTTCTATTTTCTTGTCTTCCACTACTTGACCAAATGGCCCATAATAATCAATCTTTCCATCGGTGTCAAACTTCAAAAGTTTATCTGCAACAGCATCTTTATTTCCAACAACAAAAATATTGCAATTGTCAGGATGAATATATTTTCTAGCTATTGACTGCACATCTTGAATGGTTACTGCGTCTATATTTTTAAGGTAATGATTGTAATAATCCTTTGGCAAATTATATCTAAAAGTGTTCAAAGCAAATCTTGCAATAGTCTGAGGTGATTCTAGCGAACGACCAAACTGGCCGGCCATACCAGTTTTTGCCAATGCTAGGTCTTCAGCTGATACCGGCTCATTAACCATACGCTTCATTTCATATAAAAATTCAACAATCGAGCTATCTGTCACTTCATTTCTGACACTGGCAGATGCATTAAAAGAACCTATCAGTTTGTCACTGTCCAGTGATGATCTCGCACCGTAAGTAAACGCTTTGTCCTCTCTGAGATTTTGCATCAATCTACCACTGAATATTCCTCCGCCTAGGATAGAATTCATGATATTGGCTTGAATCGCTTCCGGATTACCCGGTGTAAAATCTATTGGATACGAAATATTGATTACAGATTGTACCGCTCCATCCTTATTTCCAAATCGCACTTGGGTACCCTTTGGACCAACTGGTTTGTCGTAAACAAATGTAGGCACACTACCCTTCTGCCATTTGCCAAAATATTTTTCAACTTGTGCCTTGGCTTCTGCAGGTGTGATATCTCCTACGATGACTAAATAGGCATTATTGGGCTTAAAATATGTATTATAATATTTTTTACAATCATCAATAGTGATATTTGCAATAGTTTTGTCTGTCTGTACTTCACCATAGGGGTGATTTTTACCAAAGTTAACCACCGAACGGATATTGCTGATGATAGAATTTGGATCTGTCTTGACTGAAATAAGAGCGGACTTAGCTTGATTGACTATTTTATCAAACTCCTCTTGAGGAAACGATGGGTTTAAGAGTACATCCGTCATGATATCCAACAAAGTAGGTGCATGCTTTTTCAGTGAGCTAGCAAAAATACCATTTTGAGAAGTCGTCAAGTTACCTCCAATAAAATCTATTGCACCATCGATATCAGCCTTTGTCATGGTCTTAGTTCCTTTGCTTAACAACTGTCCTGCAAAGGAAGAATATCCGGCCTTATCACCTTCAATGATTGCATCCTGGTTAAATGATAACTGATATGATACTTGGGGTAGTTTATGATTCTCTACAACGATAACTTTTAAACCATTTGCTAAATCAAATGAATTATAATCACCAATGTGGATATCTCTTGCTGGAGCTGGAGCAGGAGGAGTAGCTCTCCAGGTTTGTGCAGGATCTTTCTGCATAACCTGTACTGCTTCTGTTGTCTTCTTAGCGCATTGTGTAAAAATAAAAATTATACTTAATGCTATTAATAAGTGTTTCATTATATTCTTTCTTTTGTTAAAATTTTATTGCCTATGAATAGATTATGGATTTACAGGTTTGGGAAGATAATGCAATACTACCCTATTATTTACATCATAATACTTTTTAGCCGCGTTCATGATGTCTTCTTTGGTCACTGAAAGGAACCTATTGAGCTCTGTATTAATCAGATTAGCATCACCATAATACATCTTATAGTTAGCCAAAGATTCTGCTATACCCGCCATCCTTGAATTAGAGGAAACAAAATCATTTTCCACTTGATTACGGAGTTTTTGGAACTCATCATCAGAGATAGGCGTTGTCTTCACTTTTTCAATTTCTGCAGTGATAGCATCTTCTACATCCTTAACATCAGAGCCTGCAGTGCAAATTGCAAATGCAAGTGAAAGTCCTGGATCTTCCAAGTCCATCGGAAAATTGCCTACAAAAACAGCTTTTTGCTGCTGATCCACAATAGTTCGATGCAGACGTGATGACTCACCTTGCGAAAGAAGTTTTCCTAGCATCGACACAGCATAATAGTCAGGTGTACCGCCTGCAGGTATTCTGTAAGCCATCATCACAGCCGGCAACTGAATATTGTCATAAACCGTATCTCTGATTTCGCCTCCTAGTGGTGGTTCCACTATATTCGGTCTGTAAACAGGTTTCTTACTTTTAGGTATGCTGCCAAAATATTTTTCAACCATTGCTTTTGCCTGATCATAATCAATATCTCCGGCTATGGAAAGAATGGCATTGTTTGGTACATAAAAATCTGCATAGAAATTTTTATAATCCTTTTCTTCAGCAGCATCCAGGTGTGCCATAGACCCTATTACTGGCCATTTATAAGGATGAACTTTAAATGCTCGCTTAAAGATTTCTTCCATAAAAGATCCATAAGGCTGATTATCAATACGCTGTCTTCTTTCTTCTTTTACAACTTGTCGCTGTGTTTCTATTCCAACTATATCTACTTTAGCGTGAAGCATACGCTCTGACTCCAGCCAAAGTCCCAGTTCTAGCTGATTAGAAGGCAAAATTTCATAATAGTAGGTTCTGTCCATCGAAGTATTGGCATTCAATGTTCCGCCTGCTTTTTCGACATACTTACTGTATTCGCCTCGACCGATGTTTTCTGATCCTTCAAATAAAAGGTGCTCAAAAAAGTGAGCAAACCCTGTACGGTTAGGGTTTTCATTTTTAGAACCGACATGGTACATCACAGACACTGCTACTATAGGTGTTGAATTATCGCGATGCAAGATAACATTCAGGCCATTATCGAGTGTAAATTCCTGAAACTCAATCTTATTTAATTGAGCGCTTGCTATCCCTGCCCAACCCCAAAAGCAAAGGAAAAAAATTAATTTGTTCATTAGATTAAAGGTTTTAATAAATAATAAGCAAAAATAAAACTTAAAAATTTTCGCCATTTCATATTTCTACAAAATGGCGAAAATTATAGATAAATCAATATTATTGACAGTCATTACATCTTAATCAATCTAAGTGTTTTTGATTTAGCCCCGAAGTTCATTTTAAATAAGTACATACCCGGAGCGAAAGTGGACATATCAATTTTCTTAGTATTCAAATATGTTGTCATAAGCCGGCCTTTCAAATTGTATATCTCAACCTTATCAGGTACTTCTATTGTCTGAATCTGTACAATGTGGTTCGTAGGATTAGGAACTAAGGTAACCTCAAATTCATCGTAGATATCCTTAGTTCCTGAAACAGCTACAAAATCAGTAAGATAATTTGGCTGCAATTGATATCCTCCATTGAATGGTGAATTGCTGCCTGAAAACTGAGTAACAATACCAGTAACATTAAATAAAGTTCCGGTAGGAATAGGTGCATCATATGCATCCGTTGCATTTACTATTCTGACTAAAAATTCATTATTTCCATCAGACATCTTCAAGTTGAACCCACTACCCGTTCCTGTCCACTGAGATGGATCTACAAAATAGACACCTTCGATAGTTACATATGAAGATTCATCAGCCTCAGTAAATACGGTAAGGACTTTGGGCATCACCAAAGCATTTCCGGTAGATAGTACACGAACTGAATCGGCAACTAGCTGAGACAACCCTCTGAACTGGTCAATTTTTCCTTTGACTTCAATTTCATCTCCTTCTTGTACGGTATAACCTAGATTATTGCTATTATTAAAGACACCAAATCCGACATTGTTATTATCGATAATCGTAAACTGTAAGCCGGCAGGACGAAAATTTATACCATGTACCACACCTCGCAGTGCGCATTTGATGCCAAGAGAATCAGCTACTCCATCAGCATTGACACCTTTAATCTGAGGTATTGTCCTCAATGGATACAGATCTTCTACCTCCTCGTCCTTCACAGTAACTGAGCCTCTCAAAGAACTACCAAGTGGATCGCTCTGATACTCATAAAATCCAGCTACATCAAAAGTAAAATCATAAGTCCAGGCATCTTCAGAAGGATTTCCATTGCCAAAACTTATAGGGTTATTAGGAAATACTGCCTGATTTCCATTTATATTGTGATTGCCTCCTTTATTGATCCATCTCACTGATTGCCCCAATTCAATTGTAATATCCTTTGGACTAAAACCATCATTACTGATTTCTACAACATAGTCAGGCTCCACATCGCATGAAGTTATGCTATTTATAGCACCCGGGGTTCCATACATTTGCTTACCATTAATTTGAAATCCCAGATCATGTTGAGACACTTTCCAGTTGCGCCCATCGTTAGGGTCAGCATTAGGATCGCATAACTCTATAGATCGGCCTCCACCATCTGTACCATCTTCATAGGTAGGCCATGGGGCTTCTTTTTGGTATTCTACATGGAAAACTTCATTACCAGCAGGATCAGCAATTGCGATAGTCTCTCCACCATTGCTCAAAGCGCCTTTTGTCCATTGAATGGCTGGCAACTTAAAATTGCGTTCAAAAGCAGCAGCGTTAACTGCTACAATCTGATAGGCCCCGGGCTGAACAACTACTGCCCCAAAAGTCAATTCGACACCTTTTGAGAAAGTATAGCCTTCTAAATTGATAGCTGTATTACCTGCATTAAAAATTTCTATATACTCCAGTGAATCAGTACCCGACTCAGGTGGATTGTACGATATTTCAGTTATTTTTAATTGAGCCGACAATGATATCGTCATCAAAACAGAAAACAGCAAAGTAAATAAGTATTTCATCTTTATTCGATTTTTATTTTCAAAGGATAAAGTTACAATATTGTTAACAAAAAATCACATAAAAGATAAATATTAAAAAAATATATATAAATTTTAACATAATCTTGTGAATGATTTTTAAATTTGCAGTGATATTTAACCAAATCATTTTTTATTAACACTTAATTGTTGAGTTTTAAAAAGTTTTTATTCCGTAAATTCTATAATTATTTGACAATTATTAATTAAAAAATTAACTTTTATGAAGACAAGAATTTTACAATTATTGGTCTTATTTTTTGTGAGCCTGAGTCTGAATGCTCAGGTGACCACATCCAGCATGTCGGGTAAAATCACTGATGAGGCTAACGAATCCGTAGTTGGTGCTGCTGTGATTGCAACCCACACTCCTTCAGGAACGCAATATGGTACCATCACGAATGTAGATGGCCAATTTTCAATTAATGGTATGCGTGTGGGAGGTCCTTACACTGTAGAAATTTCTTATGTAGGTTATGATGCTTTCGAATTAACAGGCATTTACTTACAGTTAGGTGAGACTTATCCTATTAATCTTAAATTATCAGAAAATGCTGAAACATTGAACGAAATTCTCATTTCAGCACAGAAGACAAAATTTGCAACAGAAAAAACAGGAGCCACTACTAATATCAACTCTGAGCAAATCCAGATGATGCCTACTATTAACAGAAGTATTGAAGACATATCAAAGTTGTCTCCTTATTCTGGCGGTGGTCTTAGTTTCTCTGGTAGAGATGGTAGATCTACCAACTTTACTGTTGACGGTGCTAGACTCAATAACAATTTTGGGTTATCCGATGATCTTCCAGGAGGAGGAAATCCTATATCACTTGAAGCTATTGAAGAACTTCAAGTTGTAATTGCGCCTTTTGACGTGCGACAATCCAATTTTATCGGTGGTGGTATTAATGCCATTACAAAGTCAGGAACCAATACTTTTAAAGGTAGTGTTTATTCTTATTTCAATAATCAGAATTTTAGAGGTAATAAGATCGGTGACTTCACTCCTGAAGGTGAAAGACCTGAGGAAGGGAAAACAATTTTTGGTGCAACCCTTGGTGGTCCAATCATCAAAGATAAATTATTTTTCTTTGCAAACTTCGAAAAAGAAAATAGTCCGGAGCAAATTACTAAATGGAGAGGCTCAACAGACGGTGTAGCCAATGGTGATGCATTTATTTCACATGCTAGACAAGCAGATCTTGATAAATTTTCAGCTTTATTGAAAGAGCGTTATGGTTACGATACTGGTTCATCCACTGACTTTCCAGGAGGTACATCTAACCTTAAGTATTTGGGACGCTTAGACTGGAACATCAGCAATCTTCACAAATTGAGTGTCAGATACAATTATACTCAAAATGATGTGTGGGTTCCAACAAATGGTAATTCATCAGACACAGGGTATAGATTAAACGGTACAGACCGTATCGGTGTACAATCTATGGCATTCATGAACTCTACCTATTCTAGAGGTAATATTGTCAAGTCTATCGCCGGAGAATTGAACTCACTTTTCTCTAACAAGATTAACAATCAGTTTATAGTGACATATACTGATATCAATGATCAAAGAGGCACTAAATCATCACCATTCCCATTTATTGACATTATGAATGGTGACGATGTCGCTGCAGCAGGAGAAGACCCTACTAACAACAAGAACTTTGCCCCTTATATGAGTGCAGGACTTGAGTTATTTACATGGAATAACGGTGTCACTAATAAAGTATTGAATATTACAGATAATGTAACAATATATCAAGGATCTCACAAATTTACAGCTGGTGTAAGTTACGAACATCAGTCTGCTAGTAATTCTTACATGAGAAATGGTACCGGTTATTATAGATTTAGAAGTTTCTCTGATTTTGTAAATGGAGAAGCACCAGAAGCATTCGCATTGACCTATGGATATGGTGGAGAGGCTTCACCAGCAGGAAAGGTCACATTCGGCCAGTTAGGACTTTATGTCCAAGATGAGTGGAACATCATGAATAATTTCAAATTAAATTATGGTCTGAGAGTTGACAATACTTTCTTCCTAAACAAAAATCTACGTAATAATGCTATTTACGATCTTGACTTTGGAGGAAAGAAGGTGGACACAGGTGCTTGGCCTGACAGCAAATTCCAATTTTCTCCACGTGCAGGATTTAACTGGGATGTTAATGATAACAAGACACTCGTCATTAGAGGTGGAACAGGATTATTTACAGGCCGTATTCCATTAGTATTCTTCACAAACATGCCTCAAAACTCTGGTATGATACAAGGTGCAAGTAATCAAATATATACTAAATATAACAAAGATGGTACTATAGCACCTAGTGATAATGATTCAAAATTGGAGAATGCATATATCGATGGCAAATTAATCACTGATGTCCAGAAGATGATTGAGGTATTTGGCTTACCTAATGAAATAAGACCTGAAGATGGAAGACTTCAGAGTAATATGGCAGGTGTAGATCCTAATTTTAAGATGCCTCAAATCTGGAAAACATCTTTAGCATTTGACTATAAAGTTCCTGTAGCCTTCCCATTGACAATTACTGTTGAAGGTATTTATTCTAAATATGTTAATGATATCAGACTGGACAACTACAATATCAAAGACTTAAGTGCTAGTAATGGTTACACTCAATTAAGTGGTCCAGACAACAGATGGGTTTATCCTGATGAATATAATTATTACAAAAATGTAGGTGTTCTGGGTGTCTTAACTAATACAAATCAAGGATACGGATATTCAGGCAATATAACCATCAATGCACAACCTGCTAATAATTTAGACGTACTAGCAGGTTACACTAAGACCGCATCTTATGAAGTCAGTGGTATGCCAGGATCAAATGCTTCATCAGCATGGCAAGGGCTACCAACAGTTGATGGTCCTAACTTTAATGGTCCACAATGGTCACAGTATGTTACTCCAGATAGACTATTTGCAGGCGTCAACTACAGAGTTAATTATTTCGGTGGACATACTTCTACAGATTTTGGACTTTTCTATCAAGGTTATTCTCCTTACAGATATAGCTATACTTATAGTAATGATATCAATGGAGATCGAATCAATCAAGACTTAATTTACATTCCTAATTCTAAGGATGAGCTTAAATGGGATACTCCTGAAGATGGAGACCGTTTCTGGGACTTTGTAGAAAAGGATAAATACTTGAGCAGCCACAAAGGACAATATGCTGATGCATACAAAGCTTATGCTCCTATGGTACATCGTTTTGACCTTCATGTTGCTCAAAACTTCATTTTGAAGATTGGAAAATCTGTTAATAAATTACAAGTAAGTGCTGACATCCTTAATGTTGGAAATATGTTGAATAGTACTTGGGGTGTAAACAAGCAGATGCTCTCAGCTGCAAAATCAGGAAGAATTCTGAAAGTTGAAAGATTTGAAGAAAATCAACCAGTGTTCTCATTCTTCCAGGATAAAAATGTGGATGAGATTTATGAATATTATAATAATGTGACTTCACAAACTTGGCAGTTACAGTTAGGAGTTCGTTATATATTCAACTAATACTACCTTAAGAAAAAAGGGAAACAATAACTTGAAGCCGGTCAAAAAATTGACCGGCTTCATTTTTTATTCAATAATGGTATTTCTATTGGATTCTAATCCACTCTAACGCACGATTTATTACCAAAATCAAATTATCATGTCAATAAGGTAGAATTATCTTAATTTTGAGGGAGCATTTTTCCAATTTTGACACTCTATATTATATAACACATCATTGAATAATTCAAATTTTTGCCATGAAAGTTTTTTTATTGAGCCTATTGTCTATATTCATCACCTACTCTATCCAAGCTCAGTCTTGTAAGATGTATGATATGAAGGTCGATTTAAGTGACTGTAATGTACACGGTCAAATTTTTGCTACTATTAGTTTTCAGTATCAAAACACATCTGACAGCTTCAGACTAGTAGGATCCGGCAGGAATTATGGATCATTTAGTTATCATCAACTGCCAGTGACCATAGGACCACTTGATGCAGATTGTGAGACGCATTATGAGTTTGTGGCTATTGATAAAGAGTACTCCGATTGTAAAACATTTTCAGATGCAGGTAAATTTTGCTGTGACGACGATTGTGATATTGAAATCATAGATGTAGAAGTAGATACCTGTGATGGCTTAAATTATGGCCTAAGCTTCAACCTATTGTCCAATGATCCTGACCAGATATTTGATGTATATCATAATAATGAATTCCTAAAAACCATCCATTATAATGGTCAACCCATTCATTTGAATCACTTGACTTCATCCATCGGAGCATCATATAACGAATTAAAAATATGTAGTAAAAACAATCCGGAATGTTGTGAAGACATGGATATACCCAACCCATGTATTTGTAATATCTATAATGTGCAGTCCCAAATAATAGATTGCAATGAGCAGGACAGTACATTTTCATTGCGTATATTTTTTAACCACAATATGACCTCTGACAGTTTTACTGTGGGTGGCAATAGGACTACGTATGGCACATTTGCTTATCGAGATTTACCTATAACGATATCCGGATTGCACTTTAGTGATAGCATTGAATACGAATTCATTATCGTTGACAACCAAGATGTTTTATGCTTCCATGCTATAGAGCTCGATAAAATTCAAAATTGTAATTACACATGTGAAATAGAAAAGCCATCTCTCCTTCTAAGTGACTGTAATGATAATGGCGAAGTGTATGCTTATATTTCTTTTGAATCGTCCAATGTAAGTGTGGATGGATTTACGATAAGAGGAAATGGTAGAATCTATGGAAGTTTTAACTATGGAGAAGATAATTATAAGGTAGGACCGCTTGATGCTGATTGCAAGACCATCTATGAGTTTGGAATAAAAGACAATTCTATTGATCATTGTTCAAATTTCGCAGTGCCGGACGCTCCAATATGCTGTAAGGACACGTGTACTATTAGTGATCTGGACATAGAAGAGACTTGTCACAATGGCACTTTGCAAAAGTTGACAATTGAAGATTTTGATTATTCAGCTGGTTTTTCAGGCAACTTTGTACTCATTGTAAATGGCCAACGCAAAGGAATTTTTGCTTTACATGACCTGCCGATAGACATTCCGGCTAATGAGTTTAAAAACAAAACTGTCAAAATCATAATCTTTGATGCTGCCAAAGAATCTTGCCATCTAGTGCATAATTATACTATAAAGTGTGATTTAGAAACTTGTTATTTTGATGATTTTAGCATTATAGACAAAGAATGTAATGGAGATGGAGCAGTATTTTTAAAATTCAAATTCAAACATAGAAATACAGGAAGCAAGGGCTTCGGCCTCGTAATTAAAGGAAAGCCTAGAGTTTATACCTATGAATATAAAGATGATAACGGTTCATATACTTTAGCTGTGCCCGGTGATTGTACCACAAAATATGGAATTGAAATTTTTGATCTCAATCACCCTGATTGTGGCATAAGCTATCAATTTGACGAACCCCTTTGTTGTGAACACTATCAATGCGGCTTTATCAACATGCAGTTGAGCCATACGGAATGTGAGGATGGAAGCTATAGTCTAATCGTCAATTTGGATCCGTTGAATAATAGCAGTCAATTTGAATTAAGACATAATGGCCAATTGTACGGACGATTCAATTATACTGAGCTTCCTATCGTTATTTCCGGACTGACAGAGAGCTTCAACGAAATCAATATCAAGGATGCATTTTCTACTCATTGTACCAGTTATATATTAAAGCATATAGGCCCTGAATGCATCTCTTCCACTGATAGCTATACCGATGGCAACTTAGTCCGATTGAAGCAAACGTCACAATCACTATATGTAGTCACAGATAATCGTGTAGATATTGACCATGCCAGGCTACTCGATATTCAAGGTAAAACTTGGTTGATCTTGAATGATATTTCTGAAGAAACTCCGATTAATATTCAGCAATTACCCGCAGGAATGTATATCATTCAGTTATCTATCGAGGGAGAAATCATCAATAAAAAGTTTATTAAGCATTAATCAAACACTCATAAATAAAAAATAGATGGTTGTTTTCTAAAGTGATATGCAAGATAACGAGCTTGTAAAATGAGTGTCAGAATGCTTGTCGTTTCCAAATGTGTTATAAATTTTGGAGATAGTTATTAAATAAAAACTATACTTTTGTAGTATGAATGCATTCATCAGGATTATTTTATTTATCATTTGCTCTGTCTTTTTGGCAACATTTACCCTATCGGGACAAGAAGAAGACATACGGATTGAGCTGGATAAATTGATTAGATATGATACTGAGATAAGTTTTTCAAAAACACCGGGATTTATTATTGGAATACTCGACAACGATAAGACGATGTATTTCCCATTTGGTCAAAGAAAACTAAAGACAGATGACTTTTTATCCAAAGATGATATTTTTGAAATAGGAAGTATTACAAAAGTCTTTACAGCCTCAATAGTATTAAAACTTGCTGATGAGGGCATTCTCCAATTAGATGGTAAGGTCAATGATTATCTGGATGAGGAATGGCAAAACCCCAGACTAAGCCAATTGAGTATTTATGATCTACTATACCACCAATCAGGATTTCCTCAACGACCAGCATTCATAGGAAAGACAGAAAAGGAGCCAGGTAATCCATACGCAGGCTACAGTAAGAAGGACTTATTAGCCTATTATAGAGATTATATTCCTGAGACACCGGGGTTTAATTATAGTCACATCAATTATGCTTTGCTAGAAATCATTATAGAACACACGACACATAAGGCTTATCACGATGTGCTCGATGCACTAATATTGAGACCTGAGCACCTTAACCATACCTTTGCCGATTTTCCTGAACAAAAAGAAGATTTGATTGCACCAGGATACAACAGAAGTAAAAAACAAGTTAAGCCATGGACTTACCATTCGTTTAAAGGATCCGAAGGCATCAAATCATCAGCAGCAGACTTACTTGAATATGTAAAGCAATATGTATTTACAGACACGATGGAATCCTATCCTGATACAGCCGTTTCATTCAACGAGCGACTTTCCATCTGGAATGGGTGGCAAATTATAAAGATGAATGGATTTAACATATTGATGCATACCGGGCATACTACCGGTCATTATGCATTCCTCGCAGCCATCAAAGAAACAAAAACAGCAGTTGCCATATTAGCCAATTCGTCGATAGGTACTGATGATCTGGGATTACAGGTGTTGCGAATGATCAATTATAACTGGTCTCGATTTAAAATGTAAATTATTATGAGTAAAAAGGAAAAAAATACACTCTCATGGGATGATTTCCGGATGCTGGGCAATCCTGACAATGTACCCGATACACCCGATGAGGATGAAATGGATGCTTTTGAACCCAAATCACAGCAATTGAGAGTTCATCTAGATAGGAAAAACAGAGGAGGCAAAGAAGCCACCGTCATAAGAGGTTTTAACGGTTCTGAAGAGCGGCTCAAAGATCTGGGCAAATTGTTAAAGACAAAATGTGGTGTAGGAGGTACCGTCAAAGCAGGCGAAATTATCATCCAAGGCAATCACCGTGACAAAATAATGCAAATCCTCCTCGACATGGGCTATAAACACACCAAAAAAGCAGGTGGATAATCTAACTAAAGTATCTGAACAGTCTGATAATAATATTAATCAATACACTTATCAGAATCATGGTAGTTATCGGAAAGTAAAAAGAAAAATTATCCTTTTGAATATGGATATCTCCAGGCAACTTACCTATGAAGCCTAGTTTATCCCCAAAAAAATACCAGATGATTCCTATCACAACAACGACGATACCGATTAGGATGATATATTTACCTTGCACCGTACTCATACTTCTACCACAATTGATTAGGGTACACTCCATCAGCAATTAGTCTATTGAGTTTGTCCATCACAAAAGGCTTATCTTCTTGATAAGTTACTCCAAACCAGTCTGACTCTGTGTCTAGCACTTTTACATTAAGTACATTTTGGTGGATGAGCTGATCTACAATAGTAGGAATGAAAAATTCAGAAGTTAATTCTTCACCATGCTGCAATAGAAAATCACCAAAATATTGCTCAAAATGATTAAAATATGACGGTCTAAAACCCCACATATTCATGGATACCAGAGTATTTTCATCCAGTATTTCAAAATCACCATCTGCTGGATAGCGAATCATTCCGTCTTCACCTCTTTTAATTTTAGTGCACTCCTTGACAGTGGAAAGATGACCTGCACCATCCACACTTATCACGCCCCGATTGACAGTACCATAATCAGATAATGTGTTGCGTAAAAAATAGGCGACTACAGAATAATCCCGAGTCTCACCCGTATCAGTCAGAAAGGCGGCGAGCTGACGGAAAGAATCTACACCATAATAATCGTCTGCATTAATGACGCCAAATGGTTCATCAATGACTGATTTTGCCACCCAAACTGCATGGGCCGTACCCCAGGGTTTTTCGCGATCGGGGTGAATCGCAAAACCTGATGGAATATTTTGTAGCTCTTGAGCCACAAATTCCATTTCTATCTTGTCACCTAAACGATTTCTAAAATACCTTTCAAATTCTGCTCTGAAAGACTCTCTGATGATAAAAACAACTTTTCCGAATCCTGCATTAATTGCATCATAGAGCGAATAATCTATGATGGTTTCTCCATTAGGTCCGAAAGCATCCATTTGCTTTAACTTACCATAACGACTACCCATTCCGGCAGCTAATATCAATAAAGTTGGCTTCATACTATTCACACTTAATTATCAGGCAAACTTAGCAAAAAAAAAGTAATATGCGCATGCTTCCTTAGCAAATCTCCCCTACTTTCGCTCCATAATTATTACCATTAACTTAAGAACAATATTTCCGTTTTTGATGTACATTCAAAAGATAAATTTTCAATATGATCGCACTTGCTACTGAATTTAATATATTGATACAATGTTAAAGATTGTTAAGTAGAATTAAATTATTAATAAAACAATATGTATTCAGTTGGTTATCTTTTAATTGACAAATCATTAACATAGAATTGGCCAAAATAATTTCTGCATAAAAATTTTTATGCTATAAATTGCAAATATAACTTTGCACCATTATTTAATTTTTTAAAATCAATTAAAATGAAAAAGGTTTTATTGTTTGTATTACCATTATTTTTATTTTCTTGTAAGTCTGCTCTAGAGTCTAACAGACAAGCTATTGAAACTCTGAACGGTGATTGGGAAAAAATCACAACTTCATTGACAAGTCTATCTGAGTCTATAACTAACGACGTAAATGGCGTTTCTTCAAATCTTACTCAACTTATGCTTGATGATGCAGCAAAGGCAAAATTAAAAGGAGATGCAGCTGCAAATTACGACAAAGCAGTAGAGGCTGTTAAAAGTGCTTCTTCTCAAGCTTATGGCCCTGTTCAGACTGAGGTGAATGAATTTGTTAAGATGTGGGTAGAAAAATCAGCTTCTGTGAAAGCATTAACTGATGGATTAGCTTCTGGAAAGTATGAAGGTAATGTAGTAACTGATTTAGCTGACCTATCTGGTTTAGTTACTCAAGCTAAAGAGAAAATCACAGCTTGGACTGCTAAGTCAGAAGAAGCTAAAAAAGCAGTAGAAATGAAAGTAGCTGAATTAAAAACAGTTTACGACGCAATAGCTCCTAAAAAATAATTCTTTTACTTAAAAGAAAGAGCCGAGGCCGATAATTAAAAGCATTATCGGCCTCTTTTCATTTGTAATAGATACGACTTAATCTTACACTGTGCATGTTTTTTACAATGTTTTTGATGGGTTTTCTGAAACATCTTTTCTTGGAATGATTTTTCTAAAATTAGGTAGAAGAAATCCCTCCTGACCATTCCAGTCAGTCAGATTATTTCTGGTGGGTTTCTCCACACCATTGCCCAATTGCTTTACATCTGACAGAGGTAAAGATACAACATTTTGATAATAAGTGTTTAGCATTTTTCTCTTGCAAGATGGAGGCTTTCTTTCCACGTCTGCATCGGAGTTTTGCCATAACAGTACTTTCCTGTATGTGTTCTTTCGTTGTTGTAATATTCCAACCAAATATCTAAATCTTTTTGAAGTTCTTCGATGGAAGAATAGATTTTTTTTCTGAAAGCTATGGAGTAAAACTCATCCTGCATGGTTCTGTGGAAGCGTTCACAAATACCATTGGTTTGCGGACTTTTAGCTTTGGTTTTGCTGTGTTCAATGTCTTCAATGGCTATATAGAGTTGATACTCGTGATGTTCTCTTGCTCCACAATATTCAGTTCCCCTGTCTGTTAAAATTCTTAATAATGGAATATGATCTGATTCGTACATTGGTAAAACGCTGTCGTTTAGCATATCGGCTGCAACTATAGCTAATTTTCTATCGTATAATTTTGCGTTAGCTACTTTACTGTAAGTGTCAATAAAAGTTTGTTGATAAATTTTACCTACGCCTTTGATGTAACCTACATAATAAGTGTCTTGTGCTCCAAGATAGCCCGGATGATAGGTTTCAATCTCGCCATGAGCTGTTTTTTCTTCTTTGGCTTTTTCTAGTGCTACGACCTGATGTTCTGTAAGGATGAAGCTTTCTTGAGCAACTTTGGTTTCAAGCGCTTTCAATCGCTTCTTAAAGGTTTCTAAATCGTGTCTTAGCCATACGCAGCGTACACCTGATGGAGATACAAAAACACCTTCTTTTTTCAATTCATTGGAAGCCCTTGTTTGACCATATGCAGGCTGCTCAATGGCAAAAGAGACTACTCGTTTTCCAATATGCTCCTCGTTCTGTTTTTGATATTGGGCTTTTTGCGACTCAGTTCTCAAAGGCCTTCTTCTCCTCCTGCTTCAAAAAGCTCTTTGCACCTACAAAACGTATCCCTACTTTAAGCCATATATTTACAGGCTAAGGATTCATTTCCTAATTCTTCTGCTAATCCTAGTAACCCTAACTGTTTTTGATTCATTTAGTCTCAAAATTCATTTTGACAGTATCTAAAAGGTTAAACTAATTTTTGTTTCGCAACACAAATGTATTACGTTTAGCCTTTTACTGTCAGATTAAATCTAAACTTCATTAAAAATCATAAAAATACAAAGAGCGCCTGCAAGTTGCCCTGCAGACGCTCTTCTTTTGTTATCTAATCTGTCTTTTTTCAGACTCCTCTGATTACTCGACGATGATCATCTTCTTAGTCGCTGTGTAATCTCCGCTTTCTAAAGTGTAGTACAATACGCCACTCACACCT
>WBZO01003409.1_pt1 | contig 18622 bp, 20 predicted proteins | sample 5204261 | NCBI WGS metagenome assembly WBZO01 (sample SAMN12412400, study PRJNA552823) | activated sludge metagenome | isolation source: activated sludge from anammox sidestream of wastewater treatment plant... | place: USA: North Carolina | collected 2017-09
CAGAGCATGGCGAGGGCCTGGTCGCTGCCGACGAGACGGGGGAGGAACCAGGTGGCGCCGGTATCGGGGCCGATGCCGCGCTTGACGAAGATGGCGCTGAAACGGGCCGATTCCGCTGCGATGCGAATATCCGCGGCGAGGGCGAGGGAGAGGCCGGCGCCGACGGCCACGCCGTTGACGGCGGCGATGACCGGCTTGCGGCAACGGTGCACGCGCTCGGGGCCCAGGTAGCGGGTGCGCTGGAGGGCGGCGCGGCCCTCGATGGGGCGTGGAGACTGCGGCTGGTTGGGGTCGGCGGTGAGGTCGGTGCCGGCGCAGAAGCCGCGGCCGGCGCCGGTGATCACGACGCAGCGGGCCGCATCGTCAGCGTCGGCGTGGTCGATCGCTGTTTCGATTTCGGCCCACGAGGACCAGGTGAGGGCGTTCAACTTGTCGGGGCGGTTGAGCGTGATCCACGCTGTGCCGTCCTTCACTTCATACAGTACGTCGGCAAAGCCGGTCATTATTGGTCCTCCCGTTCGAACGAAGCCGCCCGGCACGGGAAGTGCGCGGGCGGACTTATCCGCATTGGCTGGCCCGGGTGGGAAGCCGGGCTAGATCCGTTCGATGATGGTGGCAGTCCCCATGCCGCCGCCGGTGCACATGGTAATGAGCGCGGTGGACTTGTTGCTGCGCTCGAGTTCGTCGATGGCGGTCTGGATGAGCATGCCGCCGGTGGCGCCAATGGGATGGCCAAGGGCGATGGCGCCGCCGTTCACGTTCATGCGCTCGCCATCGAGACCCACTTCGCGCTGGTACTTCAACACGACCGAGGCAAAGGCCTCGTTGACCTCGAAGAGGTCGATGTCTTCCTTGCGCATGCCGGCCTTCTTGAGCGCGATCTGGGAGGCCGGGGCGGGGGCGGTCAGCATGATGACCGGTTCGGAGCCGGCGGCCGCGGCCTGGACGACTCGCGCGCGCGGTTTGAGGCCGTGGGCCTTCGCGTACTCAGGCGAGGCGAGGAGGAGCGCGCTGGCGCCATCGACAACGCCAGAGGAGTTGCCGGCGTGGTGCACGTGGTTCATCTGCGTGACCTGGGGATAGACGGCCTTGCAGATCTCGTCGTACGTGCGGGTGTCGTTGGGCGGGTTCATGATGCCCATCTTCGCGAACGACGGGTTCAGGCCGGCGAGGCTTTCGAGGGTGGTCCCGGGGCGGGGGTGTTCGTCATGGTCGAGCGCGAGGGTGCCGTCGTCGTTGTAGATGGGGACGACGCTGCGCTTGAATCGACCGGCATCGATGGCCTCGGCGGCGCGGCGCTGGCTCTCCGCGGCGAGGCGGTCGCAGTCCTCGCGGGAGAAGCCTTCGAGCGTGGCGATGAGGTCGGCGGAGATGCCCTGGGGGATGAGGGGATACTGGGCGTAGAGGTGGGCGTTGTTGGCGGTGAAGCCATCGACGCTCATGGGGGCGGGGCGGGACATGGATTCGACTCCGCCGGCGACGAGAAGGTCGTATTGGCCCGCCATGATGCTCATCGCGGCCATGTTGACGGCTTGCTGTCCCGAGCCGCAGAAGCGGTGGAGGGTGACGCCGGGGACGGTAACGGGCCAGCCGGCATCGAGGGTGGCCATGCGTGCGATATCCATGGAATGGTCGCCGACGCCGGAGTTGTTGCCCATGATGACGTCTTCGACATCGGCCGGGTCGAATCCAGCGTGATCCTTTAGCGCGTTCAGGACCTGGGCGAGGATCCGCTGGGGATGGATGTGGGTGAGGCTGCCGACTCCGGGCTTGCCGCCGCCGCGGGGCGAGCGGACGCCATCGATGATCCAGGCTTCAGACATGAGGTTGCTCCGGTAGCGCGTGTTTGGGTGCGGGGCGCCGCGGGGGAAGGTTACGGCAGTCCGGGGAGGCTTGTCGCGGGCGGGGGTCCCGGCTCGACAGGAGCAATCTCGTCTCCAGGCAGGTCGGTCGCAGCCCTAGACGTTGAACAGAATGTTCACAATGTCGCCATCCTGGACGACATATTGCTTGCCTTCGGTTCGAAGCAGTCCGCGCTTCTTTGCCTCTGCTTCACTGCCGGCAGCGACGAGATCGGTGAAGCGAATGACCTCGGCGCGGATGAAGCCGCGCTTCAAGTCGCTGTGGATCTTGCCTGCAGCCTCCGGGGCGCTGGAGCCCGCCTCGACGGTCCAGGCACGGCATTCATCGGGGCCGGCGGTGAGGAAGCTGATGAGCCCGAGGAGTTCGTAGCTGATGCGGATGGCGCCGGCCATGCCGCTTTCGGTAACGCCCGCCGAGGCGCGGAACTCCGCCGCGTCTTCGTCGCTCAGCTCGTTCAGGTCCATTTCGAACTTACCGCAAAAGACGGCAACATCGCGCCCGGGGCGGCGGTACTTCGCGCGGTACTGCTCTTCGAGTTCCGGGCGGCGGGCAAGGTCGGCTTCGCCGATGTTGATGATGAGCATCAGGGGCTTGGCCGTGAGGAACTGCGTGCCTTCGAGCAGGCGGCGGTCCTCATCGGTGAGCGACTGCTCGCGGATGGGGACCTCGGTTTCGAGGCCGGCCTTCATGCGTTCGAGGAGCTCCTTGAGGCGTTGGAGCTGGTCGCGTTCGCCGGCCTTCATCGACCGGAGTTCGGTCTCCATGCGCTGGAGGCGCTTTTCGATGATGGAGAGGTCGGCGAAGGAGAGTTCGAGGTCCATGGTGGCGATGTCGCGGTCCGGGTCGATGGTGACCTCGGGGTGGGGGACAGCGTCGTCCTCGAAGGCGCGGACCACGTGGATGAGGGCGTCGGTGCGGGCCAGGTCGTTGATGAACTTGCCGGCGGGGCCCTCGCCTTTGCCGAACGACTCGCCGGCAGCGGGGAAGTCGACGTACTGGATCGTCGCGTAAGTGACCTTTTTCGGCCGGTACATCTCGGCGAGGCGGTCGACGCGCTCATCGGGGACGTTGACGACGCCGACGTTGGGCTGGGACGAAGAACTGTAGGCGCCAACCTGGGCGGTGCCGCGGGTGACCGCGTTGAAGACAGTGGTCTTGCCGGAGCGGGCGAGTCCGATGATGCCGAGTTGCATGGTCTAAGGGTGCCCCAGGCGGCAGCTATCAGCTATCCCCGGGCGGGGGAAAGCCGTGGAGCGCGGTGCGGAGGCGGTGGAGCCAGTCCTGGCGTTCGCGGTGCCACTTCGAGGCGAGCCCGCTGGAGGACGGGATGACCCAGGGGATGGTGGCACCGATGCGCTCGGGCTGTTCGCCGTACGGGCGGGAGGCGAGTTCGCGGGCGGGAATGCCGAGGGCGTGGCGCCCGAAGAGCTGGTAGATGCCCCGTCCGGAGAAGCAGGCGACGGCCGGCTGGAACTGGAGGAGCTCGGCGTGAAGCCGCTGAGCGCCTTCGATGACCTCGTCGCGAGAGAGGTGTTCGGCGCGGACGGTGGGGCGGCAGCAGAGGTCGGTGAAGCCGATGCCTGCTTCGTCGGGCAGGAGGTGGTCATCCTCGGGGCCGACGTCGCGGCCGGCCAGGCGGCTCTGGCTGAGCTGACGCCAGAAGGTATTGCCCGGGCGGGCGTAGTAGTGGCCGGCCTCGGCGGAGTAGATGGCCGGGTTGTAGCCGATGAAGACCAGGCGCAGGCCCGGCTGGAGGTAGTGCGGCAGTGTGGAGACGGAACCGGCGCTCACTGGAGGGCGAAGCGGACGCGGGGGTCGGCGAGGTGGAGCGCCTCGGCGAGGAGGGTGGCGGTTGAGTCCCGGGGGACCTCGACGATGAAGTGGAGCTGGACGGTGACCTCCTCGCCGAGCGGGATGGTGAGGCCGGGAGCGCCGTCGGTGGTGGCTTCAGCGGCCTTGACCCAATCCTTGACGCCCTCGAGTTCGAGAGTGAAATCGGTGACCAGGAGGGACCAGGTCTTGTTGGAGCGGATAGTCAGCTCGACGAAGTAGTCTTCGCGGCGCATCCCCGGGGAGGGTTCGCCCAGGGGTCCGGATGCACGGCCGGCGGAGCTGACGCGGATAATCCGGGCATCGCCGCGGTAGAACTCGTCGGCGGCAACTTTCGTTTCGCCGTAGATGTTGCGGAGGATGGGGGGGAGGGCGTAGATACCGACCATGATGCCGACGAGGACGCCAAGCACGGCGCCGGTGACCAGGCAGCCGGTGCGGCGCTCCTTTTCGGCGGAGGGTTGTTCGAGGCGCCGGCGTGGGGGCTGCTGGGTCACCTCCCCATTGAGCAACGGTGGCCGGGGACGCGCAATGTGCACGCGGCCCGGCGGCATGGGTAGAATCCGCCCGTGGCAGAAGAGATGAGCCGGGAAGAGGTCCTGCGCGCGGCGGCGGCGATCGCGGCAGACCAGGCCGGCGGCACGCTGGCGACGACCCACGCCGAAGACGGGACGCCCTACGTAACGTTCGTGTTGTGCCACCTGCGGGAGACCGGCGAGGTGCTGTTTGGCAGCGGGATGCGCCCCCAGCACACGCGGAACATCCTGGCCACACCCGAGGTCTCGTTCTTGATCGACAACCGGGAGGTCATCCGGGGGGACTGGACGGCCTTCAACCGGGTGGTGATCGAAGGCCGTGCGAAAGAAGTCGCGCAGGACGATGCGCGATATCCGGAGCTGCTGGCGGAGCTTTCGGGCAAGAACCGGATGGCGGCGGTGTTCACGGACCGGGGCAAGCTCTTCATGGTGGTACCGCGGCGGCTGATCCTGATGAAGGGGCTCGAAGCGGCGCGGCACATCGTGGAGTTCGAGTGACTTCCGCCAGGCAGCGCGGCCTTCGGGGCAGGTAAGATTGCCGCGTGGAGTACTCGGAGGCCATCGATTACCTGCTTTCGCTGAGCGATATGGAGCGCGGCTACCAGGCATCGCCCAACCCGGTGATGAACCTGGAGACGATGCGATCGTTGCTTTCCCGGCTGAACGACCCGCAGAAGGGGCGTCCCACGGTCCACGTGACCGGTTCGAAGGGTAAAGGGAGCACCGCGGCGATGGTCGCGGGTATTTTGCGGCGGGCGGACCTTTCGACGGCGCTGTACACGAGCCCGCACCTGCATTCGTTTACGGAGCGGATCAACATCGGTGGCGACGCGATCTCGCCGGAAGAGTTCGCGGCCGGGATGGACGCGATCCGCGCGGCGGTGGAGGCGGAGCGGGCGAGCGTCCATGGCGATGTGAGTACCTTCGGCGTGCTGACAGCGCTGTTTTTCTGGCTGGTGCGGGCGCAGGTACCCCGGATCGACTGGCAGGTCGTGGAGGTGGGGCTCGGGGGCGCCTTCGACGCCACTAACGTGATCGACCCGCCAGAGGTGGCGGTCATCACGCCGATTTCGCTCGAACACACGGCCATCCTGGGGAACACCCCCGCGGAAATTGCGCGGGACAAGGCGGGGATCGTCAAAGCCGGGACGACGGTGGTGGTTGCTCCCCAGCACGACCCGGCCGTACTCGAGGTGGTCCGGGAGCGCTGCGCGGAGGTGGGAGGGACGCTGGTGGACGTGGGGGCGCTGTTCGAAGTCGTGGTGCAGGAAAAGTTCCCGTTCGGCCAATCGTTCCGGTTGATAGGGCCGGGAGGCGAACGGACGATGCGGACGCCGATGTTGGGCTATCACCAGCTGCAGAACGCGGCGACGGCGGTTGCCGTGGCCGAGGCCATCCGGGCGAAGGGACACGACATCCCGGAGCAGGCGATCGTCGACGGCATCGCCCACACGCGCATCCCCGGGCGATTGGAAGTGATGGCGCAGAAACCGCTGATCGTTGCGGACGGCGCGCACAACGCGGAGAGCGCCGAGGCCCTTGGGAAGGCGCTGAAGGAATACTTCACCTGGCGGCGCTGCTTCCTGGTGATCGGGTGTACGCGCGACAAAGATGTGCGGGCGATGGGATTCAAGCTGGCGCGGTTCGCGGAGCTGATCGTCTGCACGCAGTTCCGCAACGCCCGCTCGATGGACCCTTACCAGATGATCCAGGAGATCGGTTTTTTGGGGCCGCCGGCGGTGGCGGAGGAGAGCGTGCCCGACGCGATCGACACAGCGCTGGCGCACGCCGACGAGGAGGACCTGGTGTGCATCACGGGGTCGCTGTACGTGGTGGCCGAAGCGCGGGAACACCTGCTGGGCGAGAGCGTCATCCGGAGGTAGGGCGGCGGGCGGCGGGGCAAGGCCGGGACTCTGTGGCGCTCGATCGGCCCAGCAGATCTCGACGGTGAAGTTCCAGGCCGTGCTCTGGCCGGGGATGTGCATCGCTCTAGCGGTGTTCAGCTTTAACATGTTTGGCGATGCGCTTCGCGACATGCTCGATCCACGCCTGCGGGGCGCCCGCGGGGGATTCAACTAGCCCCCCTGCGCCACGTTGCCCGGGGCCGGGGGCAACCGCTTTGGGCGAGGTCCAGCGCGGGAGATGAGCGTGCCATTCGCCGAGAAGCTGGAAGCCGGGGGGTTCGCGGTCGCGCTCGAGATCACGCCACCCCAAAAAGCCATGCCGAAGGTGCTGTTGCGGCGCGCGCGTCTGCTGGGGACCGCGGCCCAGGCGATCAACGTCATCCAGCGGCCCGGGAGGCAATCGAGCCTCGACGCCTCGCTGGAGTTGAAGGCGGCAGGCATCGAACCCGCGTGGCACCTGGTGACACGGGGACGGAGCCGGAGCGACCTGGAGGCGAACCTCCAGCGCGCGCACGCCGGCGGCATCGGGCAGGTGCTGTGCATCCTTGGGGACCACGCTGCCGGCGCTACGCCGGACGCCGTGACCATCCGGGACGCGGTGCAAATCACCCGGGCTGCGCTGCCTGGCGCAATCGTGGGGGCGACACTGAACCAGTACGGCCGGGACGAGGCGGCCGTGCTCAAGAACCTCCTCCCCAAGCTGCGGGCCGGCGCGACCTACGTCCAGACACAGCCCGTGTTCGAACTGGAGCCGGTCGAACGCTACGGGCGGGCCATCACCCGGGAAGTACCCGGGACACGGGTGATCGCCATGGCCATGCCGTTGCTCTCGTTCGATGCGGCGGTGCGGATCGAGGAGCGGCTTGGCGTCAGCCTTCCGCAGTCGTTGAAGGACGTGCTGGCCGGGGGTGACCCGGAGGCGGCGTGGGGGACTTTCGCGGGCATCATCCGGGCGCTGGTCGATTCGCCCCGGGTCGACGGCGTTGCGATCATGACGTTCGAGATGGATGCGCCGCCGGAAATGGGCGAGCGCATCCTCGCGGCCCTGCGCGCGGCGGGAGTGGCTTAGGATCGGGCGGATGCAGATTCGCCTGGCTACCTTCAACATCCGGAACGTGACTGACCGGTACGAGGAGCGACAACCGCTTCTGGGCCAGGCGTTCGCGGAGATCGATGCCGACATCATCGGGCTGCAGGAAGTGATGTTCAGCCCCCCGCGGCAGGACGACTTCCTTTCGGCCCAATTACCCGGACGGCACTACCGGGCGTTCGGTTCGCGGCACGAGAAGTACACCGGGTTCGGCAACGCCATCCTCTGCGGTTTGGGCGACGTGCTCGCGCACGAGGAATTGCGCCTGAGCCGGGGGCGTTCGGTGCACCGGGTGCTCGTGGCGTTGCCCGGACAGTTCACCATGTGGTTCGCGAACACCCACCTGCACCACAAGCCGGAGGAGCCAGGGGTCCGCGTCGAGCAGGCCCGGGCGATCGTGGGCTGGATGGACGGCGCCCCCGCGGCGGACCTGGAGGTGGTGGTGGGAGACTTCAACACGCCGCCGCACGAGCCCGCGTACACAGTGATGACCACCGCGGGTTACCGATCCGCCTACGCCGAGGCCAATGGAGCGGAACCGGCTGTGACCTGGCCCTCCGGCATCCAGGCGCCGACGATGGACACCGAGGGCGACCCCAACTGCCTCGACTACGTGTGGTTGCGGGGGCGGGGACGGGCCGTGCGGGCATGGCTCGGCGCGGACGCGCACCCGGCCAGTGACCCGACCATCTACCCGAGCGACCACTTTGCGGTCGTGGTGGAAGCCGAGACCGGCGCGTAGCGTCGCTCAAGGTGGGCGGCGAAGGGCCCGATGATCGATGGAGATGGAGACAGGATGCCCGTGCTGCGGACGGCCGGTTGCCGCCCCGTGGAAGCTGACGATCCAGCCGCTGCGGCTGTACCGCGAGTGGCGGCCAGATGGGCAGCGCCATGCGGCCGAGCACCGTCTCTGCGATGCGTGTAGCGAGTGGTTGGGCGGGCTGGTGGCGATCGCCTGCGGCGAAGGCGCCGGGACGGCGGTGTTCGGGAGCCCGAACGGCGGGGGACGCCGCGCGGTATTCGACGACCAGTGCCAGGTGTGCCGCGAAATGCCGGCCGACCGGGCCGCGCGGATCGCCTGGGTGAGTCCCGGCGGCGCGACGCTGGGGGTGTTCGCGTGTGCGGGGTGCGAAGCGTGGATTGCCTCGCTGGCGGCCGACGGGCGGACGGTGCGGGGAGTGGCCGACCGCGAAGTCGACGGACCGTATGGGACATGGCCGCACCCGAACCTGCGCGGGATTCGCGTACGGCTCGCGGTGGAGGACAGCGCCGCCCGGGCCGTGGCCCTGGAGACCTGCGAGCGGATGGCGGTCGCCGTAGTACGGGAGCAGGCAGACATTGCGGTGGTCGAGGCGACAGCGCGGGGAAGTGCGGCGCGGGCACTGCGGACTGGGATCCAGGGCGGGTGCGGCAGCGTGGTGCTGGCGGGGCTGCGGGCGCGGAAAGACCTGGCGGCGGCGCTCCAGGCGGGGGCGCGTTGCTGGATGACGGTGCCGCTGACCCCGCAACAGCTGACCGCGGCTCTTGTGGCGGCGCTCCGTCCGGCGGGGCGGTCCGGCTGGGAGCCGGAGACCTGTCTGCCGATCGCCGACCCGGCGACGATGGACCGCCCGGTGGTGCTGTTCACCCCGGCCGCGGGGGCGGACCGGTTCGAGGTGGCGTGGCTGTTACGGCGGTTCGCGCGAGGGTACGACACCGTGGAGTGGCTGGATGGCCGGATCGCGGTGACTCCCCGGGTGCACGCAGACCAGCTGCCGCAGGTGGCGGCGCGCCTGCGACTGTTACTGGAAGGGAGAGCCACGGCAGAAGTCGTGGGAGTCCGCGCGTTACCCGGGCGCGGGCGGTTCGAGGCCGCCGGCTGACCGGCCGCGCGCAGGAATAGGGAGAACACCCGAGTGCGGCGCAGGCCATCCCGGAGCACACTGGCGGGGACATGTACGTCATACGGGCACGCCACGGAAACGTGATCGAAGCGGAGCTCTCCGGGCGCCTGACCACCGCGGAGACCCTCCGGGCGGTATCGCAGGCCTTCACCCTGGCGGAGGCCGACGGCATCAACCGGGCGATGTGCGACACGCGGGGCATTGAGCGCGGGCCGGGAAACCTGCTCCTCGTGGCGGCTGCCTTCGCGGCGCGCAACCGGAAAGAGGTCCGGGTGGCGCTCGTCTCGCGCCCGGAACAGTTCGCGCTGGTCCAGCGCTTCGCGCGGTACACGGGTGCCCGCACCGGGGTGGGCGTGTTCACGACGCGGGAGACCGCGACGGCTTGGCTGAACTCCGGGGAGGCGCCAGCGCGGCCCTCCTCAACCGAGCTGCGGCACCTCACGGAGCTCGCGCGCCAGTGGTCGCGGGCAGACACCGGGCCGGTGGAGGAGCAGGGGCGCCACAGCGGCGCGGCCTGAAAGCAACGTCAGGCCTGGGGCGGGATGACCGTCGCCTCGCCATCGACGACGAGTTTGCCATCCTGGTTGGTGATGGTGGTCTTGAATTTCACCCACTTGCGCTGATCGAGCTTTTCGGTGGCCTCGACGCGGGCGGTGATGGTATCGCCGATGAAGACGGGACCACGGAACTGGAGGTTCTGGCCGACGTAGATGGTGCCCGGGCCCGGGAGCTGCATCGCGAGGACGGTGGAGATGAACGAACCGGTGAGCATGCCGTGGGCGATGCGCTGCTTGAACATGCCCTCAGCAGCGGCAACGGCGTTGACATGCGCGGGATTGAGGTCCCCGGTGATGCCGGCGAAGAGGTAGACATCGGACTCGCCGATGGTCTTGGTGAAAGAGGCGGAGTCGCCGAGGTTGATCTGTTCGAAGGTAGCCATGTGGGCAGGATGGCGGTTCCTGAGCGTGAAGGAAAGATGGCAGGGAAATGCGACGTGCGGGGATGCCGCTCACGCTAAAGTGCGTTACGTCAAGAATCTGAGCGAAACGGGGAGGCGCGAAGCCCCTTGCGGCACCGCCAGTAGGCTAGGTGGACGATGGCCGACCGACCACTTCACGCGCTGCTCGACCCGGTACGGGAAGAAGTCCTGAAGGCAGTGAAGTTCCTCGGAGCGGCGGCATCGGACGAGGTGGCGGCGATGTGCCACCTCTCCCACGGGGCGGCGCGGATGCACCTGGTGACGCTGCGGAACCTGGGCCTGGTGGAATACGGGCGCGACAAGGCGCTCCGGCCCGGGCGCCCCCGGCACCTGTTCTGGCTGACGCCAGAGGGCGATGCGCTCTTCCCCCGGGCCGAGGCCGGCATTGCGGACGCGCTGCTGCGGAGCCTGGCGGAGGTGGTCCCGGGTCAATCGGCCGACGTCGTCGCGCACACGGCGGACGTGCAGTTCGAAAAGGTGATGCGGTCGCTCCCGGAAAGCCGCTGGCTCCCGGTTGTGGAACGGTTCCGGGTGGTCCTCGAGCATTGCGGGTACTTCCCGGAGACGGGCCGCGCCGCGGACGGCCAGCACGAGGCGGTGTTGCGGCATTGCCCGATCTGGGCGCTCGCCCGGGAACACGAGAGCCTTTGCGAGGCCGAACAGCGGTTCTTCGGGCTGGTGCTGGCGAACGATTCGCTGGGGCTCGCACGGCGGCAGCACCGGCTGCGCGGCGAACAGGTGTGCAGCTTCGTGTTCACGGTGCCAGGGGACGAGACCACCGCCGCCGAGCAGGCGCCTCGGCGAGAGGTCAGGGAGTAGGCAGAAACAGCTGGTACTTCCCGGCGACCGGCGTGCCGCCGGAAAGGGGGGCCTCGACGACGAGGGTGACCGGCCCCGGGGTTGCGCCGACGGTGTTCCGGACGGCGATGACGAGGGTGACGTTGCGGCCCTGGCCCGAGGAGACGACGACTTCGGACCGGCCGCCGAGGGTGGCGATGGGCGAAAAGGCCTGGCCGGCCGCGGCGACCTGGGCCGTGCGCAGGTTCACCTGGCCGAACTGGCGCGATGAGTTCGCGATCCAGAGGTCCACCAGAAGGATCGTGGTCATGTCCTCGTTCGCGGCCCGGGCGACCGACGAGGCGAGGGTGTAGGCCTCGGCGCCCCCGGTGGCAACCAGGATGCAGCGGAAGTAGTCGATCGGGTAGATGGCCGCGCGCGTGGCTTTGAGCGAAACGCCCGAGATGGCCTGTTCGACCGAGAGGGAGACGGCCGTTTCCTGGAGTTCGCCGCACTGGGTCGGCTCCGCGGCGAGCGACGGGTCGAGTGTTGGCGTGGCGGAGGGCGTGGACCGGGCGCCGGCGACTTCGGAGTCCGGAGTGCTCGCCGTGCCACCGCCGGTGGCGCTGGCCGTCGCCGATGGTGTAACCGGGGGCCGGGGGGTGGGTTCGGTGGTGGCCGGGGAGGGCGTTGGAGAGGCGAGGGCGGATTCGGTGGTCCTGGGGACGGCGGTGAACGAGTCGCGGGCGCTGGTGGGGGTCGAACCGGGCTGGAGGCCGAACGCGACCCCGAGCATCGCAACGACGATCGCCGCGGGGAGGGCGTACTGGGGCTTCTTGAGCTTTTCCAGGAGTCGGTTCGGCTCGAAGGCAGCGGCAGGCTGGCGCGGAGAGCGGTCCACGCGGAAACCCTATCGTGCGACCTCCGGGGTAGACGATGCGGAGATCCCTGATTCGGGCTCGTTCGTAGACTGATCTGGAGGGAGCGTCTCTCCAGGGGTGGTGGCGGGGAATCCGCGGCGGCTGTGCCTCTCGTCCGTCGCGTCCCGCACCCAAAGACCGTATGGCGCCGGGAGCGAACCCGGCGCCATACGGTTCTTCTATTCCAAACTCTTGATGTAATCAATACTGTTTCGGCCGCGTAAACTTGTGCCATGGCTGTCTTCAATCCCTTCCGGCCGGCATACGTCCAAGACCCGTACCCGATCCTGGCGCGGCTTCGGTCGGAGGAGCCGGTGCACTGGAGCGCGGACCTGGCTGCCTGGGTGCTGACCTCGTACGGGGAGTGCCACCGGGCGCTTTCGGACGACGAACACTTTTCTTCGAACCCGATCCACGCCCGGAACGAGCTGGGGAGGTCGGTGGCGGCGACGCGCGCCAACGCGCCCATAGGGGCGGCGGCGATCATGGGCAACTCGGACCCGCCTGAGCACACCCGGCTACGCGGAATCGTGAACCGGGGGTTCACGCCGAAGGTGATCGCCTCGGTGCGGCCGCGCATCGAGCAGACGCTTAACGAGCTGATGGAATCGTGGCCGGAGCACGGGCCAATCGACCTCGTGCCCAACCTGTGTGAGCCGCTGGCGATCACGACCGTGCTGGCCCACATGGGGCTCCCACCGGAGCGCTGGAGCGAATTCCGGGACCTTTCGGGAGCAGTGATGCGTGGGCGCGTGGAAGGGATGGGCGACGCGGCGATCGCGCGGGAGACCATCGAAGCGCGCGACCGGATGCTGGACATGGTGGCGCAAGTGGTTGAGGGCCTGGAGTCGGGCGAGCCCGGCGCCGGGGAGCGGAATGTGCTCATGGCGCTGATGGATGCCGCCGGAGATGGGGGTATCAGCCCGGACGAGCTGGCCGTGATGCTGGTCCACATCTCGCTGGCGGGGAACGGGCCGACCATCATGTCATTCGCGAACGCCGTTGCAGCGCTGGCGGCGCATCCGGACCAGCGGGAGCTCCTGCTGGAGGACCCGGGACTGGTGCCCGCGGCGGTCGAGGAGTGCCTGCGGTTCGACACGCCGACGCACTACGTCAACCGGTTCTGCACGAAGGATGTACTCCTGGGGGGCCGGCAGGTGAAGGCCGGGCAGATGGTGTACGCGATGGTGGGAGCAGCCAACCGCGACCCGGCGCGCTTCCCCGAACCTGATGTACTCGACATCCGGAGGAAGGACAACCGGCACCTGAGCTTCGGCATGGGGATCCACTTCTGCCTGGGCGCCCCGCTCGCCCGCCTGGAGCTGGAGGTTGTGCTGCGGCGAGTGCTGGAACGCTTCGGGCGTTACCGGGTGGTGCGGGCCGAGCGGGGCGGGACGTTCCAGGTGCGGGGGTTCAACCGGCTGGAGATTGCGGCCGAGAGCTGACCCGAGCGATCGGTGCCGGGAGGGCCACCAACTGGCCGGGCACTCCCCCGGAGACGCGGGAGAGTGCCCGAAGAGCGCATTCAGGCGGACGGCTCGGGCGTGGTGGTTGCCACGGGCGCCGCGGGACGGCGGAAGCGGCGAGCGACGACGAACACGAGGGCCAGCGGGATGACGAGCCAGGCGAATGCGACGACGGCGACCATGCCGGCGGCGGCCACGTAGCGCGCGACCTCGAGCGAGGTGGCCCAGCTTTCCGTCCAGACCTCGGTGAGCTTGAGCCCGCCACTCGACGGTTTCTCGGCCTTCGCGACGACGGGTGTGATCGACAGGTCGACAGTCGCGAACTCGGTGAGGCTATCGAGGACCTTGAGGCGGCCCTGGATCTGCTCGATCTGCGAGCGGACGCCGGAGAGGCGGTCCTGGACGGTGAGGATCTCCTGGATGGTCTTGGCCTCTTTGAGGAGCGCCAGGTACTGCTGTTCGGTGCTCTGGAGGTTGCGGAGGCGGCTCTGGAGGTCCGTGTACTGTTCGGTAACCTCAGTCGACTTCGAGCCTTCGGTGAGGACGCGGACGCCCTCGATGCCGCGCAGGTTGGCGATGAGCGACTCGTAGTTCTGGACCGGCACGCGGATGGTGAGGGAGGCGGTGCGGTCCTTCTCCTCGGCGGCGTTGGCAAACGAGGACCGCTCGAGGTAGCCGCCGCTGCTGCGGGCGAGGGCCGATGCCTCGTTGAAGGCCTTCGAGACATCGCCGGCCTCGAGGGACATGGTGGCGTTGAAGATGATCTTGCGGTCGAACTCGGCCGAGGATGGGAGCGGCTCGCCGTCGCCCCCAGTCGTCGGGGCTTCCGCACCGCCGGCGGCCTTATCGGTGAGCGCGGCGGGCTCCCCGGGTTGCGAGGCCGAGTAATTCGCGCCCTGGGCGGCAGTGCCGCCGTCGTCGTCATCGCCGTAGAGACCGGTGTCGTTGTCGCCGCCGCCGGAACAGGCAGCGAACATGGCGGCGAGGCCCATCGTGGCCACGAGAGCGAGATTCCGGATACGCATTGGTGTTCCCTCCACCGGGCGCCGTGTGGGCGCCTCTGCCCTCAGAACGTTGAAGGGAGGCCGGTGGTTCCATCGTGAAGGTAAAGGCGAGGGCTACAGGGCGAAGCGGCGGACGGATCCCTGGAGCCCGACCTGTTCGAGCAGGTCGACCGCGGAGAGGGCGAAGGCCGGGAGTGCGCCGCGCGTTATGTCAGATAGCGGGGCGAGCACGAAGGCGCGCTCAGCGATGCGCGGGTGGGGCACGGTCAGCTCCGCCGTCTCGATGTGCTGGTCGCCGTAGAAGAGGATGTCGAGGTCGATGGGGCGGGGGCCCCAGTGCGGGCCCGGGCGCCGGCCGAGGGCGTGCTCGATTGCCTTGAGTTCGCGCAGGAGCGACGGAGGGTCGAGGGCGGTCTCGGCGGCGACCGCCGCGTTCAGGAACGGCGGCTGGCCGGCGGGGACGGGGGGCGTCTCCCAGACCGACGACCTGGCGGTGACCGCTATGCCGCGCTCATTGAGGTCCGCGACGGCCGCACGGAGGTTGGCGAGCCGGTCGCCGAGATTCGAGCCGAGGGCGAGGTAGATGCGGGTCATTGCTGTGCCTTGTAGGTCCAGTTGGCCCGGACGACCGCGTCAGTCACTTTGGCGACCTTCGCCATTTCGGCCACGTCGTGGACGCGGACGATATCGGAGCCGGCGGCGATGGCGAGCGCGACGGTGGCAGCGGTGCCTTCGAGCCGCTCATCGACCGGGGCATCGAGGACCAGCCCGATGGTGGACTTGCGGCTGGTGCCGACGAGGAGGGGGAGGCGGAACTCCCAGAGCTCGGGAAGGCGGCGGAGCATCTCGAGGTTCTGTTCGGGAGTCCAGCCAAAGCCGAAGCCGGGGTCGAGGACGACCTGGTCGGGGGCGATGCCGTGGCGATGGCAGAGGCTTAGCGTGGCGTGGAAGCCATCGGCGATGTCGCTGACCACGTCGTTGAATTCGCGGCCACGCTGGTTGTGCATGGCGACGAGCGGCACGCCGTGGTCGGCGACCACCGCCGGCATTCCGGGGTCGAAGCGCATGCCCCAGATGTCGTTCACGATGCCCGCGCCAGCCCGGATGGCCAGGTCCGCCACGGCGGCGTGGAAGGTATCGACGGAGATGGGGAGGGTGGAGGCGGCGCGGACGGCTTCGATGCAGGGGATGACGCGGCGGGCTTCCTCTTCGGGCGGAAGGACCGGGGCCCCCGGGCGGGAGGACTGGCCACCGATGTCGAGGATGTCGGCACCGGCGGCTTCGAAGGCGGCGGCCTGGCGGGCGGCAGCGGCGGGGTCGGCGCCCAGTCCGTCGCCGGAGAACGAGTCGGGGGTGACGTTGATGACGCCCATGAGGTAGGTGCGCGCGCCCCACGCGAATTCGCGCCCGCGAATGGCGAGCGATGGGGCCAGGTAGTCCCGGCGGATGGGCCACGAGACGGTGGTGGGCATCAGGGGATGACTTCGAACTCCTGTTCGCGGCGTTCGGTGCCATCGATGTACCAGGCGCGGACCTCGGGGTCCTCGCGGTCGGCGACGCCGATCACGAAGTGGACGAAGGGCGGGCCGAAAAAGGGCCCCATCATGCGGATGTCCGTCGGGCTCGGGATGGGGGCGCTGCCCGTGTGGGAGTGGTAGAAGCCGGCGAGCTCGGCGCCGGAGTCATCGATGGCCTGTTCGTGCCTGCGGGTCTCGAGGGGGTCGATGCTGAAGCGGTAGGGGCTGGCCTCGCGGTTCTTCGCGCGGCGGACTTCGACGACAATCCCGTCTCTGGCTGCAAGGAGGCCGCAGGCCTCGATGGGGGCGTCTTCGAGGGCGTGCTGGATCATGGCGTCGATGTGCGCCTGGGAGAGACGGATGGCGATGGCCAAGCAGGGCTCCGGGAAACGATGTTGTGACTCCATTGTAGGGGAGGAGGGAGGAGGGAGGAGGAAGTGCCAAGTGCCAAGTGCGAAGTGCGCAGGCCAAGGGCGACGTGCGCGGTTCCAGTTCGACGTAAGCTTGTTGGTGGGAGGCCGCATGAACCGCGACGAGAAGATACGGGAACTGGTGGACCGGGAGGACGATGGCGTGCGGCGGCCGGCGCTGGACGTCATCGACGATGAGGCGCGGCGGACGAACACGTTCGGTTCGAAGGAGCACCGCGCGGCGCGAGAGCGGGTGGAATCGCAGCACGAAGCCGCGCGGCGGGCGTTCGAGGCGTATTCCGAAGTGCAACTGGACGCGGCGATCGCGGCCGTAGGTTAGGGCGGACTCGCCAACCACACCACGCCCCCAGAACCGCGACGGGCACGGAGCGGCACCGGGGCCCGCGTGGCAGCGCGATACGCCGTGGGTGGGCTGACGCGCGGCGTTGGTGGTGGGAATCGAGTGCCGCTTCCTGCCGGTGGCGGTCCGGACGTTGGCCGGGGTGCAGCCGGTGGCACTCCAGCCTGACGTCCCGCGGCGCTGCGCTGGCTGGGAGGGCCAGCGCGCCATCCCTGGCGCGCCTCGGATATTGGGGGTGGGCTGCGGCAGGGCGTTGTCGCTCTTGCACGATCCGCTCCCTTGCCGGTCGCGGTTCCCTGGTGGGGGCGTTCGGGTGCCCCTCCCGGGGCTTAGCGGGGGCGGAGCCCCGCGACTCCGGGTGGGGGCGGGCCAATCGTGAATCGTGAATCGGGAATTGCGGCGCGGGGCGGGGCGTGGGCCGCTAGGGGCGGTAGCCCCGCTGCCGGGGGCCGAGCTGGGTGGCCTCGATGGCGTAGGCCTGGTGCACCCATTCGCAGAGGATCGGCCGTGTGTCGCGCGGGTCGATCATGTGCTCGATGCCGAACGCCGCGGCCGTGCGAAGGGGCGACCGGACCGCACCCAGGCGTTCCATGAGCTCGGCGCGGAGGGCGTCCGGGTCTTCGGCGGCGGCGAGGTCGCGCTTGTAGGCCGCTTCGATGCCGCCTTCGAGGGGGAGCGATCCCCAGTCGCCGCTCGGCCAGGCGTAGCGCAGGTTGAGGCGGGCGGTGTTGGCGTGGGCGGCCCCGGCGACCCCGTAGGCGCGGCGCATGATGATCGTGACCCAGGGGACGCTCGCCTGGAAGACGGCGGCCATGGCGCTGGCGCCCTTGCGGATGGTGGCGGCTTTTTCGCCCCAGGTGCCGATGACGAAGCCGGGCTGGTCGAGGAAGTTCACGCAGGGCAGGTGGAACGTGTCGCAGAGGTCGACGAAGCGGGCGAGCTTTTCGCTGCCCTGGGCGGTGAGCCCGCCGCCGTAGAAGTAGGGGTCGTTCGAGACGACGCCGACCGGGAAACCGTCGAGGCGGCCGAAGCCGGTCACGACTGACTGTCCCCAGCCGCCGCCGATTTCGAAGAACGAGTCACTATCGAGCACCGCCTCGAGGACCTGGCGGACCTTGTAGGGGCGGCGGCGGTTCTTCGGGATGGCGCCGATAAGCCAGTCCTCCCTGCGGGCCGGGTCGTCGCTTGGGTCGGCGCGGCGAGGCTGTTCCCAGGCGTTGGCGGGGAGGTAGGAGAGGAAGCGGCGGATCTGCTGGAAGGCGTCTTCCTCGGTTTCGGCCAGGTTATCGACGACGCCGTTGTGGTAGTGGATCTCGGCGCCGCCGAGGTCCTCCTTGGTGACTTCCTCGCCCATGCCGGCGGCGACCACGGGCGGGCCGGCGACGAACACCTGGGCGGTGTCCTTGACCATGATGCTCCAGTGGGAGGTGACGACGCGGGCGGCGCCGAGGCCGGCGACGCTGCCCATGGCGGCGGCGATGACGGGGACCTCGGAGAGCATCTGGACGACGGTGTCCCAGCCCGGGTTGGCGGGGATATAGGTGTGCCCCTGGTTGCCCTGGGTGCGCACGCTGCCGCCGCCGCCGGTGCCATCGACCAGGCGGACAATGGGCATGCGGAGCTCGCGGGCCATTTTCTCGGCATAGACCTGTTTGCCGCCGATGGAGGCATCGGCAGCGCCGCCGCGCACGGTGAAGTCATCGCCGCCGACGACCACGCGGCGGCCATCGATGCGGGCGAAACCCATGACGAAGTTGCTGGGGCGAAAGTCGACCAGGTTGCCCTGGTCGTCGTATTCGGCGCGGCCGGCGAGCTCGCCGGTCTCGGCGAAGCTGCCGGGGTCGACGAGGCCGGCGATGCGCTCGCGGACGGTGAGCTTGCCGCCATCGTGCTGGCGTTTGATGTTGTCGGGTCCGCCCATCTGCCGGGCGATTTCGGCGCGGCGGCGCATCTCCTGGACTTCGGGTTCCCATGTCATGGCGCGGCTCCGGGGTCGGTGTGGGGGGATTGTACGGGAGGGGAGGGAGGAGGGAGGAGGGAGGAGGGAGGAGTGCGCCGGGATGGCGAGCCCCGACCGTGGGA
>WBZO01003414.1_pt1 | contig 18602 bp, 21 predicted proteins | sample 5204261 | NCBI WGS metagenome assembly WBZO01 (sample SAMN12412400, study PRJNA552823) | activated sludge metagenome | isolation source: activated sludge from anammox sidestream of wastewater treatment plant... | place: USA: North Carolina | collected 2017-09
AACCATGCGATCGACGCGGGCGACGGGGCCGGGTGGGCTGCATGCTTCACGGCGGACGGCGTATTCAGTTCGGCGACCGGGACCTTCACGGGCACGGAGCAACTGGCCGGGTTCGGGAGCGCTTTCGCGCAACGCTTGAAGGCCCGGCACTGGACGAACAACCTGGTTGTGGAGGGCGATGGGGCTACGGCCAAAGGATCGTGCTACCTGATGCTGTTGCGCCTCACACCGGGCGAGCAGCCCCCGGCCTCGATCCTGACCACGGCCATTTACCGGGACGAGTTGAAGAACGGCACGGACGGCTGGCAGTTCACGAACCGGACCGTGGTTGGCGACGCGTAGCAGGGGCGGGTGAAGTCGTTCCTGTTCCTGGCGATCCTCGCGTTCTTCGCCATCACGGCCGTGATGGCGTTGTTCTTCCGCGACGAGAAGGCGAAGAGCCGGCTGAAGTTCTTCCGGAACGTGGCCTACGGCTACATCATCGCGATCGTGTTGCTCGCGGTGTACCGGATGTGGTTCGCCTGATGCGGGTGCTGGTGGCGCCCCAGGAGTTCAAGGGGAGCCTCGCGGCCGACGAGGCGGCGGCAGCGATCGCCTCCGGCATCCGCCGGGTGCGCCGGGAGTGGACGCTGGATGTCCTGCCTCTTTCGGACGGCGGGCCGGGACTGCTCGATGCGATGCGGCGGGCCATCAAGGCGGACACGATGGCCGCGGTCGTCCACGACGCACTGGGGCGGAAGGTACTCGGCCGCTACCTGCGCGTCCGGGCGAGCGGGGAGATCATTGTCGAGGCCGCGCAGGCGAACGGGCTGCTGCACCTGAAGCCGGAGGAACGCGACGCGCTGCACGCCGACAGCTTCGGGGTCGGCGAACTCATCGCGGACGCCGCGAAGGAGGCCCCGGGCCGGATGATCGTCGGGGTGGGCGGGAGCGCGACCACGGACGGGGGGGCCGGGGCGGCCCGGGCGCTGGGGGCACGGTTCACGGACATGGCGGGGCGCGACCTGCCCCCGGGCGGGGCGGCGCTGGCCGACCTTGCACGCATCACGTGGGAACGACCGGCGTGGACCGACGGGATCGAGTTCGTGGTCGCCACGGATGTGACCAATCCGTTGTGCGGCGCGGACGGGGCCGCGCGCGTCTACGCGCCACAGAAGGGCGCGAGCGCCGCGGAGGTCGACGAGCTCGAGGAAGCGCTCTACCGGTATGCGATGGTGGTCCGCCGCCACTTCGGGGTGGACCTTTCGGATATGGCGGGCGCAGGGGCGGCCGGTGGGCTTGCGGGCGGTCTGGCGGCATTCCTGGGAGCGCGGATCGCGAGCGGGTTCGACCTCGTTGCGGAGGCGACGGGGCTATCGGAGCGGCTCGCGGCCGCGGACATCGTGGTCACCGGCGAGGGCCGGTTCGATGCGCAGTCGGTCCAGGGGAAGGTCACCGGGCGGCTGATGGAACTCGCCGCGGCAGCGGGCAAGCCCGTCGTGGTGTTTGCGGGGCAGGCTGCCAACGGGGATCGGGTCCGAACCATCTCATCCATCGAGACAGACGAAGGCAGGGCGATGGAGCACGCGGCGGCCTTGTTGACCGAGCTTGCCGCGCGGTGGGCCGCGGAGCTGTAGGCAGCGTCAGCTGCCGGATTCGTACCGCTCGGCACGCTCGACTGCGGCGAGGATGGCCGCGGCCAGGTCCTTTGCCGAGTCGAGGGTCAGTTCTACCGCGACGCGGGCATCCACGCCCGCCGCGTCGTTGGTGAAGTCGATGTTGAGGGCATGTTCAAGGTCGACGTGGAAGGGGTGGTCGTAAGTGACGTGGGCCTGGGCGACCTTGAACCAGCCGCTTGCGCCTTTGCCGCTGCCTGCGAGCGGCGTGTGTTCGACGATGTTGGTGCACATGGGGGACTCCTATTCGGCGCCGAGATGCTGGCGGAAGAAGGCGAAAACCTTTTGCCAGCCATCGACTGCCTGTTCGGCGCGGTAGGCGGCCGGGCGGTCGTGATAGAAGCCGTGGCCGGCGCCGGGGTACATGGTGAATTCGTATTGTTTGCCGTGCTTCTTCAACTCGTCCTCGTGGACTGCCACCTGCTCGGGGGTGGGAGCACGGTCATCCTCGCCGAAGAGGCCGAGGAGCGGGCAGGGGAGGTCCTTCGTGTAGTCGAGTGGGGCGACCGGGCGTTTCTCCGTGAGGTCTTCGGGGCGCATGACGACGCCACCGCCCCAGAGGTCGGCGACGGCATCGAACGCGGTGGTGCGGCAGGCTGCGAGGTAGGCGTGGCGGCCACCCGAGCACGTCCCGAAGATACCAACCCGGCCGTTCGCATAGGACTGCGAGCGGAGAAAGCCGGCGCAGGCAGCGGCATCGCCGACCACCTGGTCATCGGGGACGCCCCCTTCGGCCCGGACTTTCGCGCCGACATCCTCCGGCGCGCCCTGGGCAACACGGCAATAGAGGTCGGGGGCGATGGCCGCATAGCCGCGAGAGGCGAACTTGCGGGTCGCCTCTTTGTACCAGGTGTCCCAGCCGGGCATGTGATGGATGAGGACGACCGACGGGAACGGGCCGCTGCCCAGGGGGCGCGCGCAGTAGGCGTAGATCGGGTCGCCGTTGGCTCCGGGGATGACGACGGTCTCGGCGAGCATGCCTTCGTGCTGGTCGGTGCGGTAGGGCACGGGGCTCCTCCAGGCAGGTGGTTGCGGAGCCGCAACTATAGCGGACCGGGGATTGCGGGGGCGCGGGCGGCTACTCGTCGATGAGGTGGCGGGCCTTGCGGGCGGCGGCGGCATCGATGACCTGGTCGGCGACACGCGCCACCCATGCGCCCTCGGCGCGGGCGGCATCGTAGGCAGCCACGGCTTCGCGGGCGTGGTCTTTCGCGACGGCCGGGGGAGCGAACGCGCCGTTGGCGGCGATGACCATGCGCGCATCGGGGAGGATGGCGCCGGCGAAGCCGTATTCGGCGAGGTAGACCAGCTCGAGGCCATCGGAGACGACCAGGGGCGACTGCCCGAGGGAGCGGGAGACGGCCACGACCTGGCCGCGGGCATGAGCGAGGCGGTCGCCGCGCTGCTCATCGCGGGCGCCAATATCTCGCGCGTAGCGGTGGGAATGGAAGACGAGGCCGCCCACGCGGGGCGCGGCGGAGGCGATCTCGGCGGCCTTCATGAGTCCTCGTGCGGTATCGATGATGGGGAAGACGGCGGTGTCGCCGGGTTCGATGCCGCGCTGCAGTTCGAATTCGCGCAGGAGGACGGCGATGTCGCGAACGTCCTGGGCTTCGACGGCGTGGGGCAGGAGGACGCCCTTCACCAGGGGGCTGAGGATGGCGGAGAGGTCGTCGCGCAGGAGACGAGTGCGTGGGTGGTTCACGACGACGAGCGCCGCCTTCTCATGGGTGGCCGTGCGGCCGAGGCCGGCGGTGACCTCGTGGCGGAGGTCGAGAATAGGGCGGGACGCGTCGGCGAGCGTCATGAGGACGGCATCGGCCTGGGAGCCCAGGGCGTCATCGAGGCCAGCGCCGGAGACGCCGACGGAGACGATACTGCGGAGGCGCATGGTCAGGACTGTCCTCCGATGTAGCCGCCAACGACGATGGGCGGGGGCTGGAGGGCGGCGAGGTTGATGTCCTGCTTGAGGGCCATCATGCCCTGGAGGTGGTCGAGGGCGTGGCGGTACATGAGTTCGGCGAGCCACTGGCAGGAGAGGGGTCCCCAGCGGGTGTCATCGCGGAGCCTCGTCCAGGCGATGTCGTTCATGTCGCGGAAGATAACGAGTTCCTCGTCGCGGATGCGTTGGACATCGGCGACAAGCGAGGCGAGTGGCTCGGCCGGGCGGTAGCGGTGGTCGTGCCATTCGCGGCGGCTGTAGTCGAGCGGGTCGAGCATGTCGGGGACAGTGGCCCAGCGGAGGAGCGGGAGGTAGACCTGCTGCTCCATGTCGCGGAGATGGGAGAGGTGCTCGTGGATGGACCATTCGCCATCGGAGGGCTTGTAGAGGGCCTGTTCGAGCGAAAGCCCGCGGACGAGCCATGCGATATCGTCGGTGACGGCGCGGAGCCGGGCGGTGAGCTCGGTGCGGTAGGAAGACGTTTCGCTCACGGGGACCCTCCGAAGCCACCAGATGGAGGGAGTATAGGGGAATTCGATCACCCGCGCGAGCAGATCTTTTCGGGGGCCCGGCGGGCGAGCTACCCGACGGGCGAGGTGTGGCGGCTCCAGAGCTTGAGGGTCTCGCGCAGCTTGTCGACGGTCGCGTTATCGATGGTGGCATCGCTGAGCACGCAATCGTTCAGGTGCCTTTCGAGGACGAGCAGGCTGGCCGATTCGAGGCCGGAGCGGACGGCGAGGAGCTGGGTGAGGACATCCTCGCAGCAGCGCTGATCTTCGAGCATGTTGCGGAGCCCCCGCACCTGGCCTTCGATACGGGCGAGGCGGTCGAGCAAGCGCTTGGTTTCTTCGGGAGTCATGGGTGGGGGCCCTCCGTGGTGTTGACTATCATACCCCTCGGGGGTATATTACGTCTACACACACCCGCATCCAACGATGCAACGGTCGGGCGACGGGTGGCCGCAAGGGAAAGGAACTCTACAAACATGTCTGACGTACGCGAAGTGACCGATACGACCTGGGACAGCGATGTCCTGAAGTCGGACCTGCCGGTGCTGGTCGACTTCTGGGCGCCGTGGTGCGGGCCGTGCCGGATGGTCGCGCCGATCGTGCAGGAGCTGAGCGAGGAGTACGCGGGGAAGGTGAACTTCATGAAGATGAACACCGACGAGAACCCGATGGTGCCGAGCAAGTTCGGCATCCGGAGCATCCCCTCGCTGCTGATTTTCAAGGGCGGCGAACTGAAGGGGACTGTGGTCGGGTTCCGGCCGAAGAGCGACCTGAAGAAGCGCATCGACGAGGCCCTCGTCTAAGACGGCGAGCGAGACGGTAGCGAGTCAGGGCCGGCCGGAGTAATCCCGCCGGCCCTGCTTTTTCTTCGGACCACTGAGGGGTAGCAGGATGGACAATTACGACGTGGCTATCATCGGCGGCGGCGGCGCCGGCCTTACGGCAGCCATCTACAGCGCGCGGGCGCGGCGTTCGACGATCGTGTTCGAGGGCCTGGTGACCGGCGGCCAGATCGCCACGACGGATATCGTGGAGAACTACCCGGGGTTTCCCGACGGGGTCAACGGGTTCGACCTTGCACAGCACTTCCACAGGCAGGCAGAGAAGTTCGGCGCGGAGACCGCCTATGAGCGGGTCGAAGAGCTGACACGGCTGCCCGATGGGATGTTCGAGCTCCGGTCGGCGGAACGGACCATCCGGGCGCGGGCGGTGATCGCGACGGCGGGGGCGGACTACAACAAGCTCGGCGTGCCGGGCGAGACGGAGCTGACGGGGCGGGGCGTGAGCTACTGCGGCACCTGCGATGCGGCGTTCTTCGCGGGGATGGACGTGACGGTCGTCGGCGGCGGCGATTCGGCGCTCGATGAGGGGATGTTCGTGGCGCGGTACGCCCGGAGCGTGAACGTGGTGCACCGGCGCGATTCGCTCCGTGCGAGCGCGATCCTCCAGGAGCGGGCATTCGCCACGCCGAACATGCACTTCACCTGGAACTCGGTGGTCGAGCGGATCGAAGGCGAGGGGCAGGTGGAGCGGGCCGTTCTGCGGAACGTGAAGACCGGCGAAACGAGCACAGTGCCAACCAGCGCGGTGTTCGTGTTCATCGGGCAGACGCCGAACAGCCACCTGCTCGAGGGGTTGGTGGAGCTGGACGCGGGCGGTCATGCGGTGGTCGACCTGCAGATGAAGACGCGCGTGCCCGGGCTGTTTGTGGCAGGCGACCTGCGGACGCAGGCGGCTCGCCAGTTGATCAGCGCAGCCGGTGACGGGGCGACTGCGGCGATAGCGGCGGAGCACTACCTGACCGGGCAGGATGGCCGGGCCGGCTCGGCCAAGTAGCCGCCCTGGATCGAACGAGGGGAACCGCGGCCCGCTTCGCAATCTGTGAGGCGGGCCGCTACTATTCGTGTATGCCCCTGTATGAGTTCATGTGCCCCAAATGTGGTTCGCGGGAGGAAGTCTTCTCGCGAAGTGTCCAGACTAACATCGTGGCGCCGAAGTGCGTGAACGCCGGCAAGGAGCCGGGCCACGACATGCGCCGGATCGTGAGCAAATTCGCGCAGCACAAGACGATGGCGGACCAGCTCGCGGAGGCCGAGGCGAAGTTCGGCAAGGAAGTCGACGCGGCCATGGGGCCGGAGCCGGATGTTGGGCGCCTGGCCCGCCGGTACGAGTCGCTGGCGAAGGACTTGCCGGAGTAGGCGGCCGGTTCAGAGGATGGGGAGGTACTCGGCCAGTTCGAAGTCCGTGATGTGCCGGCGGTAGCGTTCCCATTCGATGCGCTTGTTCTTAATGAGGCTTTCGAACGTGTGGTCGCCGAGGGCGGTACGCAGGAAGGGTGACTGTTCGGCCCGTTCGATGGCTTCGATGAGGCTGCCGGGGAGTACCTGGATGCCGCGGGCGGCGCGTTCGGCGGGGGTGAGTTCGAAGACGTTTTCCTCGACCGGCGCCGGGATGGGGCGCTCGTTTTCGATGCCATCCAGACCGGCGGCGAGCATGACCGCGAAGGCGAGATAGGGGTTGCAGGCGGAATCGGGCGATCGGTACTCGATGCGGGTGTGGGTTTCCTTGCCCGGCTTGTATTCGGGGATGCGGACGAGGTCGCTGCGGTTGCGGCGAGCCCAGGTGATGTAGACGGGCGCTTCGAAGCCGGGCAGGAGGCGCTTGTAGCTGTTGACCCACTGGTTGGTCACCAGTGTGAGGGCGGCGGAGTGGTGGAGAAGGCCGGCGATATACGACCGGGCGATTGCGCTCAGGTGGTAGGGGTCGGCGGGGTCGAAGAAGGCGTTGCGCTCGCCCTTGAAGAGCGACTGGTGGACGTGCATGCCGCTGCCGTTCTGGTCGGCCATGGGTTTTGGCATGAACGAGGCGAACACGCCGTTCGCCAGGGCGATCTCCTTGACGACGAGGCGGTAGGTCATGGCGGCATCGGCCATGGTGAGCGCGTCGGTGTAGCGGAGGGCGATCTCGTGCTGGCTGGGGGCGACCTCGTGGTGGCTGTACTCCACTTCGATGCCCATGGCCTCGAGGGCGAGGACGGTTTCGCGGCGGAGGTCGCTGGCGGCATCGGAAGTCTGGTCAAAGTAGCCGCCGCGGTCGAGCGGTTCGGGGCGGTCGGAAGACCTGAAGTAGAAGTATTCGAGTTCGGGGCTGACGTAGAAGGTGTAGCCGAGGTCGGCGGCGCGCTTGAGCTGGCGCTTAAGGACGAAGCGCGGGTCGCCCTCGAAGGGTTCGCCGTCCGGGTGGTAGATATCGCAGAACATGCGGGCGACGCCGGCTTCGCGGGGGCGCCAGGGGACAAGCTGGAAGGTCGCCGGGTCGGGCCGGGCGATCATGTCGGACTCGTCGATCCGGGCGAAGCCCTCGATGCTCGAGCCATCGAAGCCCATGCCTTCGTCGAGAGCCTTTTCGAGCTCTTCGACGGTGATGGCGAAGCTCTTGAGGGCGCCGACAATATCGGCGAACCAGAGGCGAATGAACTTGACGTCGTTTTCGCGGCAGGCGGAGATGACGTAGGAAGCGGATTCGCTCATCGGGGACTCTCCAGACACCACAATCGCTCGGTGCCAGTGTAGCGCGTGGTTGTTACGGGCAGGTTGCCGGCCACGGGGGTTCAGGCTTCGACGGAGGCTGCTGCCTCGGGCGGGGACATGCGGCCGTCGCGGACGGCGTCGAGGGCGGGGAGGTAGGCGTCCATGGCGGCGAGGTTGGCATCGAGGAGCGCATCGAACATGGCGAGGGGAAGCTGCCCGCCGGCGACATCGACACTGGTCTTGAAGCGCACCTCGCCATCGGCGAAGTCCATTTCGAGGTTTCCGAGGGCGAGGCCGTAATTGAGGCGGGCGAGGAGTTCGGCCATGGCCGGGCGGGAGGGCTCGGGGGCGGTCCAGGGCGCCTGGGAGTAGATGCTGCAGCGGCCATACTCCTCGCGGCAGACGACGAAGAGTGTCCATTCGCCGTTGGCGCTGGCGACTTCGGCCCGGATGACCTCCGGGTCTGGCGTCTCCTCCCATTCGATGCCCCGGGATTCCAGGGCCTGAAGGGCCAGGGCGAGCATGGGCAAGTGGAGGCGGGGAGCAGGGGGAGGCCCGGAGTCCGGGGGCTGGAGGGCGAACACGGTGCTGTAGCCGACGCGAAGTTCGCCTTCGGCGTCGATGTCCTGGGGCACCGCGCTGGTGACGTGGAGGGCCAGCCACGCCTCGGTCTCGAGCAAGGGGGACCAGCGGCCGGTCGACGAGGCATCGCGGAGGGCGGCGGCAAGCAACTCCGGGTCCGACTGGAGGAGTTCGACTTCGGCGAGGTGGCCGGGATCCAGGCGAGCTTCGATGCGGACGGGCGCGCTGGGGGCGAACGAATCGGCTCCGGGGCCGCGGTTATCCGGGGCGAGGTGGAAGAGGCCGCGGGTGGCAGCTGCGCGGTACTGTTCGGGTTCGAGTTCGAAGAGGAGACGGCATTCCGTGGGGTTGTCGTCGCTGGTGGTCACCACGATTTCGCAGCCGGCAACGCGAAACGGCGGACCTTCCGGCGGTTCGAGAGTGAGGGGCGCGGAGAACTCGGCCCGGGTGGTTGCGGTTGTCATGGCGGCTCCGGGAGCGGGGGGCTAATCGATGCCCCACTTGCCGCCATCGTAGAAGACGCGGACGAGTTTCTGGCCCTGCTTGACCTTCATCGCGAAGACACCAACGTTGACCTCGATGCCCTTGATGTATTCGAGCTTGGCCTCGAACTTGAACTCCTTCTTGGAGAAGTCGTAGCCGCCGGTGAGCGTGAGCTTGAGGGAGGCGGGCGCGGAGAACGTCTCGGGAGGAGCGCCGGCTTCGAACTTGGGCACCCAGGCGGTCTGGGGGACCTGGGCGATCTGGAGGATGGAGGAGGCGCCATTTTCGCCCGCGGAGATGAGCGTGCCGACATCCTGGGAAGTGGTGGACTTGTCGTTGGCCGCGGCCTGGATGGCCTTGCGGATGGCGATCGCCAGGTTGGAGGCAAGCGGCGGGATGTAGCCGCCGACGCCCTTCGCGACCAGCTCGTTCATGGGGATCGATGCGGCGACATCGAGAGAGACGGTGAGAGACTGGAGTGAAGCGGTCTGGCCCTTACCGGCGGTCGCCCAGTCGATGCCGACCTTGATGCCGCCGCTGAAGGGGCCGCCGGTGGCGGAGAGGGCGAACTCCAGGTGGTGGGTGCTCTCTCCGAGGACCTCGGTGAGGCCGCGCATCTTCGGCAACGCGGATGCCTTGCCAAGGCCGGCGGACTTGCGGGCCTTCACAGACTCGTAGTCGTACTTCTTGCCGGATTTGTAGCCGACGCTGCCTTCCATATCGACGACGCCGCCGATGCCACCCTTGGCTTTGGCGCCGGCGAGGCCGCCAGTCTCGACGTAGGCGTCCTCTTCGTCGGAATCGCCGGTGCCGCCGAGGTTGAGGGACTTGTCCTTGAAGTTTTCTTTTTCGACCTTGGCGGCCCACTTTTCGGCGCGCTTCCAGCCGACCGATGAGCCGCTGCCACCCCAGATGAAGTTCGCGACTTCGTTGGGGATGAGGCGCGATTCGCGGATGCGGCGGTACATGCCGTAGGAGACGAGCTCCATCGCCTTCTGTGGCGTCGCACCCTGTGCCTCGACGTACATGCCCAGCTCGCCGCCGATTTCGACGACGTTGGGGATGTTGGCGCCACCCGTGACGGCGACTTCGAAGCCGACCTTGAGCGCCTGCTTCTTCAGGCGTTCGACGGAGGCTTTGAAGCGGAAGCCGAGGTACCCGACGCCCGAGGGTTCGATGGGGACCTTGACTTCGATTTCGAGTTCGGCGGTATCGCCACTGGAGGGCGCGGCTGCGCCGATGATCGGCCCGATCTTGGAGAGGATGGAGGAAACATCGCCCTCCATCTGGGTCTTGAACTTGTTCTCGGTGCGCTCGACGGGCTTCTGGTCTTCGCCCATGAACTCGCGCGCGGCGTCGCGGATCTTGGTGAGTTCGGCCAGCTCCTTGCCGGCGTCAAGGAAGAGGGCGGCCATGCCGGGGGTCCGCTTCTTACTGCGCGACGTGTCGCCTTCGTGGGTATCCATCCAGAGGTTCACGTTTTCGCGGATCTCGTGGAGGATGTTGATGGCGCGGTCCTGGGTGGAGCCGGGCTGGAGGTGCATGCCTTTTGCGCGGAGGGCGTGGTACTCGGCCAGGAGCGCATCGATCTGCTTCATCGTCTTGCCGCGGCCGGCGAGGAAGCCGGCGTTGGTCTGCTTCTTGAAGTCCTCGGTGGAGATCAGGCGGTGGACGGAGGGAGGACGCGCGACATTGCGGGTGGAAGTACCCGTGACCGTAGCTCCGGCACACGAGGCGAGCGAGCGCTGGACGGCCTGGTTCCCGGCAGCCGACTGCAGGGCGGTGACGGGGGAAGGGGCCGGCGAGACCTTGCCGGGGACCGGCCCGGACTTCTGGGGGACGCCCCGGACCGGGACGCGGGAGCGGTGTTGGCGCTGGGATCCGATGGACACGGCGGTACTGTACTCCCTAAGCCCTCAGGGATGCGAGAGGAGCGTGCCAAAAAGGTCATACGCCGATGCCTCATCGATGCGGACCGGCACCCTGGCGCCCACGGGGACGGTGCCGCGGGCGAAGACCATGCCATCGACTTCGGGCGCCTCGCGGTAGGTGCGGCCAGCCACGACCGCGGCGCCATCCTCGTCCTCGCCCGCGCCTTCGACCAGGAGATCGAGCGTGCGGCCGACGAAGCGGCGGGCCTGTTTGGCCGCGATGTTCTGCTGCTGGCGCATGAAGCGGTCGCGGCGTTCGGCTTTCACGTCGTCCGGGACCTGACCGTCCATTTCGAAGGCGCCGGTCCACTGCTGGCGCGAGTACGTGAAGCAACCCGCGTGGTCGAAGCGGATCTCGCGCGCGAAGTCGAGGAGTTCCTTGAACTCGGCCTCGGTTTCTCCGGGGAAGCCGGCGATGAAGGAGGTGCGCAGGACCACGTCGGGCATTGCGGCGCGAAGCTCGCGGATGAAGGCGTGGACGCGCTCGAGGTTGTGGGGGCGCTTCATGCGGCGGAGCACAGCCTCGCTGCCGTGCTGGAGCGGCACATCCAGGTAGTGGACGACGTTGGGGAGCGAAGCCATCGCCTCGATGAGCGCGGGGGAGACCCGGCTGGGATAGGCGTACATGAGCCGGAGCCAGACATCGGGGCCGACAGCTTCGGAGAGCATCTGGAGGAGGCCGGGGAGGCCGGCGCCGGCGGCCATGCCGAGGTCTTCGCCCCAGGCGGTGGTGTCCTGGCCGACGAGGACGAGCTCTTTCGCCCCGGCGGCGACGAGGCGCCCGGCCTCTTTCACGAGCAGCCCGGCAGGGGCGGAGCGGAGGCCGCCCTTGATTTTCGGGATGACGCAGAACTCGCAGGGGGCGTCGCAGCCATCGGAGATCTTGAGGTAGGCACTGGGGCCGGCGACGTGGACGTTGCTTTCGGGGATGTCGAAGATGGCATCGACATCGACGCTGAGGAGGCGGGCGACATCCTGCCACTGGCCGACGCCGAAGATGTGGTCGACGGCGGGCGTCTCTTCCTTGACCTGGCGGCCATAGAGCTGGGTCATGCACCCGGCGACGATGAGGGTTTGGCCCTCGCGCTTGGCGGCGGCGAGTTCGCGGACGGCCGCCATCGACTGTTCCTGGCTCTGTTCGATAAAGCCGCAGGTGTTGACGATGATCGCATCGGCGTCCCCGGGCTGGAGGACGGGCAGGAGTTCGCCGCCGGTGAGGAGCCGTTCGAGGTGTTCGCTATCGACGTCGTTCTTGGGGCAGCCGAGGGTGACCAGGTGGTAGGTCTTCGGGACTGCCATCAGGGGCCCTCGCTGATGACGATGCGGATGGTGGAGCCGGCTGCGTATTCGACTTCCGGCGCGGGCGACTGGTTGACGACGGTGCCCTTCGGCTGGCTGTTCTGCTCCCGAAGCTCCTGGACGACGTAGCCGGCCTCGGCGATGGCGCGGCGGGCGACATCCTCCTGGACACCGATGAGGTCGGGGACGATCCCGGGCGTGACATCGAGGCCGCTGGGCTGGTTGTCGCTGGATGCGGGGGTGGCGTCGTCGCCGGCGGTGGTGGTCTGGTCCGCTGAGTCGTCTCCCGCGGTGGTACCGGGGGCTGAGTCGTCGCCGCCGAGGCTGGAGATGATGTAGGCGAGAAGCACAACGCCGATGACGGCCGCGATGGCGACGATGGCGATCACCATGGAGCGGGTCTGGGCGGCGGGGTCGGTCTTGATGCGCCGGGCCGGGGAGGGGACGCCGATATCGACGCCGATGACGGGTTCGTAGGATTCGGCCGGCTCCTGGCGGCGCGGCTGCATCGGCGTGGGGCGGCCCGATGGTGCGGGGCGTTGCCCGGGTGGGCGCTGGCCGGGCTGCTGGGGTGCGGAGGCCGGCGTGGAACGCCAGGTAGGACGTGAGGCCGAGACGGGGCTGACGGGGCGGTCGGGGCTGGGGCGCGGGGGAGCGGCGGTCGCATCGGCGGCGCGCTGGTATTCCGGGTCGTCCTCGCGGGGGAACATGGCGAGCGTTTCCTGGGGGTCGAGGCCAAGGTACTGGGAGTAGGAGCGGAGGAAGCCGCGGGCATAGACAGGCGCCGGTATGACCTCGAACTGCTCGGATTCGAGCGCCTGGAGGTACCGGCGGGAAATACGCGTGTCGCGTTCGGCGTCTTCGAGTGTGAGGCCGCGGGCTTCGCGCGCGCGGGTCAGCAAGCTCCCAAGTTCACCCATTCTTCGTTAACCCCGGGGGTAAGGCGACCGTATCAGGTTCGGTCTCTAGGTGGTAGGCGGGAATGATAGCGCCCAATCGTCCATCGTCATCAGCGGGCAGCCGGCGATAGTGTTGACATGTTACCAAAAGGTCACATATAGTCCGCCGGTGGAAGAGGTCTTCAGGGGACTGGCAGACCCTAGCCGGAGGCTGTTGCTGGATGCACTGTTCGAGCGCGACGGCCAAACGCTGGGTGAGCTGCAGGCGCACCTGCCGGGGATGTCGCGCTTCGGCGTGATGAAGCATCTTGGCGTGCTCGAAGCCGCGGGGCTGATCACGACGAAGAAGGTGGGCCGCGAGAAGTTCCACTACCTCAACCCGGTGCCGATACAGCAGGTCGCCGACCGCTGGATCAGCAAATACGCGCAGCCGTTTACCCGCGCGCTGAGCGACCTCAAGCACAGCCTGGAGTTAGAAGCCATGGAAAAGCCGGTCCACGTCTACACCGTCTATATCCGCGCGACGCCCGAGCGCGTCTGGGAGGGCATCACCAATGGTGAGATCACTCGCCGCTACTTCCACGACACGACGTTCGTGGCCGAGCTCAGGCCGGGTGCGACCGTGGAGTATCGCTATTCGGAAGGCCTGGTGGCCGTGACGGGTGAGATCCTGGAGGTCGATGCTCCGCGGTTGCTCTCGTACACCTGGCGCGCGCTCTACGACCCCGAGATGGCGGCGGAACCGTTTTCGCGGGTGACGTGGGAGCTCACGCCGATGGGCGAGACGACGAAGGTGGAGCTCCGGCACGACCGTTTCGAGTCGGCGGGCCCCACGTACCAGTCGATTTCGCAGGGGTGGGCGCCGCTCTTGAACAGCCTGAAGTCGTTGATCGAGACAGGCGAGCCGCTGGCGTTCTGAGGGGGTGGCGATGCCAGCGTGGGACGGTCAGGACGACGACGATGCCGAGCGGCGGCTCCGCGGGGAGGAGCAGCCGCGGCAGCCGCGTGGAGGTCGACTGGCGCCTGCGCTCGGAAGGCCCGCGGGCAAGTCACTCACGGGCAAGCAGCCTGGTGATGGGCTCGACGGAGAGCCCTTCGCGGGGGACGTGGACGCGGCCCGTGTCGCGAAGCTCCTGGAGGGCGGCCTGGAAATCGGCGAAGTGGCGGAGCATGACGCCCAGGTGGATGTAGATCGCGAAGCCCATCTGTCGCGCCTCGGTGGGCGTCACGAGCCAGGAGTTTAGTAGCTGGGGGATGCCGGCAAGGTCGCGAGCGGCGGCTTCCACGAGGTCTCGAGTCTTCAGGCCATCCATGAAGACCACATCGGCGCCAGCCTCGCGGTAGCTCCGGAGCCGGGCGACGGCGTCGTCCCAGCCGTTCGGCTGAAGGGCGTCGGTGCGGGCGATAATGACGAGGCCGGGGTCGGTGCGGGCGGCCACGGCGGCGCGGACCTTGAGCACCATCTCGGCGGCGGGGACGACGCGCTTGCCTTCGAGGAAACCGCAGCGCTTGGGCCACTCCTGATCTTCGATGTGGAGGGCGGCAACGCCGGCCCGCTCGTAGAGGGCGACGGTGCGCGCGATACTGGTCTCGTTCCCGTAGCCGGTATCGGCATCGGCGATGACGGGCACGGAGACGGCTGTAGCGATGCGGGCAGCGTTCGCCGACATCTCGCCGAGGCCGATGAGTCCCATATCGGGGAGCCCCCAGGAGGCAGCGGTGCCGAAGCCGGACATGTAGACGGCCTCGAAGCCGGCGGCCTCGGCGAGGCGCGCCTGGACGCCATCGAAGACGAACGGGGCGGTTACGGTCCCGCGTTCCATCAGGGCGCGAAGGCGGGCGCCCGGTGAGGGGCGGTCACCCACGGAGGGGCGCCGTGTGGGTCGCGTCGAGGTACTCATCGAGGCGGGTGATCTTGCCGTTTTCGACGGTGCAGACGACGCAGGCGGGGACCTCGATGGGCGTGCCGTTGGGGGCGATGCCGCGCATCACGTGCTGCTGGACGAACCCGGCCGGCGTCTCGGCACGGCGGACCTCTTCGTAGCGGAGGTCGGCGATGTTGTGAGTGACCCAGCGAAGGATGATGAGGTTGTCCTGGGCGGTCTGTTCCATGCCGTCGGTGTTGTGCCAGACGACGACGTCGGGGTGGTAGAGCGCGGCGACGGCATCGATGTCGCCGGCGGTGATGGCGGCAAAGAGGCGTTCGGCGACTTCGAGCGCGGGTGGGGGCATCGAGAGGGGCATGGGAGAATTGTCGATTGAGGATGGCCGCTTGTCGACAGGGTCACGGCTTGTGGAGGTGGATGAGGCACCAATCGCGTTCGTGGGCCATGGCGGCGAGGCGGAAACCATAGGGCTCCATCGAGGAGACCACCCTTTGGGCATCGGGCGCGAGGATGCCGGAGAGGACGAGATCGCCTCCGGGCTTCACGACTGTGCCGAACGCCGCGGCCAGGCCGATGTTGGCGTCGGTGCTGATGTTCGAAAGGACGAGTTCGTAGCGGCCCTCGTGGGCAGGGGTAAGCACGCCGGCCTTGATGGAGACTTCCGGGCCGATGCCGTTCTCTTCGCAGTTGCGGCGGGCGATCTCGGCGGCGACGGGGTCGATGTCGATGGCCGCGACGCGGGGGACGCCGAGCTTGACGGCAGCGATCGAGAGCACGCCCGAACCGGTGCCGACATCGAGCATGGCGATGCCGGGACGGGCGAGCGTATCGAGGGCAGCGAGGCAGAGCCGGGTGGTCTCGTGGTGACCAGTGCCGAAGGCCTGACCGGGGTCGAGGCGGATCGCGACCTGGCCAGGACCAACCTCGTGTTCGATCCATGAGGGCACTATCACGGCCCGGCCGCCGGTATCGACGACGCCGAAGAACTCGCGCCAGGAGACGGCCCAGTCCTGTTCGTAGATCGGGCGGGCGGTGAGTTCGACGGACGGGTAGGGCTCCATGGAGCGGCGGAGGTCCTCGGTGAGGACAGCACCGAGCTCCGAGCTGGGGAGGTAGGCGCGGATGAGGACGGGCTCGCCGCCGCGGACGCGGAAACCCTTCTCGGGGCCGAGGATGTCGACCGGTTCCTCGACCGTGATCCCGCCAGGCGCGACAACCCGGACCAGGTCCGAGACCTCTTCGACCAGGGACGGTGGGACCTGCGCGGTGATCTCGAACCAGAGGTTGCTCACGCCCTAGCCAGCCATCGCGTCGCGGATGCGCTCGAAGAAGCCCTTATTGCGGCGGGGGAGCGTGGGGGTACCCATGGTGGACGCCAGCTTTTCGAGCAGCTCACGCTGGTCGTCGGTCAGCGTTTCGGGGACGACGACGGTGACGCGGACGACCATATCACCGCGGCCGGCTCCGCGGAGGTGGGGGACGCCCTTGCCGCGGATGACGAAGTCTTCCCCGCTCTGGGTGCCGGGAGGAACTTCGAACTGCATGTCGCCGTCGAGCGTGGGGATGGTGACCTCGGCGCCGAGGGCCGCCTGGGCTACGTTGACCGGGAACTCGAGGACGATGTGGTCTTCGACGCGTTCGAAGCGTTCGTGGGCGGCGACGGAAAGGACGACGTAGAGGTGGCCGGGCTCGCCGCCGCGGGGGCCGGCCTCGCCTTCGCCGCCGATGCGGATCTGGGCGCCATCATCGACGCCGGCGGGGACCTTTACGGCGATGCGGCGCGCCTGGCGGGTGCGCCCGGTGCCGCGGCAGGTGGCGCAGGGGTTGGTGATGACACGGCCCTCGCCCTGGCAGCGGCCGCACACGGTGACGTTGACGAACTGGCCGAAGATGCTCTGCTGGGAGCGGCGGAGCTCGCCTGCACCGTTGCACTCGGGGCAGGTGACCGGCTCGTTGCCGGGCTCGGCGCCGAGGCCGTCGCAGGCTTCGCAGCGCTCGAGGCGCTGGAACTCGATCTCCTTCTCGACGCCGAAGACAGCCTCTTCGAAGGTGAGCTTCAGGTTGTAGCGGAGGTCGGAGCCGCGGGCCGGGCCGCGACGGCGGCGCCCACCCCGCTGGCCGCCGCCGAAGAAGGCATCGAAGATATCGCCGAAGCCATCGAACGAATGGAAGCCTTCGAACCCGCCTGGGCCGCCCGCGGCCGCTCCTTCGACACCGGCGTGGCCGAAGCGGTCGTAGAGCGCGCGCTTCTGGTCATCGGTGAGGACTTCGTAGGCCTGGTTGATTTCCTTGAACTTTTCGGCCGCGTCGGCGGACGGGTTGCGGTCGGGGTGGTACTCCATCGCGAGTTTGCGATAGGCCTTTTTCAGTTCCTGGGCGTCGGCGGAACGGCTGACGCCAAGCACCTCGTAGTAGTCGCGCTGTCCGGTGGCCATGGTGATTAGCAGTGTAGCAAACCGAGTGCTAAGGGTGGGCGGGCCGCACACCCGGGGCGCGGGTGGCGCGGGAGGGCTAGAATCGGCGGGTGCCGCGGCTGCCTGACGACATCGTGCCGGTCTTCGAGCGTTTCGTTCGGGGGCCTACGGTGGTGCGGGAGGCAGTGGACGGGGTGGGGGCCGGGACGATTTCGCGGCCGGGCAAGGAAGGCTGGTCGGTCCGGGACGTGCTGGTGCACCTCGCGGATGCGGAGATGGTGCGGGCGACACGGTTCCGGCTCATCCTGGCGGAAGACGAGCCGGCGTTGTTCGAATTCGCGGAGGACAAATGGAAGCGGAAGCTACAGTACCTGTGGCGGAGCCCGGAGGCGGCCCTGGCGCTCTTCGATGCGTTGCGGTTCACGAGCGCCGAGCTGCTGCGCCAGTTCGATGCGAAAGCGTGGGACCGGACCGGCATCCACCCGCTTGAGGGGCCGCTGAGCGTGCGCGAGCTGCTGGTGCGCGGGGCCGACCATGCGGAGCTGCACGCGGACCAGATCCGGGAGCTTCGCCGGCAGATCGAGCCTGCGGAGCACTGAACTCCACCCACGTGTGCCACCGCTGTCCCGGTGCGCGAAGCAGGGGGTGGTGTCATCATGACCGAAGCCCCTCCCGGAATTGCGCGTGATCTCAGATGACCCGTCGTGCCCTCGTGGGAGCGCCGCCTGATGACGGTGTCCTCGAACGTTCGCCGGGCCGAGCGGCCGGGGTGGAGGCGGAACCTCCTGTTCGTGTGGATCGGCGTCTTTGTCGGGCTGATGGGCGCCAACTTTGTGTTCCCATTTATCCCGTTCTACATCCAGGAACTCGGCGTGAGCGATAAGTCGAAGGTCGCGTTCTACACGGGCCTGACGGCGAGCGCGACGGGACTCTCGCTGACGCTGACGGCGCCGATCTGGGGGTCGCTGGCGGACCGGTTCGGCCGGAAGCCGATGTTCCTGCGGGCACTGATCGGCGCCGGGATCCTGATCGGCGTGATGGGGATCGCCCAGGCGGTGTGGCAGCTGGTGCTGCTGCGCTTCCTGATGGGGGCGTTCGCGGGGACGATGGGGGCTGCGGCGGCACTGGTGGCGGCGGGCACGCCGCGGGCGCGTGTCGGTTATGCGCTTGGGATGCTGCAGACAGGGCAGTTCACCGCGAACATGCTCGGCCCAGTTATTGGTGGGTTGGTGGCGGCCAGCCTGGGGATCCGCGAGTCGTTCATCTTCTGCGCCGGGCTGTACGGGATTGCCGCACTCCTGGTGTACATCTTCGTGCGGGAAGGTTCGCCGAACGAGGAAGAAGGGGACTCTGACGGGGCATCGGCGCCGCGTCACAGCGGTGGGGGCCTGGTCGAGAACCTGAGGATTGTGGTGAAGGAGCGCCAGGTAATCCTGATGCTCCTCCTCCTCTTCGTGCTGTGGCTGAGCACC
>WBZO01003415.1_pt1 | contig 18601 bp, 15 predicted proteins | sample 5204261 | NCBI WGS metagenome assembly WBZO01 (sample SAMN12412400, study PRJNA552823) | activated sludge metagenome | isolation source: activated sludge from anammox sidestream of wastewater treatment plant... | place: USA: North Carolina | collected 2017-09
GGTGCCGGTGCTGATGCCGGTGATGTTCTCGCTCGGCGCCGACCCGACCCACGTCGGCATCGTCGTGATCTGCGCGCTGTCGGTGGGCTTCATGACGCCGCCGCTCGGCGAGAACCTGTTCGTTGCGTCGGGCATCGGCGGTTCGAGCGTGGAGGCGATCACCATGCGTGCGCTGCCTTTCATGCTCGCGGCCACCGTTGCGGTGTTCCTGATCGCGTTCCTGCCCGAGATCTCGCTGTGGATACCGCGTCTGTTCGGTTACTCGTGATGTCGAACCAACGCCGCAACCGGAGACAGGCCATGACGCCAGCCGCCTCGACCTCGCGCCGCACGGCGCTCGGCCTGCTCTGCGGCCTCGTGCTGGGGGCGGCATCCGCCTCGCCGCGCTATCGCAGCAGCCAGGAGGCGCGCGCGCAGGCGCTGCTCGATCGTGCCGTGGCGCACCTGAGACAGCGCGGGGAGGCTGGAGCCGCCGACTTTGCCCGGCAATCGGCCTTCGTCGACCGCGATCTCTACGTGTACGCGCTGCGCAGCGACGGCCGGTTCCTCGCCAGCGGCGGCGCTTCGGCTGCGCTGGTCGGCGAGAACGTGCTCGGCGTGACCGACGCCGCCGGCAGGAAATACTTCAGCGACATGATCGCGCAGGCCAGGGCGAGGGGTGGCGGGCGCATCGAATACCTGTGGTTCGATCCGGTCGACGGCCGCGACCGGCCAAGGCAGACGCTGTTCAGCAGGGTGGGCGAAGTGATCGTGGCGGTGGGTTTCCTTGCGCCGCGCGCCACGCCGGTGGAAGCGAAGGCGATGCTGCGCAAGGCGGTCAAGTCGATGCGCCGCGACGAGAAGACCGCGCTTCGCGAGTTCCAGGCCTACCCCGGACCGTTCATCCGCGACGATCTCTACGTGTTCGTGATCGACCTGGCGAGCGGACGCTTCCTCGCCAACGGCGCGAATCCCGCGCTGGTGGGCACCGATGCGCGCGCGTTGCGCGACGCCCGGGGCCAACCGATCGTCACCGAAGCGATGGAGGCGCTCGCCCGTGGCCGGCGCGGCGAGGCCGCCTATTCATGGCGCAACCCGGTCACCGACCGGGTCGAGAGCAAGCACACCTTCTTCCGCAACGTGGACGGCAAGCTGGTGGGCGTGGGCTACTTCACGCGCTGAGCCGTCGTTCCTTTGGCGGCGAAGCGTCCTCCCGGCCGCGGGCACGCGCATCGGCTTCCGGCCGCTCGCCGGCGTGGACGAGATCGAGTGCGGCCCGACGCAGCACCGGCAGCAGCCCGACAGCCTGCGAAGCGGTGAGCCGCATGATCGGGGCCTGCACCGCCAGAGCCATGTTCGAGCGGCCGCCGTCGGCCGCCGGCACCAGCACCGCGATGCACACCAGCCCCGGCAGGAACTCCTCGTCGTCGAGCGCGTAGCCGTCGGCGCGCACTCGTTCGAGCTCGCGCTCGAACGCTTCCGGATCGGTGATCGTGTTCGGCGTGTAGCGCTGCAGCGGTCCCGATCCGAGTACGCGCGCGCGCTGCGCCGGCGTCATCTGTGCGAGGAAGAGCTTGCCGCTGGCCGAGCAGTGCGCCGGCACGCGCGAGCCCGGATGCAGATAGAAGCGCAGCGGCGCCGCCGTCTCGACGCGATCGAGGTAGAGCACGTCGCCGCCCGACAGCGCGGTGATGTTGCAGCTCTCGCCGACCTCGTCCTTCAGCCGGCGCAGCACCGCACGCCGCGCGCCGTGCGCGGTGTCGTTGAGCAGCAGGTTCTCGGCCAGCCGGCGCAGACGCGCCCCGGTGCCGTAACTGCGGCCGTCGTGCTCGCGCTGCAGCAGCCGCGCCGATTCGAGCTGGTGCAGCATGCGGTGCAGCGTCGGCTTGGGCAGGCCGGTCTCCTCGACCAACCCCTGCAGCGTGACGAATTCGTCTTTCGAGGCGATCACTTCCAGCAGCGCCATCAGGCGCATCGTGGGCGTGTCGCCGTCGATCCGGGGGACCTGCGCGTCTTCGTTGCGCGGCAGTTCTTCCATCCGAGCCTTGGTGTTCATTCCATGAATCTGTAGGATATTGTATCGGTTTTCGAGATGGAGAGGTGATATCTCGGGGAAGTCGAGTGTGGGTGAACTGGGCTCCAGGCATTCTGACGGCTTTTCCGGAATGCTCATGGGGAACTGATCATCATCGGGCGCAAGCCCATCGGTACGCGCTTCGTCGATTGCCTGCTGCCGCACCAAGAGCGGTATCCGACTGGTTCACGGCACCGGGCGTGCGCCCGTGGCGTGGCACCGGCTCCCGGAGGCAGATAGGCGAGCCGGCTTCCGATACAGAGAGGGCGTCGGGAGGTTCAGAATGCTGGAGAGCGAGAAGGGAACGTTGCAGGAAACGGTTCCCGCTGCTCGAGATGCCACGATGGACTGCTCATTCCTGCATTGACTACTCGAGCCTGGCGTCGCGGGCCGCCTTACGACCGTCCAGGAAAAACGCCAGCATGAGTCCGGCAAAAAGCCCGAGAAGAGACGAAACCGCAGCCATCAGCAATGGCCTGGGAGATACCGGGTCGTCGCCCACGAATATCCTGTCAACCAGTTTGGTAGGGTAAGTGCGCGCAGGGCTCAACTGCTCGAGCAATATCGAACGCGTGTCCTCGCTCTTTCGGATGTCTGCTTCGGTCGTTACGAGCAGATTCGCGTTATAGACGCTTTCTGCAAAACGCTCTCCGGGCTTGACCTCTTTCTTCAGCTCCGTCGCCGACTGCATCTCCTGGCGCGCGGTTCTCAACCTGGACAGGGTAGCCTCCGTTTCCGCAAGCTGTTTTTTCAGACGATCCAGCGTCGGCGCCGCAAGTTGCCGATGGGCTTCGGCCATCTGCTCCACCGTGGCGTCGATCCACCGACGGGCATCGTCCGGAGAGTAGGCTCGAAGATTGATTTCGAGGAAATCGGTGCTCTGGAGCTGTTTGATCTTGATCGTGCCTCTGTACAGCCTACCCTGCGGGTTTCCTTCGTTGACCGGGAGTCCGAGGCGCGCCACGACTGCGTCCTGAAACACGCGCATTCTTGCGCGCTCGACAGCCCGTATCGGCGGCTCGACCAGTTGAACGCCTTGTCCGACATTGGCTTGGCCAACTGCGCCGACCTGTACGACGCCGATCGCTTCCCATGTCGGCGGCAGAAGATATCCAAGTGTCAAAGCCGCAATGCCGGCGACGATTGTCGGGGCGAGCACCGCAAGCCAGTTTGCTCGCAGGAGTCGGGCGAACTGCAGGACGTTCAGGTATCCGGCCGCATGCGACGAGTCTCGGACGATTGGTTCTGGCATGTAACGTCGCTATCGGCTGGGTACCTGATCAGTGTGCATCCACGATTATATTCGGGCCCGCATCGGCTCGGGACCGACACCGTTCGCGCGCAGAAGCGCTATTCATGGTGAACGAGCACGCGACAGATGACTGTTGCGGCTGATCGCCGCCTGGACGACGACGGCAGTCAGGAGATAGCGTTCGTCGAGCACGTTGTGACTGAAGAGGCCCCAGAGCATCAACAGGAACGCAAAACGGACGGCGTTTCCTCGTTCCGGTCCGCGGCTGCCGTAAGCCAGCGCCAGCGACAACAGGGGCAGGACGAAAAGGCCGACGACCCCATGCTGGACCATCAAGTCGAGGTACTGGTTGTGGGAACCGGTTTCGCGGTCGAGAAAACGATTCGTCCCCAGTCCGCTACCGAACCAGGGGTGTTGGCCGATCTGCTCCAGGACCAGCGCCAACAGCACGCGCCGCTCCGATGTACTGACGTCGTCTTGTGCGTCTTGCGACATGAACGAGCCCAGACGATCGGTCATGACGTTCCCGAGCGCCGCGGTCTGTTCGGGGCTCAGGTTGAGCAAGACGATGCTCACCACCACGGCGGCAACGGTAGCGACCAGAACCAGCATGACCGCAAGTCGCCGGGCTCCGAGGATTCGCAGATCGCCGATTGCCAGGCTCGCTGCGACGATCGCCCATCCTGCCAACGACGCCCTGGAGAAGGTGACGAGAATTCCGAGACCGACGACGAACACGAACACTGCGCGCCAAAGCGCGGCGAGCAGGCCGATGGAAACCAGCATGCCGAACATCAGCGCCGCGCCACTGATGTTCGGATTCAGGTACAGGCCCGCAGCGCGGCCGGTTGTGAGGCTGAAGGCGCCAGGGTGGAAGAACTCGAACAGGTTCACCGCGCAAGCGAACAGTGTTGCCGCGAAGATCGACCAGCGCATGGCAGCGAGAGCACCCGGCTGCTGAACCAGCAGCCAGACGAGGCAGACGTAGCCCATCGACTGGAATCGACCGAGAAGCGCTTCCTGCGATTCGTGCGTTTCCGGAAACGCAGCGAACCACGATACCGTGATGACGAAGTAGAAGACGAGCCATCCGAACAGCGGTGCGATCGGGACCAGCAGGCTTCGGGCGTACCGGATCGACAGAGGCGCGACCAGCGTGCCCAATATCGCCAGCCACCAGAACGGCGGCTGGGCAACGATGCCGGATTGGAACAGGTACAACGCGGCGTTGGAGAATGCTATCGCGATCAGCGCAACGGCCAGCGATGCCGAATACCAGTGTGACAAGCAGGTTCTCCGCCGCGTTATCGGCTGCCGCGCTCCTGCCGCAGCCTGAGGGCCTCCGAGAGGATCTCCTCGGTGCGCAATACGAGGCGTTCCAGTGAGTAGGATTCGACAATTCGCCGCCGCAAAGCGGTCCGATCCACGTTCTGCATTCGCAGGTCGTCCAGCAGCGCGACCAGGGCCCGGCGCAGGGAGCAGGCGTCGGCCGGCGCGGCGATGTAACCGGGGTGTCCGACGATTCGGGCCGAGTCGCCGATGTCGGTGGCCACGCAAGGCACTCCGCAGGACATCGCCTCGGCAATCACGTTGGAAAATCCTTCACCGAACTCGGACGCGGAACACAATCCATCGAGGGCATTGTAGGCAGGCGTCGGATCGGACATGACGTCTTGCCAGATGATCCGCGCGCCGAGGGAGCGACCGGCGGCGTCCCGCAAGACCTCCGCGAACGCGGGATTGCCGCTCCCCACGCATACGAAGCGTACTTCCGGCCTGTCTTCGGCGATCGGTGACGCCGCTTCGAAGAACGTCCGATGGCCCTTCATCGGATCGAGTCGACCCACGACTCCGATGAGTGTCTCGTTCGGAAGAACGCCCCAGCGTTCGCGCAGTTCGAGTCCCCTGGGCCTATCCGGAACGAAGCGATCCGTATCGATGCCGTTTTCGACCACCCGCATGACAGACACCGGATAGCCCATCTGCCGATGATCGCCGAAGCCGGCATGTGAGTTGACGATAATCCGATCCGCGTGCTTCGAGAGGCGCACGGCGATCCGTTCGACCCAGTCGAACAGCCAATTGTAGTGCCGGGCGTCTATGCGCGACGCCCGGATCCCCCACACGATCGCGCACCTGGGTAGCAGCGGCCGGATGGACGCGGCGAGCAGATTGGGAACGGTCAGATAACTGTGCACGATGTCGGGGCGTTCTCTGCGGACGAGTTTCACCAACCGCAGCCAGAAGCCGAGCACATCCCATCGACCGGCCTTGCGCAGGGCGTGAATCCGGATGCCTGCCCGGTCGAGCTCCGAAGTGAGCGGTCCGCCATCGTAAAACACGGCTACAGATACTTCGTGCCCACGTCGGCTGAGCCCCTTGGCAAGCTCGACGATCTGGCGTTCAGCGCCTCCGACCTCGAGCGATCGACAGAGAAGGATTATCCGCATCGGGCCATCGCAGCAACTCACGGCGATTCCGTCGTCTTCATGCATCGGCCGGCGTTCCAGCCGAGGAAAATCCAGGCGGCAAGGTAGACGATCGCTGTCGACAGGGCGATTCCCGCAACGCCGATGTAGCGCATCAGGATCAGGTTCATCACGACGTTCAGGATGAGGCTGATGGCGGACCCCCACATCAGCAGCGTATTGCGCTGAAGGGCGGAAATGGCGCGCACGTAGATGATTCCGAGCAGATAGAAAGGTATCTGCAGCAGGGAGAAGATCTGCACGAACGCCACGATCCGGGTGTCTTCGCCGGTGAACGCGCCACGTTCGAACAGCAGACGGACCAGCGGTTCCGACAACGCCATCAGGAGCAGCGTCACCCCCAGTGTCGATGCGAAAACGAGCTTCGACCATATGGCGATGGAATGCCGCAGCGAACGTACGTCCCCGGTTGCGATCATCTGGGAGAAGTGCGGCAGAAGGGCGGTTCCCAATGCGGTTACCCCCAGTCCGTTCAGCGCTGAAGCCAGTTTTCCCCCGTAGTTCAGCGCGGCAACGCTTCCGGGATCGAGCGTCGCAGCCATGGCCTGGTCGACGATGCCTGTTCCGCTCATCAGCACGGCGCCGGCGCTCATGGGTATGAACTGCCTGACTGCTCCGCGCAGCGGCGGGCTCATGCCATGCCAGCGCGGCACGATCGGCAACCCGCGCCGGCGAAGCGCGGCCACCAGCATCAGGCACTGGGTGAGCATGCCCGCCACTGTGCCGGCTGCGAGCGCCTCCACGTCCCATCGATTCGAGAAGAACAGCACGAACACGATCGCGACGACCGGAACGAGCAGCGGCGCGGCGGCGGCGGCGGCGAACCGTCGTTGCGCGTTCAGCATGCCTGACCACACCATCGCGATGCCGCCGACGGTGATCGCCGGCAGGAGCATGTAGAACAGCGAGTGGGTCAATGCCCGTTTCGCCGGGTCGAAGTTCCTCGCAATGAGCGGCAGCGTCAGCGGAAAGACCGCGGCGAGAAGGGCCGAAGTCAAGACCAGCACGGCCAAAGCACAGAGTGCCGCACTCGAGAGAAGCCGTTCTGCGGCCGCGTTGCCGTCGCGCTGGGCGACCTGGACCACTGCCGGGATCAGCACGGCGTTCAGGGAGCCGCCGATGACGTTGGTCGCAAGGGCGGGGAGCATGAACGCGATGAGGAAGGCGTCGATTGCGTCGCCGCGTCCGTAGTAATGCGCCACGACCATGTCTCTGGCCAGGCCGCCGATCAGGCTGAACAGGGTCAACGCCCCGACCAGCGCGGACGCCGCGAGAATGCGGCGGTTCATCGACCGGGAAGACCACCCCAGCCAGCGGCGCCAGTGAGATCCGAGTAGCGTCTTCAAGTCTTCGTTGCGAAGCAGGCCGCTGGAGCGAGCGGGAGCGCGTTCAGGCGAGCGCGGGATATTAGCACCAGTGACTTTGCCCGCTGGCTGGCGTCCGTTGCGTCGTCGGGCGTCGCCTCTCGTACAATATATTCATGATCGAACCGAACGCACCGGACCTGGGCTCTCGACACGCGCGGGAGATCGAATCGGGCAACCGATTCCGGTTCGGCGAGAACTGGTCCCGATTCATCGGCGCCATCGACGAAAGCCGGGTGCGCATGGCCGAGAGGTCGCTCGTGCAGATGCTCGGCTGTACCGATCTGACCGGCAAGACGTTCCTCGATGTCGGTTCGGGTAGCGGGCTGTTCAGTCTCGCGGCCCGGCGGTTCGGAGCGCGAGTGCGCTCGTTCGACTACGATCCGCAATCCGTGGCTTGTACTGCGGAACTCAAGCGACGGTATTTCGCCGATGATCCGGATTGGATCGTCGAGCACGGTTCGGTTCTCGACGACGACTATCTCGCAGCACTCGGACGGTACGATGTCGTCTACTCCTGGGGCGTCCTGCATCACACCGGACGGATGTGGGCCGCCTTGCAGGGCGTCTCACGGCTGGTCGCGCCGGACGGCCGCCTGTGCATTGCCATCTACAACGATCAAGGTCGTGCGAGCAGGTTCTGGCTATGGGTCAAACGCACTTATAATCGCCTGCCCGAAGGGCTTCGATGGTTGGTACTGGGGCCGGCACTGGTGCGGCTGTGGGGTCCGACGGTAGTACGCGACTCCGTCGCATTGCAGCCGCTTCGCAGCTGGCAGCGTTATTCGGAAGGCAGCTTGCGTGGGATGTCGGCCTGGCGAGACGTGGTGGACTGGGTGGGCGGCTTGCCGTTCGAGGTGGCGAAGCCGGAGCAGATCCTCGACCTTTATCGCGAAAGAGGCTTCGAACTGGTGAAAATGAGAACCTGTGCAGGAGGGCACGGCTGCAATGAATACGTGTTCGCGGCACCGCGCCGGTAGGTCTGGTTCGAAGGAGTCCGCAAGATCGCCGACGACGCGCAGCTTCCGATGACATCCGCCCACGCGGCTGAAGTGAGGGCGGGGGCGCGCTTTGCTTTTGGCCGCAACTGGCTGAGGTTTCTCGGGCTGCTCGATGAGGAACGTATCCGCCAGGCCGAGAAGTCGCTTCAGGACATGCTGAAGCTGGAGACGTTACAGGGGCGCTCGTTTCTCGACGTGGGGTCGGGAAGCGGTCTATTCAGCCTGGCTGCACGCAGGCTCGGTGCGACGGTACGGTCGATGGACTACGATGCGCAATCCGTCGCGTGCAGCGACGAGTTGCGGCGCCGCTATTTCCCTGATGATCCTCACTGGATCGTGGAGCAGGCATCCGCCCTCGACCCGCAGTACCTGGGCGGAATCGGGCAGTTCGACGTCGTCTACTCGTGGGGTGTGCTCCATCACACCGGCCAGATGTGGCGAGGGCTGTCGCTGATCGCTCCTGCCGTGAAGCCTGGGGGCCAGTTGTTCCTGGCCATCTATAACGATCAGGGGCTCATCAGCAGATACTGGAGCACCGTCAAGGCCATCTACAACCGGAGCGCGGTCGTCCGCGTACTGCTGATCGTCTTGCACGCGCCGTACCTGTTCGGCGCGCGATGGGCCGTTCGCACGCTGATGGACCGCGTACCCGAGCGCGGCATGTCGCTGTGGTACGACATGATCGATTGGCTCGGCGGGTATCCGTTCGAAGTCGCCACTCCGGAGGCGATCTTCCGGTTTTTCAGGGATGCAGGATTCGTCCTCGAGGAACTGAGGACCTGCGGCGGACGAATGGGTTGCAACGAGTTCGTGTTCCGCCGACGCTGAGCGAGCATGTGCGGCATAACGGGTTTCCTGGGCTTTCCCGCCACGGCTGTTCCCGGTGACGTCCTGAAGTCGATGGCAGCCGCCATCGCCCACCGGGGGCCGGACGATCAGGGCTGCTGGCTCGACGCGGAACAGGAAATCGCGCTCGGGCACCGTCGCCTGTCGATCGTCGATCTTTCCGCCAATGGCCACCAGCCGATGTCTTCCGCAGACGGCCGCTTCGTGCTCGCCTTCAACGGAGAGATCTACGATTTCATGGACGTTCGAGCCGAGCTCGAAGCCGCAGGTTCCGCACCGGCATGGCGCGGGCATTCGGATACCGAGGTTCTGCTCGCCGCGATCAGTGCCTGGGGGATCGAGCGAACGCTGCAGCGCGTCGGCGGGATGTTTGCGCTCGCCTTGTGGGATCGTCTCGAGTGCAAGCTGGTGCTGGCGCGCGATCGGATCGGTGAGAAACCCCTCTTCTATGGATGGAGCGGCAATGCGTTCGTCTTCGCCTCCGAACTGAAGGCGTTCAGGCAATGGCCGGCGTGGCGGCCGGAGATCGATCGCGGTGCGATTGCACTGCTGATGCGGCACAACTACGTCCCTGCTCCGTACTCGATCTACCGTCGAATCTTCAAGCTCCTGCCGGGCAGTCTCATGACGGTGACGCTCCGCGACGCCAGGCGCGGTCCCGGTCCAGATCCGCGTGAACCGCTTCCGCTTCGTTGCTACTGGAGCTTCCGCGATACGGTGCGATCCGCAACCACCGGACGCTTCACGGGCGGCGACCGGGAAGCGGCAGACCGGCTCGAGCACCTCCTTCGTGCGTCGATTCGCCGTCAGATGATCGCCGATGTGCCGCTCGGAGCGTTTCTGTCCGGCGGCGTCGATTCGTCGACCGTGGTCGCGCTGATGCAGACCGAGAGCGTGATTCCGGTCCGGACCTTCACCATCGGCTTCCACGAGGATGCCTACGACGAGGCCGTGCACGCGAAGGCCGTGGCCAGGCACCTCGGCACCGACCACACGGAGCTCTACGTGACACCCGCCGAGGCGATGTCGGTGGTTCCGGAGCTTCCGACGCTGTACGACGAGCCCTTCGCCGATTCGTCGCAGATTCCCACATACCTGGTTTCGCGCATGGCCCGTTCGCACGTGAAGGTGAGTCTTTCGGGTGATGCGGGCGATGAACTGTTCGGCGGATACGACCGGTATTTCCTCGGCCGGCGTATATGGAGCCGCATCGGCCGGATCCCCGGCAGTCTGCGCCGTAGCGGTGCACGCCTGCTCACGGCACTGCCGCCCGAGGGGTGGGAGAAGCTCTTCACGCGCTTCGGGTCGTTCTTGCCGCGTGCCGCACGTCAGCGAAACCCGGGCGACAAGCTCTACAAGCTCGCCGAGATTCTTGGCGCGGCGAGGCCCGAGGAGTTCTATCGGGGGCTGGTTTCGCATTGGCGCAACCCGTCCGCGCTGGTGGTTCGCGGCCGCGAGCCCGCGACGGTACTGACATTGCCTGACGAGTGGCCGAAGCTCGACGACTTCACCGAGCAGATGATGTACCTGGATTCGCTCAGCTACTTGCCTGACGACATTCTCGTGAAGGTCGACCGTGCGGCAATGGGCGTGAGCCTGGAGACACGTGTGCCGTTGCTCGATCAGGCGATCATCGAGTTCGCGTGGCGACTGCCGCCCGCGATGAAGGTGCGCAACGGTACGGGAAAATGGCTGTTGCGTCAGGTTCTCTATCGACATGTGCCCGCAAAGCTGATCGACCGGCCGAAAATGGGCTTCGGCGTGCCGATTGACAGCTGGCTGCGCGGCCCGATGCGCGACTGGGCCGAGTCCCTGCTCGACGAACGCCGGTTGCGCAGCGAGGGCTGGTTCGATCCAGCGCCGATTCGCGCGGCATGGTCGGATCACCTGTCGGGTCGCCGCAACCTGCAGTATCTGTTGTGGGACGTCCTGATGTTCCAGGCCTGGCTGGAGGTGCATCGGTGATTGGCGGGGCAACGTACCGAAACGCCGATAACGAGCGGCACCAGGGATCCCGTCGAAGATGAGCCTGCACGTGGTGCACGTCATCACCGGCCTGAGTCGCGGCGGTGCCGAAACGGCGCTGCACCGATTGGTGCACGGACTTTCTCGCGAAGCGGGTTTCACGCACTCGATCGTCTCGCTGACCGTGGACAACCAGTTCGATTTCGAACCGCTCGGCGTGGCGGTCCGGACCTTGGGCATGCGGAGGGGTTTGCCCACGCCGGCCGCACTTTGGCGTCTGCGCCGGATGGTGAGCGAGCTCGAGCCCGATATCGTGCAGGGGTGGATGTATCACGGCAACGTCGCGGCAACGCTGGCGATGAAGCCGGACGCCGCAGTGCCGGTGATCTGGAACATTCGTCATTCGTTGCACGACCTCGCGCGGGAAAAACCATTGACGCGCCTTCTGATTCGGGTTGGAGCCGTACTGGCCCGGCGAACGACTGTCCGGCGGATTGTCTATTGCTCCGACACGAGTCGCGTTCAGCATGAGAGGGTCGGCTATCCGCATTCGAAATCGGTCCACATACCGAATGGCTTCGATTGTCAGCGGTTCAGACCGTCGCCCGACGGCCGTTACCGTGTGCGGCGCAGCCTCGGCCTCGAGGACGATGCCGTTGTCGTTGGCAGTGTCGCGCGCTTTCATCCGATCAAGAACCACGTCGGGCTGATCGCGGCCTTTTCCAGGATCGCTCCACGATATCCGTGCGCGAAGCTCCTGTTGGCCGGTCTCGGCATCTCGGTGGAGAACGAAGCGATCACCGAGGCGATTCGTCGCGGCGGCCAGCAAGAGCGGATCATTCTGCTCGGCGAGCGCAACGACATGCCGGATCTGTTCGCGGCGCTCGATGTTCTGGTGCTCGGCTCGCGCAGCGAAGGGTTTCCGAACGTGCTGGGCGAAGCAATGGCATGTGGTGTGCCGTGCGTAACGACCGATGTCGGCGACGCCGCATCGATTGTCGGAGACACCGGTTTCGTGGCAGCCGCGAACGACGAGGCCGGACTTGCCGAGGCCCTTGGCCGGTCGCTCGCGCTTCCGGATGACGAACGCGTGGCACTCGGCGAACGCGCGCGGTCGAGGGTTCGGCAGTTCTACCACATGCCGGAAGTCGTCGGCCGCTACGCGGAGTTGTATCGCCACACGAGCGGTTCGTCAGCCGGCGGGGATGCTCACGCGATGAACGACGCGCAGCTTCGTTGAGATGAATCGATGAGCTTTGTTTCCGGTCTGAAGGGCCGACTGCCGTGGTGGAGCAGGATCGCCGCCAAGATCGTGCTGAGTCGCCTGCCCGCCGGGTACGGGCTCTGGCGGCGAATCGGCCTCTTCAGGCATGGCGAGATGGATCGCACCGGGTATGCGCTAGAGGTGTTCGACCGTCACGTGGCGAGCGCCGGCTTGCAGGGAAACCTGGAAGGCAAGACGATCCTCGAGTTGGGGCCGGGCGACAGCATCGCTACGGCAATCATCGCCGCGGCATGCGGCGCGCGGGCAATACTGGTCGATACCGGGCGATTCGCTCACAATCCGATCGGCGCGGATATCGAGCTCACCCGCATTCTTCGCGCGCGCGGCTGGGATCCTCCCGATCTTGACGGCTGCCGTGCTCTCGAAGAGGTGCTTGCGGCAACGGGGGCACTTTACTTCACCGATGGTCTGGGCAGCCTGAGGCAGTTGTCCGCCCATTCGATCGATCTCGTCTATTCGCATGCCGTGCTCGAGCACATCCGAAAGGCCGAATTCCTTGCGACTCAGCGCGAGTGCGCCCGCATCCTATGCCGCGATGGCGTCTGCTCACATCGCGTGGATCTTCGCGATCACCTGGGCGGTGGCCTGAACAACCTTCGCTTTTCGGAAAGCGTGTGGGAATCGGACTTCTTCTTCAAGTCCGGGTTCTATACCAACCGGATCAGGTTCGGCCAAATGCTCGAACTGTTCGAGCTGGCGGGGTTCTCCGTCGAAGTCGGTACGGTGGATCGATGGGACAAGCTGCCGATCGAGCGCAGGAAGCTCGAAGGCGATTTTCAGGACGTTCCGGACGACGATCTCGGCGTGTGGGCATTCGACGTCACGCTGCGACATGGCGTGGGGGTCGGAAAGTGACCACCACGATCGCCATCATTTCCAGTCAGGCCTTCTCGCTGGTGAACTTTCGCGGCCCGCTCATTCGGGAACTGGCGGCACAAGGCATCGGGATTGTCGCATTGGCACCCGATTACACCCCGGATGTGCGTTCGCAAGTGCAGGAACTGGGTGCGCAGACACTGGACTATTCGCTCAATCGCGCCGGTACGAATCCGATGCGCGATGTCGTTGACATGCTGCGCCTCGCGCGGCTGCTGCGGCAGATACGGCCGCAGGTGGCGCTCGGCTATTTCGCGAAGCCGGTGGTCTTCGGAACCATAGCCGCATGGCTCGCTCGCGTACCATTGCGGATCGCGATGATCGAGGGATTGGGTTACGCCTTCATGCGCGACGAGACGGCGCAAAGCATTGGTCGGAAGTTGCTGCGCGGGATCGCTAGCGGACTGTACCGGTTCGCGTTGGGGAAGGCCGGGCGCGTGATCCTGCTGAACCAGGACGACATCGAGGATCTGTGCGCCGCGGGTGTTCTGGACGCATCCAAGGCGATCCTGATTCGGGGGATCGGTGTCGATCTCGATGCGTTCAGTCCCGTGCCGGCGGTCACGGAACCGGTGACTTTCGTTCTCGTGGCAAGACTGTTGCGCGAAAAAGGCGTCTACGACTTCGTCGAGGCTGCGCGACGAATCCATGTCTCGAATCCGGATGCACGGTTCGTACTGGTGGGCGACAGGGACGCCAATCCAGGCTCCGTGTCGACCGAGCAACTCACTGCCTGGCAGTCCGAAGGAGTGATTCGTTGGACTGGCTCGGTTCCGGATGTGCGCCCGTATCTGGCGGCCGCCAGTGTGTTCGTCCTGCCTTCGTATTACAGGGAGGGCGTGCCGCGCAGTACACAGGAGGCGATGGCGATGGGCCGACCCGTGATCACCACCGATGCGCCCGGTTGCCGCGAGACCGTGGACGAAGGCGTGAACGGATTTCTGGTGCCGCCGCGCTCTCCGGGCGCGCTCGTACAGGCGATGCAGCGTTTTATCGCCCAACCTTCGTTGATCACTACCATGGGAGCCGCGAGTCGTCGGATGGCCGAGGAGCGCTTCGACGTCAGAGTACTCAACAGGCAGTTGCTGGCGGCAATCGCGCCCGATCGATGAAGACGATTCTCGTCACTGGAGCAAACGGATTCATCGGCAAGGCGTTGTATCGGCGCCTGGTCGAAGAAGGCCTGGCGGTTCGCGCCGTTGGCCGCAGCGCGGTGCCCGGCTGCACGTCGATCGGACCCATCGACGCGGATACGGACTGGTCGGCCGCGCTCGACGGTGTCGATTCGATTGTTCATCTTGCGGCACGGGTCCACGTGATGCGCGATCGGGAAGCCGATCCGCTGGCGGCATTCCGCAAGGTGAACGTCGAGGGTACGGCAAAGCTCGCAAGCGAGGCGGCGCGCCGCGGCGTGCGCCGCTTCGTGTTCGTCAGCTCGATAAAGGTCAATGGTGAGTCTACGCGCGACGGCACTCCGTTCCAGGCCGACGACCCACCTGCTCCGACGGACCCCTATGGGCTCTCCAAGTACGAGGCGGAACAGGTGCTTCTGCGGCTCGCAGGCGAAACGGAGATGGAGGTCGTCGTGATCCGGCCGCCATTGGTCTACGGACCGGGCGTCAAGGCGAACTTCGAGGCGATGATTCGCTGGTTGATGCGAGGAGTGCCGCTGCCGCTCGGCGCGATCCGCAATCGACGCACCTTGGTCGCCCTCGACAATCTCGTCGACCTGATCATCACGTGCGTGCGGCATCCGCGAGCGGCAAACGAGGTCTTTCTCGCGGGCGATGCCGAGCATCTCTCGACTCCCGAACTTCTGCGGCGGTTGGGCCGCGCTCTCGAAGTGCAGCCGACACTGATTTCAGTGCCTGTATGGTTGGTCGAGGTCGCCGCCGCAGCAGTCGGCAAGCGGGCCGTGGCTCGGCGACTGTGCGGCAATCTGGAGATCGACATCTCGAAGGCTCGTCGGCTGCTCGACTGGAGCCCGCCAGTTACGGTCGACGAGGGGTTGCGCCGCGTAGCCAGCCACTATCTGCAGCGGCAATCGTGATCAACCGGCTACTGCTTTTCGGCTCGATCGCAGTGATGTCGGCCTTCCTCACGGGCCTGGTTCGCCGCTATGCGCTGGCGCGATCGATTCTAGACGTACCCAACGCGCGCAGTTCCCATTCCACGCCTACACCACGCGGGGGCGGCGTCGCAATCGTGGTCAGTGCTCTGCTTGGTCTGTCGGTGCTTGCGTTCGCCGGCGTGCTTCCGTGGCATGTGCTATGCGCATTGGCAGGTGCAGGGGGAAGTGTCGCGTTGGTCGGTTTTCTGGATGACCATGGGCATGTCGCGGCGCGCTGGAGGCTACTCGCGCATTTCGCCGCAGCGGGCTGGGCGTTGAGCTGGTTGGGGGGAGTGCCACCACTGACGGTTTTCGGCAGCAGCCTGGATTCGACCTGGCTCGGTGCCGGCCTGATGGCGATTTATCTGGTCTGGATGCTGAACCTGTACAACTTCATGGACGGCATCGATGGTATCGCCAGTGTCGAGGCGATCTGTGTTTGCGCCGCCGGCGCCTGGACGTACGCGCTGGCTGGCGTTGCGTCCCTGTGGATGGTTCCCCTGATCGTAGGGGCCGCCGCTGCAGGGTTCCTGGTCTGGAACTTCCCGCCCGCAAGGATCTTCATGGGGGACGCCGGCAGCGGGTTTCTGGGCGTGGTGCTGGGAGTGCTGTCACTGCATGCCGCCTGGAACGTGCCGCGGCTGTTCTGGTGCTGGGTAATCGTCCTGGGCGCTTTCGTCGTTGACGCCACGGTCACGCTGCTGCGGCGCCTGTGGCGGGGAGACAAGGTGTATGAAGCCCATAGCACTCATGCCTACCAGCATGCCGCACGTCGTTTGCGAAGCCACCGGGCAGTCACCCTGGCAGTGCTTGCGATCGACATGCTCTGGCTGTTGCCGATCGCATCGTTGGTCGCTGTCGGGCGAATCGACGGGGTTGCCGGCGTCGCGGTTGCCTATCTGCCGCTCGTCGCCGTGGTCGTAGCGTTCGGCGCTGGCAAGGCGCCTCGCGTGTCGGAGCCGAGTGCCGGCCGACGACAGTAGAATGCGAGGAAGCTGCCGTCGGAAGTCGACCAGATCGAGAAGGCAACAAGCAAAGCCGTGCACCCCTCCCATAGATCCGCCTTCGTCTTCCTGTTCGACCTCGTCGCTCCCGTCATCGCGTGGATCGGCGCTTTCCTTTTGCGCTTCAATTTCGGTTGGCCGGCGTCGTACGAGGATCACCTCCTGTTCGGCCTGTTGGTTCTGATCCCGGCGCATGCGCTGATCTGTCTACGTGCCGGCCTCTATCGTGGCCTCTGGATCTTCGCCAGCCTGCCTGACCTGAAGCGGGTTCTGCGGGCTGTCGCAGTGTCGTCGCTTCTCATGCTGACGTTCGTGGCGTTCTATCGCACTCCATTCGGGACCCCACGCTCGATCGTCGCCCTCTACCCGATGATTCTCGCGCTCTGGATGGCGGGAGGGCGGGTTGCCTACCGGATGTTCAAGGAGCATCGTCTTTACGGCGGACTCAGTGCGGAGGGCAAGCCGGTCGTCATCGTCGGTGCCGGCCGCAGCGGGGCGATGCTGGTGCGCGAACTCGAGCGGGTGCCCGACTGGCGAGTGGTCGGACTGGTCGATGACGACCCGGCCAAGTGGGGGAGGGAGGTATTGGGCAAGCCGGTCTTCGGCGCGATCGATGCCCTGCCGCAGACGCTTGCCGAGGAGAAGGCGCGCCATGTGATCCTTGCGATTCCGTCCGCTTCGACCCTCGTGCGCCGCCGGGCCATGGACCTGGCCGTGCGCGCCGGCGCCCACGTCTTCACCATCCCCGGCGTCGAAGACCTGCTGTCCGGCCGCGTGGCGGTCTCCTCGATCCGCCCGGTCGAGATCGACGACCTTCTGGGCCGCGAGTCGGTCGAGATCGACAGCGCCCACGTCGGCGCCATGCTCGCGGGCCGCACGGTGCTCGTCACCGGCGCCGGCGGCTCGATCGGCAGCGAGCTGTGCCGGCAGCTGGCCCGCTTCGCGCCGCAGAAACTGGTGCTGTTCGAGCAGGGCGAATTCGCGCTCTACACGCTCGAGCAGTGGTTCTCGGCGAACCGGCCGGAAACGCAGATCGTTCCGCTGGCCGGCGACGTGAAGGACGCCGCACGACTCGACGAAGTGTTCGTCGCGCACCGCCCGCAACTCGTCTTTCACGCCGCCGCCTACAAGCACGTGCCGCTGATGGAAGTCGGCAACGCCTGGCAGGCGGTGCGCAACAATGTGCTGGGCACGCTGCGGGTCGCCGAGTGCGCGCAGCGCCACGGCTGCGAGCGCTTCGTGCTGATTTCCACCGACAAGGCAGTGAATCCCACCAATGTCATGGGAGCGACCAAGCGGCTGGCCGAGATCGCCTGCCAGGCGCTGCAGGGCCAGGGCGGGCCGACGCGGTTCGAGATGGTGCGCTTCGGCAACGTGCTGGGCAGCACCGGCAGCGTGATCCCGAAGTTCCAGGCGCAGATCGCGCGCGGCGGACCGGTTACGGTGACGCACCCTGAGATCACGCGCTACTTCATGTCGATTCCCGAGGCGGCGCAACTGGTGCTGCAGGCTGCAGTGATGGGCGAGGGCGGCGAGATCTTCGTGCTCGACATGGGCGAGCCGGTGAGAATCGTCGATCTGGCGCGCAACATGATCCGCCTGTCGGGTTTCTCCGAGGAAGAGATCCGCATCGAGTTCACCGGGTTGCGCCCTGGCGAGAAACTCTACGAGGAGCTTCTGGCCGATGCGGAGCACACGCTCCCGACGCCGCATCCGAAGCTGCGCGTGGCGCGCTCGCGGCCGGTGCACGAGGGCATCCTGGAGGAGTTGCGCGAATGGCTCGGAGGCGCCGAGCCGGTGTCGGACGATGAGGTGCGCACCGCGCTGCACCGCTGGGTGTCCGAGTACGTGCCGTACGAGGTGCGGCCCGTATTGCGGGTGGTGGGCGGGACAGCGACCGGGGGCGAGCGGGTGGCGTCCGGCGGCTGAGGCGGGCGCTATCGGGCGCCGAGAAGTTCGACGCCATTGACCTCGGCCGCGGCGCGCAGTTCCCGACCCAGCGTGGCGAGCGGCAGCCGCCGGCGCTGCGCGAGTTCCAGATATGCTGCGTCGTACAGGGTCAGTCCATGGCGCGCGGCCAGCTCGAGCGTGTCGGTCCAGGCACGGGCGTGTGTCTCGGGATCGACGGCAACCATGAGCGCCTGCAAGTCGGCGATCGACGCGTCCCGAAACGCCGGGTCGATCCGGCCCCGCCTGACCGCCGTTTGCAGCCCGTTCGCGACTTCCAGTCGCCACAGTGACGGGGCGACGGCGCCATTCTCGACGACACGCTGCAGCACCTCGTCGGCAGCCGGGGTGCGCTCGTCTTCGAAGAGCCAGGCCAATGTGATCGAGCTGTCGAGCACCAGGCTCACGG
>WBZO01003416.1_pt1 | contig 18597 bp, 21 predicted proteins | sample 5204261 | NCBI WGS metagenome assembly WBZO01 (sample SAMN12412400, study PRJNA552823) | activated sludge metagenome | isolation source: activated sludge from anammox sidestream of wastewater treatment plant... | place: USA: North Carolina | collected 2017-09
GTCCACGGCGCGCGGTGGCTCGCAGTCGCGCATCGTCGCGCGCCTCGCGGACGGCGCGGGCGTCGTGACGACGCGGGGCGACGTCTACTTCGTGGTGACCGAGTACGGCATCGCGCACCTGCACGGACGTCCGGTGCGGGAGCGCGCACAGGCGCTGGTGGACATCGCGCACCCAGCGTTCCGCGAGCGGATCGCTCGCGAGGCGCTGGCGTTGTACGGCTTCCGGCTGCGCGTCTGAGGCGTCCCGATACCCCTCCGACGCAGACGGGACGCCTCGCGGCGTCCCGTCGTGTCGGTCAGACCGAGGCGGGGCTACCGTTTGGTGATCTGGTCGACCGTCGCCATCTCCTCGGCGGTGAGGCGCCAGGAGGCGGCAGCCGCGTTCGCGGCGACCTGCTCCGGGCGCGTCGCGCCGGCGATCACGGAGCCCACGTAGTCGAGCGTCGCCAGCCACGAGAAGGCGAGTTCGAGGAGCGTGTGGCCGCGCTCCTGCGCGAACGCATCCAGCTTCTCGACGGTGTCGAAGTTCTGCTCGGTGAGCAGGCGGTCGGCCTGCGGGCCGGACGACAGGCGCGCGCCCTCCGGCGCCGCCTCGCCGCGCTTGTACTTGCCAGTGAGCAGGCCGCTCGCCAGCGGGAAGAACGGCAGGATGCTCAGCCCGAACTGCTTGGAGGCGGTCACGACCTCGCCCTCGATGCGTCGGTCGAGGAGGCTGTACTGGTTCTGCGCGGAGATGAACGGCGTCAGGTGGTCGGTCTTCGCGATCCACGCCGAGTTGGCAATCTGCCAGCCGGCGTAGTTGGAGCAGCCGATGTACCGCACCTTGCCGGAGCGCACGAGGTCATCCAGCGCGTGCATGGTCTCTTCCTGCGGCGTCTTCGGGTCCGGGAAGTGCATCTGATAGAGGTCGATGTAGTCCGTGTCCAGGCGGCGGAGGGAGTCCTCCACCGCGGACATGATGTAGCGGCGGGAGCCGCCGGCGCGCAGCGGGCCGTCGCCCATGGGGCCGGCGAACTTGGTCGCGATGATCGCCTCGGAGCGGCGGCCCTTCAGGGCGGCGCCCAGGAACTCCTCGGACTTGCCGCGGCCACCGTAGATGTCGGCGGTGTCGAAGAGCGTGATGCCCTGGTCCAGGCAGGCGTGCACCACGTCCGCGGCGCGGGCGGCGTCCATGCGCATGCCGAAGTTGTTGGTGCCCAGGCCCACCACGGAGACCTGCAGGCCGGAGTTGCCCAGGTTGCGGTATTCCATCGGATCCCCTCGTCGTACTCGTTCGTGAGGCGGGCAGTATACCCCCGTGGGGTGTCCGGTTCGCTGCCCTCGAGGGGTTACGACGCGGGAGCGGCCGCCGCCGCCGCCTCGGTGGGCGTGCTGCGCGTGCGCGCGATGAAGAAGAGCGCGCCGAGGAGGATGAAGCAGCCCCCGGCCGCGAAGACCGTGCGCACGCCTGTCGCCTCCACGATCCGGCCGCCGCCGAGCGACCCGGCGAGGACACCGATGGCGTACGCCATCGATTGGAGGCTCGCGACCGTCGCCATGCCGAGCGACCGGCCGATCTCCACCTGCACCGCCTGCCCCGCCACGTTGAACAGCGCCCCGCCGATGCCGACGCCGACGATGAACCCACCGAGGATCACGAGGTACGTGGTGCTGAATGCAGCCGTGGAGTAGCCCAGCGCGACCATCGCCGCGCCGACTACCACCAGCATCCGGCGCGGGAGGCGATCCGCGACGTGGCCCAGGAGTGGCTGCAGGAGTCCGCCCGCGAACTGCTGCCCGGCCAGCAGCACGCCCACCATCGTCGCCGTCACGGCCAGCGACTCTTCCAGGTAGACGGCGATGAACGAGAACGACGCGCCCATGGAGAACGCGAAGGAGGCGCGCAGCGCGAAGAGCGCCTGCACGGTGGGGTGCCGCAGGATCGTGCCCCACGACGCGACCGGAGGCTGCACGCGGGGTGTGCCGTCAGCGGTATGCGTCGCGACGGCGGACGGCAGGAGCAGCCACACCAGCGCGGACGAGACGGAGAACAGCAGGGCCATGCTGAGGAACACATCCTCGATCGCCGCGTGGTCGCGGACGACGCCGGCGAGCACGGGGCCTACGCCGAATCCGAAGAAGTCGAAGAGACCGAAGACGCCCATGTAACGGCCCTCGCGGCCGGTCGGCGCCAGGTCGCCCACGTACGCCATCGCCATCGAGAAGATGAACGCGGAGCCCACGCCCGAGAGAGCGCGGAAGGCGATGATCCCGGCGATGGAGTCGGTGAGGTACCAACCCACGGCGGCGGCCACGTAGGTGACGAGCCCGCCCACGAGGAACGGCTTGCGCCCGAACCGGTCCGCCAGGCGCCCCGAGAACGGGCTGATAAACACCTGCGTCAGCGCGAACGCGGAGAACGTCAGGCCGATCGCGGTGCCCGTCGCGCCCAGCGACTTCGCGTAGACGGGCAGCACGGGCGTGACCATGCCCAGGCCCATCGTGGCGCAGAACATCGCAAAGCCCAGCGTCAGGAACGGCCGGGAGAGCATGGCGGCGGTCCGATCGGTCGGATGAAGGTGTGAGACGGGCCGCCCTTGCGGACGGCCCGTGCGTCGGTCTCGGCGGAGTCGGCGCTACCCGCGGCGGCGCTTCTCCTCGTGCGGGTTCGGGTCCCGCTCGGCGCGCTTAATGTCATCGTTGTAGATCGCGTACTCGCGCGCGATCACGCTCCGCTTCGCACGCTCCTGCTTCGGCGTGCCGCGCGTCCTCGTCATGCGGCGGAAGGTCTCCGTGTCCTGCCGCTCGATGGTGTCGTTCGTCAGGTACATGCCGGCGCCTTCGCCCTCGCGGCGCTTGAACTCCTGGCGCGCCTCGTACCGCTCGATGTCCTCAATGGACGGCCCGGGCTTGTGGTCGTCGTCGTACGACAGTTCGGGGTGGCGCAGGCCCGCCTCCGAGCCGGAGGTCAGCGGCTTGGAGACCTTCTTGTTCAGATGCCAGTAGGTACCGTCGTCCGGGAGGCGGCGCGGGGCGCCCTCGCGGAACGTGAACGCGGCCCACTCGCGCGACATGATGCGCTTCGCGTCCTCGTCACACTCGGGGCACGGCTGCGCCTTGTCGGCCTCGCGGGCCGGGCGGAGCAGTTCAAACACCCCGTTGCAGGGCGCGCAGTAGTACTCGTACAGCGGCATCGGATCCCCTCCCCGCGGCCCGCACGCAGGCCGCGCTCTCACGAGGATAACGTCTGTGACCCACCTGCGGGATCTCCGCCGCCGTCCCGCCCGCCAAGCAGCGCCCGGTAGGCCGCCTCCGTCGCCTCGTCGAACGCGACGAAGATGACGCGGCGCGGCCACTCCGACTCCGCGAGGTGGCGCTGCACCTCCAGCACCGCGACCGGCGCGGCACGCTCCACGGGGTAGCCGTACACCCCCGTGGAGATCGACGGAATCGCGAGGCTCTCGATCTGCAGCCGGACGGCGTGCTCCAGCACGTGGCGGTAGCAGTCGCGCAGCGTCTCCTCCTCGCCTCGGCGGCCACCGGCCCAGACCGGGCCGACGGTGTGGATGACCCAGCGCGCGGGGAGCCGGTAGCCGCCGGTCACCTTCGCCTGGCCGGGCTCGCACCCGCCGAGCAGCCGGCATTCCTTCAGCAGATCCGGCCCGGCAGCGCGGTGGATTGCGCCGTCCACTCCCCCGCCACCGAGGAGCGAGGGGTTCGCCGCGTTCACGATCGCATCCATCGCCAGCGTGGTGATGTCCGCACGGATGACCTCGATCGTGCCCATGCACGGTCCAATCTCAGGGCATCCACCCGGGTGGCGGGTGGGCAACAACGGCCTGATCGCGGATGATCGATCACAGCACCAGTGGGCGCGAGCGCGCGCCCGTGCGGGATCGGTGAGTGCGATGGCCTATTATGTCGTGGGTGGTGAGTATCGCGACACCACGTTCCGCGAGCTCGTGAAACCGGAGCCGGTGGACGGCCCCTACGAGCGGTACGAGGATGCGTTCATCGCCTGGCGGAACCACGCCCGGGCGACCATTGACCTCGCCACCACCCGATTCCAGATCGTGGAGTCGGTCACGGCGCCGGCCGGGCTCACCCCGCGCGCGTAGAACGCGTACCGGGTAGGATGCGCCGGGGAGAGGGGGGATCGATGCGCAAACCACACGCTGGCAAGGTCGACTACGAAACCGCGTTCAAGGGTTTCCACTACCCGATCTCGCGCGCGGCCATCCTCACCATGGGCCGCGACAAGGGCGGCGTGGACCGAGAGGTCGCCGTCATCCTGAAGCAGATCCCGGACCGCCGGTACGAAAACGTGGACCAGATCAAGGAAGCCGTCCGCGCGATCTACCGCGGCTACGGCGTCGAAGAGGCCGACCTCCCGGTCTAGCCCACGCCACCCGAGACACATGCACGAGGGCCTGCTTGCGCGGGCCCTCGTCGTTGTCATCTCAGTCAGAGCGTCGCTAGTTGATTGCGACCAGTTCCACCTCGAACGTCAGCGCCTCGCCGGCGAGCGGGTGGTTCGCGTCCACCGTCACGCCATCCGCGCCGACCGCAGTCACGGTGGCGGGCGCGTCGCCGAGGAAGACCTGCTGGCCGACCTCCAGCCCCGCGGGCGCCTGCGCCGCCGGGACGACGATGACGAGATCCTCGCGGTGGACACCGTAGGCGTTCTCGGCGGGGATGCGCACCGTCTTGGTCTCGCCGATCTGCATGCCGGTGATCGCCTCGTCAAAGCCGGCGATCACCTGGCCGGTGCCGAGCGTGAACTGCAGCGGCTGCCCGCCGCGCGAGGAGTCGAACTCCTCGCCCGAATCCAGGGTGCCGCGGTAGTGCACCGAAACCGTGTCGCCTGCCTGGGCCATTCGATCCTCCTGCGCTCCCCCGGTCGAGGTCGCCGTGACCGTCGCGGTCGAGGTGACCGTGTCGCCGTCCGGGGTGGTCGTGGCGGTCGCGGCCTCCGGGTCGTCCCCGCCGCAACCGGCGATCGTCGCCGCCAGCAGCACCGCACCCACCAGGGCCGGCCGGGAGCCGAAGCGTCGCAACCGCTGAAGCCTTCCGATTGTGTTCGCCATCCCGGAAACGCTAGCACGCACCCGCGGTAGGGAGTGTGAAGCGACTGTGAGCGGGTGACGCCACGCGTGACGCCCGATAGGCTCGGCGCGTGCCTGCGAAGAAGGATCCCGGACGCCTGGTGTGGATCGACCTGGAGATGACCGGGCTCGAGCCGGACCGTCACGTCATCATCGAGATCGCCTCGCTGGTGACGGACGGCGACCTGAACGTGCTCGCCGAGGGCCCGAACCTCGCCATCTCTCGCACGGCGGAGGACCTGGCGAAGATGGACGCGTGGAACACCGCCACGCACCACAAGTCCGGACTCGTCGCGCGCATCCGGGCATCCGAGGTGGACGTGGCGGAGGCGGAGCGCCAGACGCTCGCCTTCATCCGCCGCTGGGTCGCGAAGGGCGCGTCACCCCTCGCCGGGAACTCCATCGCGCAGGATCGCCGCTTCCTGCGGCGGGAGATGCCGAAGCTGGACGCCTACCTGCACTACCGGAACGTGGATGTCTCCACGGTCAAGGAACTGGCCCGGCGCTGGTACCCGGCGCTGACGCCGCCCGAAAAAAAGCAGGCCCACCGCGCGCTGGACGACATCCACGAGAGCGTCCAGGAACTGCGCTGGTACCGGGAGCGCGTCTTCCTGTCGCCGGACGCCGTGACCCCCGCCACCCCACCCGAAGCCACCCCGCCGTCCGAGGCATAACGCCGCGCATCCTCAAGCCACAGGCTTCTTCCGCCGATAGTTACGTCGAGTGGAGGGGAGCGATGCCGGAACAGGGTGCCACCCACGCCTGGCAGATCGGCCGCGGCCAACACACGCAGAGCGATGCCGACGTCCGCGCGCTGGTCTCGACCTACATGACGGCGCCCGCGGTGACGATCGCCGCGGACACGCCGGTCGCCGGTGCGTTGGCGGCGATGCGCGAGTACCGCATCCACCACCTGCTCCTGCACGACCGAGGCCGCATCGTCGCGATCGTCTCGGACCGCGACCTCCACCGGCACGCCGCGCCGCGCGCCGGCAGCTCCACCGCCACGCGCGCGGACGATGCCACCCTGCGGCGGCCCGTCCACCTGCTCGCCACCTACGGCCTCATCACCGTCGCCGCCGACGCGACGATCGAAGAGGCGGCCGCGCTGATCCTCGAACGCGGCGTCTCCGCCCTCCCCGTCACGGATGGGGAGAGCGGCATCGTGGGCATGATCACCACCCGCGACCTGCTGCGCGGCCTGCTGACGTGCGCGCTCCCGGACGCTGCCGCCGCCTGAGGACCGTTGACCGCCTCACCGGGCGGGGCGTATACCGTCAGCACATCGTCGGAATGCACCCACGCCGATGGCGCGCGGTGCCAGAGGAAGGGAGCCCGAGGCATGACCGTCACCGTCATCCGCCGGGGCTCTGTGCGCCCCTCGCGATTCCTCATCCAGCGGCGCCGCACCGTGCAGGATTCCCGCAACTAGCGATTCCCGGCACAGGCACGGTCGCGCCTCGACCCGACCGAGGTGGTTTCACCATGTCTGTGCCAATGACTGATGGCGTCCCGCTGGCGGCGCTGGGCTGGGACGCGCGTCTCCAGGCGCGCTTCGACGCGCTGGACCTTCCCGACCTCGCCGGCCTGCAACCAGGCCGCGTCGCCCGCGTCGACCGCGGCGCGCTGACCGTGCTGCTCGATGGCTCGACCGTCCGCGCCGAACTTTCGCCAGCGCTGCGTCGCCTCGCCGCGGCCGGAACGCCCGAGGCGATCCCGGCGGCAGGGGACTGGGTCGCCGTACGCATGCGTACCGACCACGCACTGCACGAGGTCGCCGCGCTGCTGCCTCGCGACGGCGCGTTCGTGCGACGTGCGCCCGTCGCCCATGACCGCACCGAGGGCGCCGAGCCCGCGCAGGTGCTCGCCGCCAACGTGACGGTCGCGTTCCTCGTCGCCGCCGCCACGGACGTGCGCGCGGGGCGCCTGGAGCGCGCCGGCGTGGTCGCGTGGGAGGCGGGCGCGCTGCCGGTCGTGGTGCTCACGAAGGCTGACCTGGTCACCGATCCGTCGGAGGCGATCGCGACCGCAGAGGCGGCCGTCCCAGGCGTCCCCATTCACCTCATCGACAGCCTGACCGGCGAGGGGATCGCCGCGCTGACGCCCTACCTCGTGGGGACGCCCACGGTCGTGCTGCTCGGGGCGTCCGGCGTCGGGAAGTCCACGCTCGCGAACGCGCTACTCGGCGCGGAGGTGCTAGCGACGGGCGCGGTGCGCGAGGCGGACGGCCGAGGGCGACACACCACGACCGCGCGCCACTTGGTCCCGCTGCCCGGCGGCGGCGCGCTCATCGACACGCCCGGCATCCGGGCGATCGCGACGTGGGGCGCATCGGACGGCATCGACCGCGTCTTCGAGGAGATCGAGGCGATCGCAGCGGAATGCCGCTTCAGCGACTGCGGGCACGAGAGCGAGCCCGGGTGCGCGGTGCGTGACGCGCTTGCCTCCGGCGTGATCGACCCGGCACGCCTCGAACGGTTCCGGCGCGTCGAACGGGAGCGCGGTTACCAGGCGCGCAGGGAGAACCCGACAGCGGCCGCAGCCGAACGTGCGAAGTGGAAGCAGATTCAGCGCACGATGCGGAAGCGCGGCAGCGAGAAGCACGACTGACGCGCCTGCCGCCTGATCGAGGCCGGGGCCGTGCGCCCCGGCCTCGATGGGTGCATCTACCCGCGGTGGGCGGCGTCCCGGGTCTGCTTGAACGCGTCCCAGCCCTGCTCCCGCAGCGTGGCGAGGCGTTCCGCGGCGACCTTGTCGTTGCGGGTGTTGGCGGCGAGTTCGGCCAACACCGGGTCCTGGCGGTAGTCGAAGCCCTGCTGGAAGCCGCCGATTTCGTGGACGCGGTTCACCAGCATCTTCGTCAGCGCCAACGCGGTCGGCGGGAGCGAGGCGATGCGCTTCGCGAACGCCTCGGTCTCCTCGTCCAGCCGGTCGGTGGGGACGATGCGGTTGACCAGGCCCAGGCGCTGCGCGTCCTCCGCTCCGAACACCTCGCCCGTCATCAGCAGTTCCTTCGCGCCCTTCGGCCCCGTCAGGTAGGGGACGATCAGGATCGGCGGCGGGAAGCCGTGGCGGATCTGGATCTCGCCGAACTTCGCGTCCTCGGCGGCGATCGTCAGGTCACACATCCCGGCGATCTCACAGCCCTGCCCGACGGCATGGCCGCGCACCGAGGCGATCACCGGCTTCTGCATCCGCCAGATGCGCATCACGTTGTCGACCATGTTCGGCGCCGGGATGTGCTCCGGGCGCGGCGAGGACTGGAGGTCGCCGCCCGCGCAGAACGCACGGCCGGCGCCGCGGACGACGACCACCCGCGCGGACTCGTCCGCCTCCGCCTGCTCCAGCGCGCGCCCAAACTCGCGCGTGAGCGACCAGTCCACGGCGTTGAGGACGAGCGGCCGGTTGAAGGTGACCCAGCCGATGCCGTCGCGCGATTCGTAGAGGACATCGTTCTCGGACGGGGCGGGGACCTCGTACCCCTCGGGCGTGTAGCGCTTGCCCGCTTCGCGCTCCGACTCCGGCACCACCCGCGGCGTGTCAGTCATGGCGTTCCCGTCCTTCCAGATCGAGACGCACCGAGGCGTCCCCACGGTGGAGACGCCTCGGCTCGATGTGCTGGGTGGATTCTACGTCCGGCGGCGGTACGGGCCCGTCTGCCGGACGCGGGCCACGCTACTGGGCGGTGAAGGTCACCTGGCGGTCACCGGCGACCACGGTGTACGTCTCGCCCGACTGGAACGCGCTGCCGAGCGAGATGTTGTGCTCCGCGATGCCGTAGATCATCGTGCAGGCCACGTTCGGGTCGGCCGGCATGCTGTTCCACACCACGAGCGTGATCGTGTTCCCGTCCCGCTTCACCTCGGTCCCCTCGTACACAGCGCAGCCACTCGGGAGGCCGGACTTCACGGTCACGGCGTACTGCGGCGGGGCGGACTCCATCACCCGTACGTCGCTCAGGTCCTCGATCGGCGCGACCTCCAGCCGCCGGCCGTCCGGCACCATCGGCGCGGGGGCGGAGCCGTCCGGGTTCGGGGTCGGCGAGGGCGCTCCGGTGCCGGGGGTGTTGGTCACGGGCGCGTCTCCTCCGGGTGCGGGAGTGCTGGTGGTGGGCGTGTCTCCGCCGCCGGGCGCGGGCGTGGGCTCGGCCTCGCCGGAGCAGGCGACGAGCGCGAACGCGGCCACCGAGGCCGCCGCGAGCGTCAGGATGCGTCGAATCGTCATGGTCAGTCCCTCCATCGCGCTTACCGCCCGCGGCAGCGCGGTACATGCCTGTGACGCCCGAGGCGTCTCCCCGGTTCCCGAGGCCGCTCGCGTCGGGAGCGGATATGCTCGCCCCCATGGCCGACACGATCACACTGTGGCTGTTTCTCGCGGGCCTTGCCCTCTTCGTGACCGGCGACCTGCTCTGGTTGCTGCGCAACACGTTCAACCGCCCGATGCAGATGCGCGTCACCGGCGCGCTGATCGGTGCGGGGATCGTCCTGCTCACGATCGGCCTCGCGATGTTCGCCGTCCGCGGCGGGGGCGGCGGCTGACATGCGCACCGCGGAGGAACTGATCCAGCAACTGGCGTTCGAGGTCTGGGCCGACCGCGCCCAGATCGCCTCGATCGGGTCGGTGGAGCAGCCGTCCGAGCAACTCCTCCAGATCGCCTGGCATCTGCTGGTCGGCGCGGAGGCGTGGCTCTGCCGGATCGACGGCACGGAACCGGCCGCCCCGTTCGAGTGGACGACCCCGGAGCGCGAGGCGCTCCCGCCGCTCCTCGACCAGGTCTGCGACCACTTCCTCCGCGTCGCCATGGAGATGGACGATGCGCGCCTGAACGCGCCGACGCCGTACACGAACTCGCGCGGCGAGGCGTACGAGAACCTCGTGGGGGACGTGCTGGAACACGTCCTCCTGCACGGCGCGGAGCATCGCGGCCAGATCGCGCTGGAGGTCGGGCGACAGGGCGGCGAGCCCGCCGAGACCGAATACATCTTCTGGCTGCGCGGCGACTGACGCGCGAGGCCGCCGCATGAGCGAACCGATCGCCATCCCCACCGCCCGAGGCACGGTGCAGGCGCTGTGGGATGTACCCGCCGACCCACCTCGCGCCGCCGTCGTGTTGGTCGGCGGCGCGGACGGCGGCTTCGATGGGCCGGCTGAGGCGCTCTACCCGACGCTCGCGGCGGACCTCGTGGCACTTGGCATCGGCGCGCTCTGCCTGGACTTCCGCATCCACCGCTTCCCGAACGACGTGGACGAAGGCGCGCACGACCTGCTCGCCGGCCTCGCATGGCTGGAGGAGCGCGGCGTCGAGATCGCTGGCCTCGTGGGCCACTCGTTCGGCGGCGCCGTGGTGATCGAGGCGGCGACGCGGGCGCCCTCGGTGAGTGCGGTTGTGACGCTCGCGACGCAGACGGCGGGGGCGCAGCGCGTGGCGCTCGTGTCGCCTCGGCCGCTGCTGTTGGTGCACGGGCTGGACGATGTACGCCTGTCGCCGCGCTGCTCCGAGCTGCTGTACGGGATGGCGAGCGACCCGAAGTCGCTCGTCCTGATCCCCGGCGCCACGCACTCGCTTCGGCAGGCGCGCGAGGAAGTCCGGACGCGCGTCCTGGACTTCCTCGTCGCCGCCCTCGGCCCCGGGGAGCGCTAGCCGCGCTGGAAAAACAACTGCAGTTCGATGATGCCGCGCTCCTCCACGGAGACGACGCTCATAGCGCTGGGCGCTTCGATGTCGTAGTCGGCAAACTCAATCGGCAGCGAGCCGACGACCACCACGAGACCACTCGCGAGCGTGCCCTGCAGCGGGAACTCCACGCGCTGCGTCACGCCGTGCAGCGTGAGGTCACCGACGGCAACCACGCTGATCTCGTCGCCCTCGGCAGGCGTCCCCTCGATGGCAATCGGCTCGGCGAGGACAAACGTCGCCTCCGGGAAGGTGCCGTACTCAATCCCCTGGCGGCGCAACTGGCCGTCGCGGCGGGAGTCGTCGCTCTGCAGCGCGGTCATATCCGCGACGACCTCCACCGAGGTGATCGCGGAGCCGTCGAAGGTGAGTGACCCGCTGACGACGCTCGTCCGGCCGACCGCCTCGGTCGCGCCGACGGAGACGAGTTCCTCCTTCACCCGGTAGCCGACGAAGGAGTCGCCGGGAATCAGCGTCCACGTCCCGTCGAGCGCTCCGTCGGCGCTCACGGCGGGCGTGCCGGTGGCGGCGGCGGCCGTCGCGGTCGCCTCGCCGGTTCCGCCGGAGGCGGCGGGCGTCGCCGTCACGGAGGCGACCGCGTCCGCGAGCGAGACGGGCGCCGGGTCGTCGCCGCGCAGGAAGAAGTACCAGCCACCGAACAGGGCGAGCGCCACGACGGCCACTACGCCCGCAACCATGCCCGTTCTCGCGGTCATTCGCGTTCTCTTTCAGGTGTGTCGGAAGGCTCCAGGGACGGCGTCCACCGTACCCACGCCTCGCTATCGAAGTGTGATGCGACCAGTCTCGCCGGAGAGGCGTAAGGCGGGCGTAAGCCCTCGAGGGCTACGGACGGCGGAGGCGCACCACCAGCACCGGCGGCAGCGCATCCACGTCCGCCCAGCGGCCCCGCGCCACCGAATCGAACGCCGGCTCCTCGAGCGCATCGAGGACGAAGCCGGCCTCGAACGCCGGCGCGAGGAGCGACTGGAGCGGCCGGTGGAAGTACGGCTGAGGCTCCGGCTGGCCGTGGATCGCCTGCCCGTAGGAGACGTTGTCGCGGCCGTAGCCACTCACTTTCACGAAGCGACGCCGCTCCAGCCCGGTCGCCGTCTCCGACACCTCCTCCACGTGGATGGCGTGCGTGCTATTGAACGCGGGATGCTGCACGGAACAGACGAACGGCGCTCCCGGCCGCAGGAGCGCGCCGAGCGCCCGAAAGAGCGGCGCGATCTCCGCCATGTCCATCAACACCATGTTGGCGCAGGCGGCGTCGAACATCCCCTCGCCGAGGGTGCGCAGCGCCTGCTCATCGGTCGCGTCGACCTGCGCGTAGGTGATGCGCGCATTGGCCACCGCGTCGCCGGTCGAGCGGGCACGCGCGCGCTCCAGCATCGCGCCGGCGGCGTCGATGCCGGTCACGTCGACGCCACCGAGGGCGACACGCCGGCAGGTCAGTCCGTTGCCGCAGCCGACATCCAGCAGTCGCATCCCAGGCACGAGCCCGAGCAGCCGTTCCGTCGCGGGCCAGACCAGCTGCAGGTGCCAGTCGTTGCCCTCGCCCATCCGGTCATCCCAGAAGGCGGCGTTGGCGTCCCACGCGCGCGTGGACTCGGCCTGGCCGGCGCGGGGTGCCTCGGTCATCGCGTGCCTCCTCGGGGTGCGGGCGGCGGAGGCTAGGCGCGGAGTGCCCGGGAACGCAAGAGCGGCGGGCCGGGGGCCCGCCGCTCGAGTGTGGTCGCCGGTGACGGCTAGCCGCGCGGGAGGCCGAGGCCGCGCGTGGCGATGACGTTGCGCTGGATCTCCGAGGTGCCGCCCGCGATCGTCGAGGAGACGGACGAGAGGTACATCGTGCCCCAGCGGCCGCCCATCGGGACGTACTGCGGGGCGTTGCCGCCGCGGACGCCGCCGTACAGGCCCAGCGCCTTGGTCGCGGTGCGGGCGATGCGCTGGTTGAACTCCGTGGAGAACACCTTGGTCATGGAGGCCTCGTGGTTGGGGATGAGCCCCCGGGCCTGCATGGAGATCACCCGCTGCGACAGCGTCTTCGCGACGGTCGCCTCGATGTAGCGGTCGGCGATCTCCAGGCGCGGCGAGTCCACCTGGCCCAGGCGGCTCTGGCCGGTCTTGGAGTCGCGCTGCTCCTGCAGGTAGCCCTTCAGCGTGTCCAGCATCTTCATCTGGCCCACCGCCGAGCCGATCGAGGAGCGCTCGAAGTCGAGGTGCGTGGCGCCCACGTACCAGCCGCGGTTGATCTCGCCGACGGCGTTCCGGACGGGGACCCGGACGTCCTCGAAGAACGTCTCATTGAAGCCGCGCGCGTCGCTCATCTGGACGAGCGGGCGGACGGTGATGCCCGGCGTGGTCATCGGGAAGAGCAGGTAGGTGATGCCGCGGTGCTTCGGCGCCTCCGGGTCCGTGCGGACCAGGGCGAAGATCATGTTGGCCAGGTGAGCGCCGGAGGTCCAGATCTTCTGGCCGTTGATGACGAAGTCGTCACCGTCGCGCACGGCGCGGGTCTGGAGGCTGGCGAGGTCGGAGCCGGAACCCGGCTCGGAGTAGCCCTGGCACCAGCGCGACTCACCGCGCACCATCGGCGGCAGGAACTCCGCCTTCTGCTCCTCGGTGCCGTGCACCATGATCGTGGAGCCCACGTCCGGCACGCCCATGCGGGGCGCGCCGCGCTCCGCGATGGTCTCGTTGAGGATGAACTGCTCCATGGGGGAGAGTTCGGCGCCGCCGTACTTCTTCGGCCAGGCGGGGGCGATCCAGCCCTTGTCCACCAGCGCCGCGCGCCAGCGCTTCCGCGCCTCGCGACGGGCCTCCGAACCGTCCTCGCCGCCGGCCTCTTCGGCGGTGCGCGGATCGGCGTTGTCGTTCACGGAAAGTTCGGCCGGGAAGTGCTGGGCGAAGAAGGCTTCGACCTCGCGGCGGAAGACCGCCTGCTCCGGGCTGTCAGCGAAATCCACCATCGAGTGCGATTCCCTCCCCGCGCGGTGCGCGGCACACCCGGGCGAGGCCCGGGCACCTGGGCGGAATCGTAATCGAACGGGAAACGACTTTCCAGTGAACGTCAGGGTGACGGTCTGGACGGACAGCCGCGTCACGCGGCCCGAGGCAGCCTACCCGCGCTTCGGCCGGCGGCCGCGCTTCTCGCCCGGCACGAGCTCCTCGTGCAGTCCGGAGGACTGCCCGCCGGTGAAGGCGACGAACCCGCTCAGCACGCCCCACGCCACGATGGCGATGCCCAGCGCGAAGGGGATCGCGGCGGGGATGGTGATGGAGACTTCGAGGATGTTGTTCACCGGGGCCTCCTGGGCTGCTGCCGTGGTTCCGCCGGTCAGTCTGTCCGCTGCCGAGCGTGCTGGCAAGCGGTCACCGCAGCGGGCCACCGGACGCGGGCGCGGCCAGCGAGGCGTCCACCAGCCGCGAGGTGAAGCGCACCACGGCGAAGTAGATGTAGGCGATCCGGGCGCACGCGCCGTCCCGGCGGCACTCCCCGCCGCTGAGCACATGCGGCGCCGCGAGCAGGTCCGCGAAGAAGCCGCGGTCGCACCTCGCACGGCCCTCCGCGTCGGGCACCCCGGCCAGCGGCGCCAGGCACTCGTCATGTCCGCGACAGGCATCGTTGAACCACCAGCCCAGCGGCACATCGGGCGAGGCGGTGCAGTAGTCCACCTCAGGCGTGCGAAGCGCCTGCGCCTCCATCGGAGATGCCAGCACCAGCCATCCGAGGAGGGTGGCGAGTCCTAAGATGGACGAACGGCGCATGGAGCGGCCTCCCCTGGCCCCCATCGTTGCGGGGACACTGATCGAACCATGACAGCGACGCCTCCATCCACCTCTCACCCGGCACTCGATGCGTTCCACCCGGTGGTGCGGACGTGGTTCGAGCGGCGGTTCGGCGCGCCCACGGACGCGCAGGTGGAGGGCTGGCCGGCGATCCGGCAGGGCGGCAACACGCTGCTCGCGGCCCCCACCGGCTCCGGCAAGACGCTCGCGGCGTTCCTCGTCGGCATCGACGCGCTGGTGCGCGAGGCGGAGGCGGGGACGCTCGATGACCGCACGCGCATCGTGTACGTCTCGCCGCTGAAGGCGCTGGGCAACGACATCGAGCGCAACCTGGAGACGCCGCTCGCCGGGATCCGCGCCGTCGCCGAGGAACTCGGCGTCGCGCTCGCGCCGATCACCACGGCGGTGCGCACCGGCGACACGACCCCCGCGGAGCGCGACGCGATCGCGCGGCGTCCCCCGCACATCCTCATCACCACGCCAGAGTCGCTGTACCTGATGGTGACCTCCGACCGCGGCCGTCGAGGGCTGGCGAGCACCCGCACGGTGATCGTGGACGAGATCCACGCGCTGGCGCGCGACCGCCGGGGCACCCACCTCACGCTCACGCTCGCGCGCCTCGACCACCTCGTGCGCTCCGCCACCGGGCGGGTGCCCGCGCGCGTCGGGCTCTCCGCGACGCAACGGCCGATCGAGGCGGTTGCGGCGTTCCTCGCGGAGACGGGCGTGCCCTGCACCATCGTCGACCGCGGGCACCAGCGCGATCTGGACCTCGCCATCGAGATCCCGCCCAGCGACCTGGAAGCGGTCATCCCCAAGGAACAGATGGGCGAGCAGTACGACCGGCTCGCCGACCTCGTGCGGCAACACCGCACCACGCTCATCTTCGTGAACACGCGGCGCATGTCGGAGCGGATCGCCCACCAGCTCGCCGCGCGCCTCGGCGAGGACGCGGTCGCCTCCCACCACGGATCGCTCTCCAAGGAGCGGCGGCTGCGGGTGGAGCAGCGGCTCAAGTCCGGAGAACTGCGCGCGCTCGTTGCGACCGCCTCACTCGAACTCGGCATCGACATCGGCAGCATCGACCTCGTCTGCCAGGTGGGGTCGCCGAGGAGCATCGCCACGTTCCTGCAGCGCGTTGGGCGCTCCGGCCACGCGCTCGGCCTGCGGCCACACGGCCGCCTCTTCCCGACCACGCGCGACGAACTGGTGGAGTGCGCCGCGCTGGTCCGCGCCGTGCGCGCGGGTCGCCTCGACCGCATCGTCATGCCCGACCGCCCGCTCGACGTGCTGGCGCAGCAGATCGTCGCCGAGGTCGCCTGCGCCGAGGAGTGGGCGGAGGACGACCTGTACGCGCTGATGCGGCGCGCCGCGCCGTACGCGCACCTCGACCGCCACGACTTCGACGAGATCGTGGAGATGCTCTCGGAGGGCATCGGCGAAGGCGCGGGCCGCGCGGCACCCCTGCTGCACCGCGACCGCATCCACCACGTGCTCCGCCCGAGGCGTGCCGCACGCCTCACCGCGCTACAGAACGGCGGCACCATCCCGGAGACGGGTGACTACCGCGTGGTCTCGGAGCCGGACGGCGTGGTCGTCGGCACGGTGAACGAGGACTTCGCGATGGAGTCCAGCGGCGGCGACATCTTCCTGCTCGGGTCGACCTCCTGGCGCATCTCCCGCCTCGGCCAGTCCACCGTGTACGTGACGGACGCGGGCGGCGCACCGCCGACCATCCCGTTCTGGCTCGGCGAGGCGCCGGGCCGCACCATCGAACTGTCGCAGGAGGTGGGCCGCCTCCGCCGTGAGGTTGCCGCGGGCCTCGACGGTGACCGCGCCGCGCTGCGTGCGTGGCTCGCCGAAGAGTGCGCGCTGCCGCCGCTCGGCGCGGACCAGATCATCGACTACCTCGCGGCGACCCGGGACGGCCTCGGCGTCGTGCCCAGCGACACGGACGTGGTGTTCGAGCGCTTCTTCGACGACACGGGCGGGATGCAACTCGTGGTGCACGCGCCCTTCGGTCAGCGTATCAACCGCGCCTGGGGGCTCGCGCTCCGCAAGCGCTTCTGCGTGGCGTTCGACTTCGAACTGCAGGCCGCCGCGAACGACGACTCGATCCTGCTCTCCGCCGGGCCGCAGCACTCGTGGCCGCTCGAGGAGGCGTACGACTGGGTGAAGCCGGGGAACGTGGAGGAGGCGGTGCACTCCTCGGTGTTCTACATCCCCATGTTCCCGGCACGCTGGCGGTGGAACACCACGCGCGCACTCGCGGTGCCGAGGATGCGCGGCGGGAAGCCGGTGCCGCCGTTCCTGCAGCGCATGCGCGCGGATGACCTCATGGCCGCGGTGTTCCCGGAGCAGGTGGGCTGCCAGGAGAACATGCAGGAGCCGCTCACCCTCCCCGACCACCCGCTGATGCGCCAGACGATGCGCGATTGCCTCTTCGAAGCGATGGACGTGGAGGGCCTGCGCGGGGTGCTGCAGCGCGTGGAAGACGGCGCCACCCGCTACCACGCGCGCGACACCGTGGAACCCTCGCCGATGGCGCACGAGATCGTGAGCGGCCGTCCCTACACCTACCTGGACGATGCGCCGATCGAGGAGCGCCGCACGCGCGCAATCACGCTGCGGCGCGGCCTCCCCGAGCACGCCCGCGACCTCGCCGCGCTCGACCCGGAGGCGATCGCCCAGGTCGCCGGCGAGGCGTGGCCGCAGCCGCGCGACGCCGAGGAGGTGCACGACGCACTCCTCGGGCTGGTCGTGGTCGATGAGGCGTGGGTGGAGGACTGGACGGTGTGGCTGGACGCGCTGGCGACGGCGCGGCGCGGCGCCTCGTTCGAGACGGCCGCGCGACGCCTCTGGTTCCCCGCCGAGCACCGCGAGGTGGTCGCGCTGCTCTTCCCGGACGCCACGCTCCCCGTGCTCGACACGCCGGCGCACGCGCTGACACGCCTCGAACACCGCGAGGAGGCGCGTGCGCTCACCCTGCGCGGCCACGCCGAGGCGTGCGGCGTCACGACGCCGACCGACCTCGCTTCCCGCTCTGGGCTCGACGCCGGCGACGTGGAGCGCGGGATGCGGATGCTGGAGGCGCAGGGCTTCGTGCTGCGCGGCCGCTTCACCCCTGGCGCGTCCGAGGACGAATGGTGCGACCGCCGCCTGCTGGCGCGCATCCACCGCTACACGCTCGACCGGCTGCGCCGGGAGATCGACCCGGCCTCCCGACAGGACTTCATGCGCTTCCTGCTGCGCTGGCAACACCTCGCGCCGGGCGCGCAGGTGGAAGGCCGCGGGGGGCTGCGTCAGGTGATCGAACGCCTCGCCGGGTTCGAGGCGCCGGCGAGCGCGTGGGAAACGGAACTGCTGCGGCAGCGCATGGCCGTCTACCAGCCGTCATGGCTGGACGAACTCTGCCTTGCCGGCGAGGCGGCGTGGGCGCGCCTCACGCCGAAGCGGGTCGCCGGTGAGCCGGAGGTCGCGCGACTCGCCGGCAGCGCGACCCGTGCCACACCGATCACGATCGCGCCGAGGATGGCGCTGGCCTCGCTGCTCCTCGCCACACGCGCATACGGCCCGGGCGACCCGGCGCTCGGTGTCGCAGGGGCGGCCGGAGAGATCGCCGAACTCCTCGCGCGGCGGGGCGCGCTCTTCTTCGACGAGATCGTCGCGGAGACGCGGCGGCTGGTGACGGACGTGGAGCAGGGGCTGCGCGAACTGGTCGCCGCAGGCGTCGTCGCCTCCGACGGCTTCGAGGGGCTGCGAGAACTCGCCGGGACGCGTCGCACGGGCGGCCGTCGCGAGCGCTCACGCGGCGCGGGCAACTACCTGCGCGGCGGCCTCTTCGCCGGCGGTGGCCCGCCCGGCCGCTGGTCACTCGTGCGCACGCCTGACCTCGCGACCGCCGACGAAGACGCGCTCGCCGAGGCGGTCGCGATGCGGCTGCTCCAGCGCTACGGCGTGGTGTTCCGCGACGTGGCGCTGCGCGAGCCATTCACGATGCCGTGGCGGCTGGTGATACGCGCGCTCCGACGGATGGAGGCGCGCGGCACC
>WBZO01003418.1_pt1 | contig 18586 bp, 15 predicted proteins | sample 5204261 | NCBI WGS metagenome assembly WBZO01 (sample SAMN12412400, study PRJNA552823) | activated sludge metagenome | isolation source: activated sludge from anammox sidestream of wastewater treatment plant... | place: USA: North Carolina | collected 2017-09
GCCTGATCTCGGTGTTGCTGGTGCGGCGGGCAAGATGATGCGGCCCGAGCTGGTCCGGATGCTCGAGCCCCGCCGAAGCGAGAATTTCCGCCAGCGCCCGAACCGTGTTGCGGTGATAGTTGAAGACGCGCTCGGCCTTGTCCGGCACATAGAGCGCGCGCTGGCGCAGCGGGTCCTGCGTCGCGACGCCCGTCGGGCAGCGATTTGTGTGGCAGCTTCGCGACTGGATGCAGCCGATGGCGAACATGAAGGCGCGCGCGGCATTGACCCAGTCGGCGCCGATCGCAAGCGTGCTCGCCACATCGAAGGCGCTCACCACCTTGCCGGCCGCGCCGATCTTGATGCGGTCGCGCAAGCCCGCGCCGACGAGCACGTTGTGAACGAAGAGCAGCCCCTCGCGCATCGGCACGCCGATATGATCGGTGAATTCGACGGGCGCTGCCCCCGTTCCGCCCTCGGCGCCGTCCACCACGATGAAATCGGGAAGGATGCCGGTTTCGAGCATTGCCTTGACGATCCCCATGAACTCCCATGGATGACCGAGGCAGAGCTTGAAGCCGACGGGCTTGCCGCCTGAAAGCTCGCGCAGGCGGGCGATGAACTGCATCATCTCGACCGGCGTCGAGAAAGCGGAATGGCGCGCGGGCGACACGCATTCCTTGCCCTCCTCGACGCCGCGCGTCAGCGCGATTTCGGCCGAGACCTTGCCCTTGGGCAGGATGCCGCCATGGCCGGGCTTCGCGCCCTGGCTGATCTTGATCTCGATCATCTTCACTTGCGGGGATTGCGCCTCGCGCGCGAACCGCTCGGGGTCGAACTGACCGTTCCGCGTGCGGCAGCCGAAATAGCCGCTGCCGATTTCCCAGATGAGATCGCCGCCATATTCGCGGTGATAGGGGCTGATGCCGCCTTCGCCCGTGTCATGCGCGAAGCCGCCCATCTTCGCGCCCTTGTTGAGCGCGCGAATGGCATTGGCGCTCAAGGCGCCGAAGCTCATCGCCGAAATATTGAAGACCGAGGCCGAATAGGGCTCTGTGCATTGCGGCCCGCCGATGGTGATGCGGAAGCGCGCCGGATCGACGTTGAGCGCGGGACGCGAGGAATGGCCGATGAATTCATAACCATTGCCGTAGACGTCGAGGAGCGTGCCAAAGGGGCTCTCGCTCACCGTATCCTTAGCGCGCTGATAGACGAGCGAGCGCTGCGCGCGCGAATAGGGCAGCTTGTCGTCATCGCCTTCGAGAAGATACTGGCGGATCTCCGGCCTGATCTCTTCCACGAGGTAGCGGATATTGCCGATGACGGGATAGTTGCGCCGGACCGCGTGCCGCCGCTGCGCGAGATCGTAAATGCCAAGAAGCGTGAGCGCGCCCGCCAGAAGCGTCAGCGGCCAGAGCCAGCCCGCCGAGGGAAGAAACGGCAATGTCAGCAGCGTGATGAATATGCAAAGACCGAAAACCGTGTAGCGCGCCAAGAGACTTCCGAGTGTCATCAGCCACTCCCCTTGCTGAAGCACATGACCTTCGAGAGAAAGGCCCGTTCCACGCTCTCGAGCGCCAGCCCCTCGCGCGCGAACAGCGCCGCAAAATCCTCCGCCAGATAAGAACTGAAATAGGGCTCGTGAAATCCGATGGGGAAGAATTCGAGAAGTCCGTCATAGTCGGGCCGGTCGCCCGTCTGCAACGCATCGACGATGATGGCGACGCCGCCGGGCTTCAGCACCCGCGCGATCTCGCGCGCGACAACGGGCCGGATGGCGGGCGGCAATTCGTGAAGGAGATAGATGCAGGTGACGGCGTCCTGCGATGCCGCAGCGAGCGGCATGGCTTCGGCATTGGCTTCCACGATGGATGCCGACCGTCGCCGCCCGAGCCGCTTGCGCGCCTCCGCCGCATAGGCGGGCGAGAGATCGAGGCCCGTCACATTGAGGCGGGGATAGTTCGCCGCCACCTCTTCGAGAAAGCGGCCCGTGCCGCAAGCGACATCGAGCAGACGAAGCTCGCGCTGGTCGCTGCCCTTGAAGTGGTCAGCGAGCGGCACCAGCGCCTGCCTGCGCATCGCATCGGCCGTGCCGGAAAAGAGCACCTCGACCTGCGTGTCGTAGAGCCTCGCCGATTCCTCGGAAAACCAGCCGCCGGTCTGATAGTGGAAATTCTGGAGGTAGTAGCGCGGATAGCGGCGGCGCAATTCCTCGGTGAGAACTTCCGCGTGACGGCGCGAGAGACGGCGCTCATCGACCTTCCGCGCGTCCCTGAAGAAGTGGCGGCTCGCCGCGATCGCTCTCGACGGCGGAAGCAACCCCTCCGGTGCGCGATAGAGCCCGGCCTCGATGTTCCTCCAGTCGCGCTCGAAGAGATCGCGCATGCCGGCCGCGATGGCGCGCCAGCCCGGCACCCTGCCCTTGACCGAAACCGGCGCCTCGCCCGGCGGCACGAGCGGCCCGCGCATGCGGCTCAGCGCGAGATAGTGGCTCGCATACCAGGCGACCCGCGCACCCTGACCGACGCCATAGCCGATGAGCGAAAGCGGGCCCGCCATGTCTTCACTCCCTTCGGAACAGACCGACGAGTTCAATATGGGGCGACCAGAGGAATTGGTCCACCGGCGTTACACGCAAAAGCCTGTAACCGCCATCGACGAGAAGGCGCGCATCCCGCGCGAAAGTGGCCGGATTGCAGGAGACGGCGAGAATGAGCGGCACGGAGGAACGCGCGAGCATTTCCACCTGCGCTGCCGCGCCCGTCCGCGGCGGATCGAAGACGACGGCGTCGATCTTTTCGAGGTCGGAGGGAAGCATCGGGCGGCGGAAGAGATCGCGGGTGAGAAGCTCGACCGGCTTGAGGCCGAGCGCTGGCCCCTGCGCGCGCAGGGCGCGATCGAGCGCCGCGAGCTGCGGCTTCTCGCCTTCGACGGCGAGAACGGCAGCCCGCCTTGCAAGCGCGGCGGTGAACGTGCCGCAACCGGCGAAGAGATCGGCAACGCGCTTTGCCCCACCCACCGCTTCGAGAACGAAGCGGACAAGCGCCGCCTCGCCTTCCGCCGTCGCCTGAAGGAATGCGCCGGGCGGCGGTGATACGCGAAGACCGGAAAGCGTCACCTGGGGCGCGCGGCGCTCGGCAATGAGTTCGCCATTCCAGGCAAGACGCGCAAGGTCGATGGCGGTGGCGCGCCGGGCAAGCTCGGCGCGAAGCGGGCCATCGATCTCCTTGCCGCCCGAGACGGCGACATCGAGACCCGTTTCCGTCGCGGTGACGGCGAGCGCGGCGCGCCCCTTGCGCGACAGGCCCGGCTCGACGAGATGCGCGAGCCCTTCAAGCGCGCGCTCGATCTCCGGCACCACGAGCGGGCATTCCGCAATGGCAACGATGGTGTGGCTGGCGCGGCCGTAATAGCCGATGGTCACGCCCTTTTTCGTCCGCGTCGCGGCGAGCGTCGCGCGGCGGCGGCTCCGCGGCACGGCGGGCACGAGCGGATCGACGTCGATCCCGAGCCCGCGCGCGGAGAGCGCGACCGCGACCTGCTCACGCTTCCAGTTGCGGTAGGTGGCCGCCTCGATGTGCTGAAGCGCACAGCCGCCGCAAGTGCCGAAATGCCTGCATGGGGGTGAGGCGCGCTCCGGCGCGGGCGTGAGGACGCTGAGGAGTTCGGCGCGTCCCTCGCCAATGCCGCGCACACGCACGCGCTCGCCGGGAAGCGCGAAGGGCACGAAGATGGCGCCGTCAGGCGTTTCCGCGATCCCGTCGCCCAGATGCCCGAGCGCGCCGATGACGACCTCGGCTTCGCCCGCCGCGTCCCTGCCGGTTTCAGCCATGCGCATGTTCCTCAAAGGTTGCGGCGACGAGAAATTCCCTGTTGCCGTCGCCGCCGGCGATGGGGCTCTCCGTCACGCCGATGACGCGCCAGCCCGGCATCGCGGCGAGCCATGCTGAAACATCCGCGCAGACTTCGGCGTGAAGCGCCGCATCGCGGACGATGCCGCCTTTTCCGACCCTGGCCGGACCGACCTCGAATTGCGGCTTGATGAGCGCGATGAGCCGCGCGCCTGGCGCCGCGAGAGCAAGCGCCGCGGGAAGCGCCTTTTTGAGGCTGATGAAGCTCACATCGCAAACGATGAGCTGGACCGGATGCGAAAGATGCGCAGGAAGCAACTCCTTCGCATTGAGATTTTCGAGCGAGGTCACGCGAGGATCGGCGGCAAGCTCGGCCGCAAGCTGGCTGTGGCCGACATCGACCGCGGTGACGTGGCGAGCGCCGCGTTCCAGAAGCACCTGGGTGAAGCCGCCCGTCGATGCGCCGATATCGAGGCAGTAAAGCCCGGCCGGGTCGATGGCGAAGCTGTCGAGCGCATGGGCGAGCTTCAGCGCGCCGCGCGAGACATAGAGATGCGCGTGGGGATCGACCTCGATCTCCGCATGCATGCCCACCGCTTGCGACGCCTTGACGGCAGGCTTTCCATCGACATGCACGAGATTACCCAGAATGGCGGCGCGCGCCCTCGCACGGGACTGGAACAATCCGCGCTCGACCAGAAGCTGATCGAGGCGCATGCGTGCTTCCGGCATGATGCTGCGGTCAGGCGGGCGTGGGCGCCGCCTGCACGCCGAGCGCGGCAAGCTCGCCGATTTCACTCTGCCGTCCGAGCGCGGAAAGCGTGGCTTCCACGATCGAGGCCGCGTTGAGGCCCGCGATCTCGTTCATCTTCTCCGGCTTGTCCTGATCGATGAAGCAATCCGGGAAAGCGAGAGGCCGGATTCGCAGGCCGTGATCGAGCGCGCCGGAGCGGGCGAGGAAATCGAGAACATGCGAGGCAAAGCCGCCGATCGAACCTTCCTCGACCGTGATGAGCACCTCATGCTCGCGGGCGAGCCGCGCGATGAGGTCTTCATCGAGAGGCTTTGCGAAACGCGCATCGGCGACCGTGGTCGATAGGCCGAGCGCGGCAAGCTGGTCAGCCGCCTTCAGCGCTTCGGCAAGGCGCGTTCCGAGCGAGAGGATCGCGACCTTCGTGCCTTCGCGGATGATGCGGCCCTTGCCGATTTCGAGCGGCGTTCCGATGGCGGGCAATTCGACGCCGACCCCTTCGCCGCGCGGATAGCGGAAGGCTGAAGGCCGGTCATCGATCTCGACGGCCGTGGCGACCATGTGGCGGAGTTCCGCTTCATCGGCAGCCGCCATGACGACGAAATCCGGCAGGCAGGACAGATAGGTGATGTCGAAGGAACCGGCATGTGTCGGCCCGTCCGCGCCGACGAGCCCGGCGCGGTCGATGGCGAAGCGCACGGGAAGGTGCTGGATCGCCACATCATGCACGACCTGATCGTAGGCGCGCTGGAGGAAGGTCGAGTAGATGGCGCAGAAGGGCTTGTAGCCTTCGGTCGCAAGTCCGGCCGCGAAGGTCACGGCATGCTGCTCGGCGATGCCGACGTCGAACGTCCGGTCGGGGAAGCGGCTGCCGAAGAGATCGAGCCCTGTGCCCGAGGGCATGGCCGCCGTGATGGCGACGATCTTGTCGTCCTTCTCCGCATGGGCGACGAGGCTCTCGGCGAAAACCTTGGTGTAGGACGGCGCGTTCGACACTGCCTTCGCCTGCGCGCCGGTGATGACGTCGAATTTGGAGACGCCGTGATATTTGTCTTCGGCCGCTTCGGCGGGCGCGTAGCCCTTGCCCTTCTGCGTCACCACATGGACGAGGATCGGGCCTTCGCCCGCATCGCGCACATTCTTGAGCACGGGCAGCAGGTGATCGAGATTGTGGCCGTCGATCGGGCCGACGTAGAAAAGGCCCAGCTCCTCGAAGAGCGTGCCGCCGGTGGCGAGCCCGCGCGCAAATTCCTCGGCGCGGCGCGCGCGCTTCTCGATGCTCTTGGGGAACATCTGCGCGATCTCCTTGGCGAGATTGCGCATGGAGCGATAGGTGCTGCCGGAAATGAGACGCGCGAGATAGGCGCTCATGCCGCCGACGGGCGGCGCGATCGACATGTCGTTGTCGTTGAGGATGATGATGAGCCGGCTGTCCATGGAGCCGGCATTGTTCATCGCCTCATAGGCCATGCCGGCCGACATGGCGCCGTCGCCGATGACTGCGATGACGTTGTTCTTGCCGCCCTTGAGATCGCGGGCCACCGCCATGCCGAGTCCAGCGGAAATCGAGGTCGAGGAATGCGCGGCGCCGAACGGATCGTATTCGCTCTCGGCGCGCTTGGTGAAGCCCGACAGACCCCCGGCCATGCGGAGCGTGCGGATGCGGTCGCGACGACCGGTGAGAATCTTGTGCGGATAGGCCTGATGGCCGACATCCCAGATGAGGCGGTCATCCGGCGTGTTGAAGACGTAATGGAGCGCGACGGTCAGTTCGACCACGCCAAGCCCCGCGCCCAGATGCCCGCCCGTCACCGAGACGGCGTCGATCGTTTCGGCCCGCAGTTCATCCGCAAGCTGACGAAGATCGGATTCGGGCAGCGTTCGCACATCCGCAGGAGTGCGAATGCGATCTAGCAACGGGGTCACAAGTTTATTGCTCAAGACATACCTCGGCCGGAGCCGGTCATGGCCCGGACGCCCGGGCCTCAATTTCGGCGGTTTATAACGAAACGCGCGGCCTCGCGCAAAAGGTCGGCCTTTTCATCAAACAAATCAAGGTGTTGGATGGCCTGTTCGGAAAGCATTTCGGCCTGGGCGCGGGCACGCTCTGCGCCGAGGATCGACACGAAGGTCGCCTTTCCGGCCTCGGCATCCTTGCCGGTGGCCTTGCCGACCACGGCCGTTTCGCCTTCGGCATCGAGAAGGTCGTCGGCGATCTGATAGGCGAGCCCCATATTGTGTGCGTAGGCGTGAAGGGCGTGGTGCGCCTCCTCCGAGGCACGGCCGAGCACGGCGCCCGCCTCGCAGGAAAAGGCGATGAGAGCCCCGGTTTTCAGCCGCTGGAGCCTCGTGATGGAGCCGATATCGAGCGCCACCCCTTCGCTGGCGAGGTCGATCATCTGGCCGCCCACCATGCCCCGGCCGCCCGCCGCCTCGGCGAGACGGCGGACAAGCTCGACGCGAACGCGGGCGCGCTCATGCGTGTCGGGATCGGCCAGAAGCTCGAAGGCGAGCGTCAGCAGGGCATCGCCCGCGAGCACCGCCGTCGCCTCATCGAACTTGCGATGCACGGTCGGCTGCCCGCGCCTCAGATCGTCATCGTCCATGCAGGGCAGATCGTCATGGATGAGCGAATAGGTATGCACGCACTCGACCGCGGCGGCGGCCCGCAGCGCCGATTCCTCGCGCACATCGAAGAGTCGGGCGCTCTCGCAGACGAGAAAGGGACGAAAGCGCTTGCCGCCCGCAAAAACCGCATAGCGCATGGCATCGAAAAGGCGGGATTCGGGGCCTTCCGCCTGCGGCAGCAACGCCTTGAGCGCCGCCTCGACCTTCAGGTTCACGGCGGCGAGCGCTTCGTCGAACGTCCTCACGGGTCCGGTCATTCGACGTCCAGCGGTTCCGTGCCCGTGGGCTCGCCGCCGGCCGACAGAGTGATCTTCTCGACCTTGGCTTCGGCCGCCTTGAGGCGCGCCTCGCAATGCGCCTTGAGCCGGTTGCCGCGCTCGTAAAGCTCGATCGACTTCTCGAGTTCGACATTGCCCGATTCGAGCTGGCTCACGATCTTTTCGAGCTGGGCGAGCGCATCCTCGAAGCTCAGCTTCTCGATATCGGCATTGGGCGTCGCCATGTGATTCTCCTTCAGATCAGGCCGCGAGCATGAGCGCCCTTACATGCGCCCGGGCGCTGGCGGCAAGCGCGGCCAAGTCATACCCGCCCTCAAGCGTCGAGACAACGCGGCCGCCACAGTGGCGATTGGCGAAACGGACGAGTTCCGTCGTCACCCAGCCATAATCATCCTCCGTCAGCCGCAGATTGGCGAGGGGATCGGCCGCATGCGCGTCGAATCCGGCCGAGATGAAGAGAAATTCCGGCTGGAACCGCTCGAGCGCGGGCAGAATGGCGTCGCTGACCGCTTCGCGGAATTCCGCCGAGCCCGCGCCGGGCGGCAGGGTCCTGTTCAGAATGTTACCGATGCCGCGCTCCCCTGCCCGTCCCGTGCCCGGGTAAAGCGGCCATTGATGCGTCGAGGCATAGAAGAGGTTTCCGTCCGTCTCGAAGCAGGCTTGTGTCCCATTGCCGTGATGCACGTCGAAATCGACGACCGCGACGCGCGAAAGCCCGTGAACGTCGCGGGCATGAAGCGCGCCGATGGCGACATTGTTGAACAGGCAAAAACCCATGGCCTGATCGGGCTCGGCGTGATGTCCCGGCGGACGGACGGCGCAGAACGCATTGCGCGCGCGCCCCGCCATCACCTCATCGACCGCACGGATGACCGCACCCGCCGCGCGGAACGCCGCCTCGACCGAGCCCGGCGACATGGTGGTGTCAGCGTCGATCCGGCGAAAGCCCTGCTCCGGCGCGCCGTTCAGGATCGTCTCGACATGGATCGGCGGATGGACCCGCTCGATCGCCTCGATGGTGGCTTCCGGCGCCTCGACACGCTGGAGGAGCGCGAATTCCTCCGCCTCGAGGGCCTGGAGGACGGCGCGAAGCCGCTCCGGACATTCCGGATGGCCGGGCGGGGTCTCATGGCGGAAACAGGCCGGATGGGTGATGAGCAAAGTTTCCATAATTATGACGCTTCATACTCGACGAGACGATTGGCGAGTCTAGCCGGAAGGCTGGCACGCTCCTAATCCGCCCCCTTGGGCGGCGAACAAAATTCGCCGGGCCGCAAATACCGGTGAGGGCTTCTTAACTCCCGCCAGCGGATAAACCCAAGTTCAGTTTTATCAACGCGCCCAACCGCGCACACAAGGGAGTCGAAAATTGAGCACAGAGTTCTCCCGCGAGGAACGCCTCGCCTTCCTGCGTATCGGAACGGATTCCAGAACCAGCGACGCCTACAGGGACCTCTCGCAGGTTCTCTCCAAGAAGATCAGCGGCATTCTCGACAGCTTCTACCTGCACATCGACAGGCAGCCCGAAACGGCGCCTCTCATCCGCGGCGCAGGCAAGATCGACCGGCTGAAGGCGGCGCAGCGTCAGCACTGGACTTCGCTTTTCGACGGCACCTTCAGCACCTCCTTTCTCCAGCAGGCGCAGAAGATCGGCGAGACGCATGAGCGCATCGGCCTGCCGCCGCGCTGGTATATCGGCGGCTATTCCTTCATCGTGTCCGAACTCATCCCCGAGCTTGTTGCCGAATACAGGCGCAAGCCGGAGCGTCTCTCGGCAGTGCTTGTCGCGGCGATGAAGGCCATCTTCCTCGACATGGATATCGCCATCTCCGTCTATAACGACAGGGGCGAAGAAAAGCGCGAGGAAGAGCTTGCCGCGGTTGCCAAGAGGCTCGAGATGGAGATCGGCGCGGCGCTCGACGCGGTCGTCGCCCGCAGCGCCGATGTCAATGAGGGCGCGGACGAGATCGGGCGCTTCATGACGACCATTCAAACCCATACAAGCGACGTGGCCGCCGCCTCGCAGCAGGCGACCGAGAACGTCCAGACGAGCGCGGAGGCAACGCGCGAGCTTTCGGACGCGGTGCGCGCCGTCGAAACGCAGGCGGGCCATTCGGTCGAGATCACGCAGGAAGCCGTCAATCGCGCGCAGCGCGCAGGCGTCAGCATCGAACAGCTCGCAGGCGCCAGCCAGAACATTTCCGAGACGGTGCGCCTCATTGCCGAAATCGCCAGCCAGACAAATCTTCTGGCGCTGAACGCGACGATCGAAGCGGCCCGCGCGGGCGAAGCTGGCAAGGGCTTCGCTGTCGTCGCCTCCGAGGTGAAATCGCTCGCGAACCAGACAGCGCGCGCGACGGACGGCATCACGGCACAGGTCGCCAATATCCAGGCGGCCATGGCCGATGCCGTTTCGGCAATCCAGGCCATCAATGAAACGATTGCCGAAATCAACGGCATCTCATCGGGCATTTCGGCGACGGTCGCCGAGCAGACGGCGGCGGCGACCCATATTTCGCTCAATGTGGGCGAGGCCGCGGCAGGCACGCGCGATGTTTCGTCGAAGATCAGCGAAGTGGCGGAGCAGACACGCAACGCCATGGCGCTCTGCGCCGAGTTGCGCAGCGTTTCGGAGCGGGTCAACCTGTCCGCGGAAACCTTGCGCCACAACGTCGCCGCCATCCTCGCGGATCTGAGCCCGCAAGCGGCCGCGGGCGCCACACAGATGCGCAAGGCGGTCTGAGCGACGCTCTCACCTCACGGCTTCGCCCCGGCCGATGCCGGGGCGGCGCCTTCAGGCGCGGCGATACCAGTTCACGCCCTTCTCGTCGCGGCTCACCACCGCCTCGCCCCGGCCGATCAGGCAATTCAGATGGGCGAGGCTCTCGCCCGTCGCCATGAAGAAGACGTCGGGCCCGATCTTGCGCTTGAAGAGCGCCGGAAAGACATCGATGGCCCGCTTCGGTTCCGCCAGAAGCTCATGGAGCTTCGACAGTCCGTCCTCATGGCCGTCGATGAGCTGCGTCAGGCGCGCATGGAGCCCGTAAAAGGGTTCGTTATGCGCGGGAAGGACGAGCACATCGTCCGGCAGGCTGGCGCGAATGCGGTGGCAGCTGTCGATCCAGTCCTGCAACGGGTTCTCATAGGCTTCGGTCGGGTGCACACTGACATTCGACGAGATGCGCGGCAGGACCTGATCGCCGGAGATGAGGATTTTCGCTTCTTCGCAATAGAGGCAGACATGCTCGGGCGCATGGCCGGACCCGATGACCACGCGCCAGCGGCGGCCGGCGATCTGCAGCTCGTCGCCTTCCTTCAGCCTACGGAATATGTCCGGCAGAGGCGAGACGCGCTCGCCGAAATGGCCAAAGCGTTTGGCATAGCTGTCGAGCCCGCGCTGGCTGAAGCCTGCGGCGCGATAGAAATCGAGCGCTTCCCTGGGCGCCTCGCGGCCCGTATCGAGAACGAGGTTGCGGCACATCAGAAAATCGGTGCGCGACATCTGAAGCTCGACGCCCCATTCGCGCGTGAACCAGCCGGCGAGCCCTACATGGTCGGGATGGAGATGGGTGACGACGAGGCCCTTGACCGGCTTGCCTTTCAGGCCGCTCGCAAAGACCTGCCGCCAGAGGCCAATGACCTCCTCGCTCGCGACGCCGGTATCGACCACCGTCCAGCCGTCTTCATCCTCGAGGAGCCAGAGATTGATGTGGTCGAGCTGAAAGGGCAGCGGCATCCGCACCCAATAGATACCGGGCGCTGCCTCCATCATTTCCCCATGGGCGGGGATGCGCCCCAGCGGATAGCGGAGGGGGCTCACCTCACGTTCCGCGAGCGAAGCATCTGACATTTGAACTCTCCAACTGTCCTTCCGTGATAGGGAGGCGCGGAGCAAACGTCAAATCGGGGCGGAATTTTCCCGGCGAACGCTGGGGAAAGTCAGTTTCCGAGCCCTTCGGCGTCGAGCGCGTAGAGCATGCCTGCGCCGGCCGTGGACGGCCCGACGAGCCCCGCCGCGAGCGGAAGCTGCTGGGCGGCATAGAAGCCCGCCGTGGCGAGCCGTGCCTCCATGAAGCCGTCACCGTCTCTGGCGGCCGCCGCGAGAGCGCCGAGCGCGAGGAAATGCCCGCCTGCGACCGTGCCGAAAAGACGCAGATAGGGGCTCGCTCCGGCAAGGCAGTCGTCGGCCGAGGATTTGAGTCGCGTCAGCATCCACTCCGTCGCTTCATCAAGCGCGTCGAGCCCCTTGTCGAGCGCGGAGCCGATAGCCGCAAGATCGTCGCGGTTGGAGCGCTGCGCACGCGCCGCCGTCTCGCGCATTTCGGCGATGAAGCCACGCACCACCGCGCCATTGCCGAGCGGCAATTTGCGCGTGACGAGGTCGATCGCCTGAATGCCATTGGTGCCTTCATAGATCGGCAGGATGCGCGCATCGCGATAATACTGCGCCGCGCCCGTCTCCTCGATGAAGCCCATGCCACCATGGATCTGAACGCCGATGGACGCGACCTCGACGCCGATATCGGTCGAGAAGCTCTTGGCGATCGGCGTCAGAAGATCGGCGCGCGCGCGACCTGCCTCGCGCGCTGCTTCGTCCGCGCCGTGATGGGCTCGGTCGATGGCGACCGCATTCGCATAGCAGATGGCACGCGCCGCTGCGGTGAGCGACTTCATGGTGAGAAGCATCCGCCGCACATCGGGATGGGCGACGATGGGCGCCATTTCGCCGGGAGGAAGATCCGAGCCCGCAGGCCTTCCCTGCCTGCGCTCATTCGCATAGGCGAGCGCATGCTGATAGGCGCGCTCGGCGATGGCGACGCCCTGCGTGCCAACAAGAAGGCGCGCGTTGTTCATCATCGTGAACATGCAGGCAAGGCCCCTGTTCTCCTCGCCGATCAGCGTGCCGATGGCGCCGCCCTCGTCGCCATAGGACATGACGCAGGTGGGGCTGCCGTGAATGCCGAGCTTCTCCTCGAGCCCCACGCATTTGACATCGTTGCGCGCGCCGAGCGAGCCGTCCGGATTGACGAGGAATTTCGGCACGAGGAAGAGCGAGATGCCGCGCGTGCCCGCGGGCGCGTCGGGCAGGCGCGCGAGCACGAGATGGACGATGTTGTCCGCCATGTCGTGATCGCCATAGGTGATGAAAATCTTGGTGCCGGTGATGCGGTAGGTGCCATCGCCCTGCGGCACCGCTCTCGCCTTGAGCGCGTTGAGATCGGAGCCTGCCTGCGGCTCGGTGAGGTTCATGGTGCCGGTCCACTCGCCCGAGACGAGCCGGGCGAGATAGAGCCGCTTCTGCTCTTCCGTGCCATGAGCGGTCAGCGCCTCGATCGCACCCTGCGAGAGAATGGGGCAGAGGCCGAAGGACATGTTGGCCGCGTTCCACATCTCCTGCATGGCCGTGGCGAGCGCCAGCGGCAGGCCCTGCCCGCCATATTCCGGCGCCGCGGCAAGCGCGCCCCAGCCGCCATCGACCCAGCGCCGATAGGCCTCGGCGAAGCCCCTGGGCGTTTTGACGCCATCGGCCTCGAGCCTTGCGCCTTCCCGGTCGGCGGACTGGTTGAGCGGCGCCAGCACCTCGCCCGCGAGCTTCGCCCCCTCTTCGAGCACCGCCTCGACAAGATCGGGCGTCAGCTCCGCGAACCCGCCTCCGGCGGACAGGCCGCCGAGGCCGGCAACCTCCTGCAGCACGAAAGCCATGTCGCGGACGGGGGCGCGGTAGCTCATGGGATTATCCTCGAAAACTGGATTCTGACAGGCGCGGGCTTTTTATCCTATTCTCGCCGCCGAATGAACCTGTCGAAAGGAAGCAGCATGGCCAGCGGCGAGGCAAAGAGGCGGACGGCGCTCGTCACCGGCGCGTCGGCAGGCATCGGCCGCGAACTCGCGCTCGTCTTCGCAAGCCACGGCTTCGACGTGGTGCTCGTGGCCCGGCGCGAGGAGCGGTTGCAGGAACTTGGCGAACGCATCAGCAAGGAGCATGGCGTCAAGGCGCATGTGCTGGCGCTCGATCTTGCAGATCCCGCCGCGCCCCGACGCCTCTTCGACGAGATGGCGGCCCGCCACATCGTGATCGACGCCCTCGTCAACAATGCGGGCTATACAGTGCCCGGCCATTTCCGTGATACGCAATGGGGCGACCAGAAGGCTCTCATTCAGGTGATGGTGACGGCGGTGGCGGAGCTTTGCCATCTGTTCGGCCCCGGCATGGCGGCCAGGCAATATGGCCGCATCATCAATGTCGCCTCGCTGGCGGGACATCTGCCGGGCGCGGCGGGGGGCACGCTTTATGCCGCGAGCAAGGCTTTCGTCATCAAGCTGTCGGAGAGTCTCGCTCTCGAATATCAAGGCCGCAATGTGCATGTGACGGCGCTCTGCCCCGGCTTCACCTATTCGGAGTTTCATGACGTCGCGGGCAATCGCGCCGAGATGAACAAGCTGCCGAAATTCATGTGGATGAACGGCGACGCCGTGGCGCGCGAAGCCTATGAAGCCGTGATGGCAGGAAGACCCGTCATCATCAATGGCAGGCTCAACAATTTCATCGCGCTTCTGGCGCGGCTTCTGCCCCAGCGCCTCGTTCATGCGCTGATGGCGCGCAACCAGCGCAATGCGAAAGCGAAGCCCCGTGCCGCCTGAATTCCTGCCCGCCAACGAAGAGGCCATCGCCCATGCCGGCGCGCTGCTGCGCGAAGGGCGGCTCGTCGCCTTTCCGACCGAGACTGTCTATGGCCTCGGCGCGGATGCGACGAATGACAGGGCGGTCGCCTCGATCTTCGAGACGAAGGGAAGGCCGACCTTCAATCCGCTCATCGTCCATGTCTCCGGCCGCGAGGAGGCGGCGCGCCATGCCCGCTTCACGCCGGAGGCCGACGCGCTCGCCCGCGCCTTCTGGCCGGGCGGCATCACGCTCGTTCTGCCGCGCCTCGCCACGACGCCGATCTCGCTTCTCGTCAGCGCCGGGCTCGACACCGTCGCTCTCCGGGCACCCGGCCACCCGATCGCGCAGGCGCTCATCCGCGCGGCGGACAGGCCGATCGCGGCCCCGTCCGCCAATGCGTCGGGCGAGGTGAGCCCGACACAGGCAAAGCATGTGATGGCATCGCTCGGCACGCGAGAGGCGCTTGCCCTCATCCTCGACGGGGGCTCATGCCCGCTCGGCCTCGAGTCGACCGTCATCGGCTTTCCGGAGAACGGCGCCCCCACCCTTCTCCGCCCCGGCGCCATCGCGCGGGAAGAGATCGAAAAGGTACTCGGACGAAAGCTCGCCGCCGCCGACGCTGCATCCGGCGAGGCAGGCCGCTCGTCGCCCGGCCAGCTCGCGAGCCATTATGCGCCGCGTGCGCCCCTGCGCCTCGATGTCGAAAATCCGCGCGAGGACGAACTGCTCCTCGCCTTCGGACCGCATGTGCCGAAATGCGACCGGCCGGTCATGAACCTTTCGCCCTCCGGCGATCTGCGGGAGGCGGCGGCCAATCTCTTCGCCATGCTGCGCTCCCTCGACCAGCTTGCGGAAGGGCACGCCATCGCGGTCATGCCCGTTCCGGCAAGGGGATTGGGTGAGGCGATCAACGACCGCCTGAGGCGAGCCGCCGCGCCGCGCGACTGAGCCGCGGAGCGCGCCGCTATTTCTTCGCGGAAATGCGCTCGAGCAGACCCAGCGATACGGCCGAAACGACGAAGGCCATGTGCATGATCGTCATCCACATGATCTTGCTATTGTCGTACTGGCTCGCATTGAGAAAAATCTGCAGCAGATGAATGGACGAGATCGCGACGATGGCGGACGCGACCTTGACCTTCAGGCTGCCGGAATCGAGCTTGCCCAGCCAGTTGAGATCGGTGTTCGACTCATCGAAGCGGCTGACGAAATTCTCGTAGCTCGAGATCATCACCATCAGCACGAGGCTCGCGACAAGGGCCGCGTCGATCAGGCTCAGCATGGCGAGGATCATCTCGGCCTCGTCATAGGTCAGGACGCCCTTGATGACCTTGAGAAGCTTGATGACGTAGGAACCGGCATAGGCTGCAAGAGCGAGCCCGAGACCGAAATAGAAAATGACCAGAATCCAGCGCGCGGAGAGGATGACGCGCTCAACAAGAAGCTCGGCTGATTTCATACGGGTCCTCGATCTGTAATGCCCCAATATGGCATCGCGATCGAAAATTTCCAGCGCTAGTCCGCAGCCGGAACTGGCCCCACGAGCAGGGTCGGAATCCCCATTGTCGGCGGCCTCAGCGTCGCGACTTCGGTGCCCTTCTTGCGGCCCCTGCGCACATCCGACACCTCGACGCCATCGCGCATCAGCCGCTCGCGCATGGTGGCGACATTGCCCGCCTTCCATGCGAGGCCCCAATAGTGATCGTCGGCAGGCGCCTTCGCCTTGTCGAGCGGCTCGACGACCTCGATGGTGACACCGCCAAGCCGGAAGAAGAGCTGGCGGACGCCCCATTCCGGCTTCGACTGATCGAGGGCGAGACGGATGCCAAGCTTGTCGCCGAGAAGCTCCTTCATTGCTTCGGCATCGGCCGTCATGATGACGATGTGATCGAGCGCCGAAATCGCATCCGCGGCTGCCACGCCCTCGCGAAGTTCAGCCGGGGGAAGATTTTCGCGCCGGCTCGTTTCGTCGGTCAGGAGAAGGCTGACGCCCCGCGTCAGGCTTGTAGGCATGAGTACATTGCGCCAGCTCCGGACCCTTGAGCCGTCCCGCGCCTCGCCTTGGGGGAGCGCCACGGCGGCCAGACCGATTGCGGTCAGCGCGCGCGCAGCCTTTTCCGCATTCGGCGTCCTCAGAACAAGGGTCATCACCCCCTCGCCCCTCCCGTCAAGGTAGCGGGAGGTAACTTTTCCCCAGGGGCCGCCATTGACCGGCTCCACCAGTTCAAGGGACATGTTGTCGAGCCGAAAAACGACATGCGCCGTGCCGCCGCCCGGATCCCTGTGACGCCAGGAGGGCATGCGGCCAAGTATGCGCGTGTAGACCTCTTCGGCTTCCGCCAGATTCCTCACGGCGACTATCACGCGCTCCACGGCGTCGACTATCGTTTCTCCGGGCGCATCTTCGGGCATCTCTTCGGACATTGTTCGACTCGGTACCTGCTAGAATGAGTGTCATGCTAAACTCCGCCCGCGAAATTGCGAAGCCCGCACCGGCCTTTTCATGACTCCAGACATGCCAGGCATCTCTTCTCGTCTCGACGATCTGACGCGCGCCTATGGCGTGCCCGGCGCGGCGCTCGCCGTCTGGGCAAGGGGCGAGCTTTCCGAGGCGGCATCGGGCGTGGTCAATATCGAGACGCGCGTGCCCGCGACGCCGGACACGCTGTTCCAGATCGGCTCGATCACGAAGCTCTACACGGCCGCCATCTGCCTTCAGCTCGTCGAGGAGGGGAAACTCTCGCTCGACGAGCCCGTCAGGACGTGGTTGCCGGAATTCAAGGTCGCCGATGCCGAGGCAAGCGCGCGCATGACATTGCGCGATCTGCTCACCCACAGGAGCGGCATCGAGGGCGATTTCTTCAGGGATGCCGGGCGTGGCGAGGATCGCATCGCGCGCTTCGTCGGGATGCTTGGCACGCTCGGGCAGATCCACGCCCCCGGCGCCATGTTTTCCTATTGCAATACGGGCTTCGTCATTGCCGGCCGGCTCATCGAGGTCGCGGGCGGCGAGCCCTGGGACAAGGCCGTGCGCAGGCGCATCGTCAAACCCATCGGCACGCCCGCCTTCTCGACGCTCCCCGAACAGGCCATGCGCTACCTCACCGCGATCGGCCATCTCGGCACGGGCGAAGGGCTTTTCGTGTCTCCCATCGCCTATCTCGCGCAATCGAACGCGCCAGCGGGCTCCATGCCGATGGCGCGGGCGCGCGATGTCATCACTTTCGCGCGCATGCTGATGAATGGGGGCATCGCGCAGGACGGCACCCGCATCCTGTCGCCTGAAAGTGTTCGCGCCATGCATGAGATGAATGTCACATGCCCGCCGCGCATGAATATCGACGCCATCGGACTTGCAACCTTCCTGTGGGATTGGGACGGCGACGGACGTTACGAAATCTTCGGGCATGACGGCTCGACCATCGGTCAGGCGGCATGGCTGCGCTATCATCCGGCGAGTGGAACGGCTATGGCCCTCCTCACCAATGGCGGCAACGGCAAGGGGCTCGCGCAAGCGATCATCGGCGAAATCTTTTCGACCCATGCGGGGATCGCCCCGCCCGCGCCGCCCGCCCCGACGCCGGGGCTCGCTCTCGATCTTACGCGCTATCCCGGGCGCTATGCCAATGTCATGGAGACGGTGGAGGTCACGGTGGAAGGCGGGCAACTCGTCGCCACGACAATCTCCTCGCCCGATTTCGCCGTCATTTCCGGCGGCGGGAAGCGCGTCGCGCTCGCGCCGGTCGAGCCCTCGCTCTTCGTCGGCACGCCTCCCGGCATGACGCTTCCTGCGACCTATCATTTCCTCGAAGCGGACGACGAGGGCCGGCCACTCATTCTTCACACGGGCGTCCGCGCGCATCGGAGGATCGCATCGTGAAGCCGTCTCCGGAGACGCTGTTGCGCATGAAGGCCGTTGTCGGACCGTCGGGCTTCATCGACGCTGCGGAGGACATGGCGCCCTATCTCGTCGAGCGGCGCGATCTCTACAGGGGGCGCGCGGCGGCGGTGCTTCGGCCCGCATCGACCGCTGAAGTTTCGGCCCTGATGAAGATCGCGCATGAAACGGAAACCCGCATCGTGCCGCAGGGGGGCAATACCGGCCTTGTCGGCGGACAGGTGCCTTTCGAGACGGGCGAGGAGGTCGTGCTTTCGCTCGCGCGCATGAACCGCATCATCGCGCTCGATGCGGAGAACAATACGCTGACCGTCGAGGCAGGTGTGACGCTTGCCGCCGCGCAGGATGCCGCGCAGGCGGCCGGCAGGCTTTTCCCGCTGAGCCTTGCATCCGAAGGGAGCTGCGAGATCGGCGGCAATCTCTCGACCAATGCGGGCGGTACGGCGGTTCTTCGCTATGGCAATGCGCGCGATCTCGTGCTCGGCCTCGAAGTCGTGCTCGCCGATGGCCGCGTCTGGAACGGCATGCGAGGCTTGC
>WBZO01003419.1_pt1 | contig 18581 bp, 16 predicted proteins | sample 5204261 | NCBI WGS metagenome assembly WBZO01 (sample SAMN12412400, study PRJNA552823) | activated sludge metagenome | isolation source: activated sludge from anammox sidestream of wastewater treatment plant... | place: USA: North Carolina | collected 2017-09
GATCTGAAAAAGTGCTAGAAAACACGCTGCAATTGGAGCATTGACTTTTGGCCGCCCTCATGGAAGGACAAAAAGCCGCCTGAGGCGATCTCGCCGGCCTACACTCTACTAAAAGGGGGGAACCCCACTAGCTCTTGCTGTATAGAAGCCGAAGCCATTTACCTGCACAATTTCCTACCGCTTACGGCCTGTCATACATTCGCTCAGCGAACATCCATCGCTCAAAACTAGATCGGTCAATCATTCTCATCTTTTCATACATACAGAAAGCACTGTTCCGGTCCTCAGCTTACGCATTTTGTCAGAACCCACATAACCTCGAGCCAAACAACTCGCAAAAACATAACCCCTAACCTTGAACCTCTCAGATGGAGCTTGAAGTTTAGAGGAGAATTGCGGGCAAGAAGAGAAGAAATTGCTGCCAATAATCGGACGAGGCAAAACAAACTGCGTTGAATTAGCAATGATGTGCATCAAGCCGCTGTATACGTAGAGATACTTTCTACTAATACGTCGACAATAATCTACGAGCAGCTCCATAAACTCAAAGCAAGCCTTCTCAAGATTCTCTCGACCTTCACTTTGTACTCTTCCTGAACAAAGAGAACTTTGACACTTTGGCTTGCCGATAGCTATAGAGCAATCTGCTAAGCCTGATGAGTCAGAATTTCCGCCGTCTGGCTCCGCAACCCTGATCTTGAGTTTGCATCCCGGAAGAGACTCTATCAATCCATAAATTTGAAGCATGGCTATAGTTGAGTTAACTTCTGCAGTCGAGACATCCAGTTTGGCGCAAATCGAATCAATTTCATCACATCCGTTAGCAATAACAGCTAGCACTTTAGATTCGAGTTCCGAAAGGTTTTCGTCAGAAGCTGACTGATGAGGCTCAATCTGACTTGGGTGTCCAGTAATATTGGAAACACTAACGGCCGAGCTAGAAGCAGGCGCCTCACTAAAGTCGTGAACCTCAAATTCAACATCGACAGACTCTTCTTGACTCTCACCATTGGAACGCTGCTCGTATAAGCGCTCGGCATTTTCTTCATAGCAAGGATGCAGCCACATTGGTGAAGCAATGCTTCTTCTAGCAAAAACAAAACTGAAGTGCGATGAACTAAACTCCTTACATTCGCTGCACTTAGCTGCCGCAGCTGCGTCAAGAATTGAGCGAGTTAAATTCAGGGCAGAAGAGTACGCAAGGCCAGTCAAAGCGCACAAGAAACTAGAATTGACTATAACTCCATGTTGGATCTGTCAATCAAACTGTGTCATTAGGTTTATTGGTCACTCATAACTGATCTTACAGGTCTTTGTCGGGCGATGTGAACCGGCACGATTACCTCCAGCGCGAAGCGCTGGGGGTAGAGTGTCCGGAAGCCGCCGGCTCGGCAAGCCGGCGGAATCGTCGGTCTTCTCTCTCATGATGGTACTCTCCCTTCAAACAGGATAGAGAACTGGTTCATCGCAGCACCCCAATCGCGCAGCGGCATGGTCCATTTGCGCGAAATCAGCTGACCCGCAAGATACATGACTTTGATCACCGCTTCGTCGTTTGGGAATATACGGTGATTGCGACTGGCTTTACGCAGAGTCATGTTGACCGACTCTACTGCATTTGTGGTGTAAATGACTTTCCTGATGTCGTCAGGGAAGGCAAACATGGGAATGATCTTCGCCCAGTGCGTTCTCCACGACTTGCTCACAGTGGGATAGCGTCCATCCCACTTCTCCGCCAGTGCCTCCAGGGCGCTCGCCGCCTCATCCTCCGTTACCGCACGGTAGATTGCTTTCAGATCACCGGCCATTTCTTTGCGATGTTTGTAGGATACGAACTTGAGCGAATTTCTAACCATGTGCACTATGCACAGTTGCACCCAGGTCTTGGGAAAGGCGGTCTGAATAGCCTCATCCATGCCGGTCAGACCGTCGACGCACGCTATGAAGATATCCTGCACACCACGCGTCTTCAGCTCCGTCAGTATTCCCAGCCAAAATTTCGCTCCCTCGTTCTGCGAAATCCAGATTCCGAGAAGCTCCTTTTGTCCGCTGGTATTGACTGCTAGAGCCAAGTACACGGACTTGTTAATCACTCGCTGGTTCTCTCTGACCTTCACGACCAGGGCATCGAAGAACACAATCGGATAGACATTTTCTAGTGGCCGAGTTTGCCAGGCTCTGGCCTCATCCATTACAGCGTCCGTCACATTCGAGATCAATGCCGGCGAGACTTCAGTGCCGTAGATGTCCTTGAGTTGGCTCTGTATATCGCGGACAGTCATTCCTCTTGCGTAAAGCGCCAAGACCTTGTCGTCAAAACCCTCAAGCCTGGTCTGCCGTTTTTGCACTATCTGCGGTTCGAAGTCCCCGTTGCGGTCTCTGGGAACACCAAGAGTAACGTCTCCTTGGTCCGTTATTACGGTCTTCTTCGTGTAGCCGTTGCGGCGATTCTCGCCACCCCTGCCGGTGCGCTCATTCTTCTCGTAGCCGAGATGATCGTCCATCTCAGCCTCCAAGCAGCGCTCTACCAGTGCCTTGGTCAGTTGCCCCAGCAAACCGTCTTTTGCCAGTAACTCTTTCGGGTGCTTGCCTTGCGCCAGATGGTCCTTAATGAAAGCATCCAGCATGTCTGTAGTTGTTTTTGTCGTCATGGTCATTTGCCTTTCTAGTGGTTGTCATTGACCAGACCTTTTGACACAATTCATTTTACAGACTCAAATACGGAACGAGTCATCGTCGAAGACCTCGAAGAATTGATACCCCCTGAAAAAGAGCACTTCTTTGCCCCTCTTGACACGGAGGAAGTATTCACTTGCCTTATCTGTCTTTTCTGCATCAGCAGGGGCAGCTATGAGCATGTATTGCCCAGCCTTACGGGATGGGTAAGCATAAACCCAACAGTTAGCAACACAATTTAAGACCTTGCCGATCTGCCGCTGGTATTCAACTAATGCCGCATCCCTATTCTTCGGAGTCATCGACTAAGGGGATCAAGAACTCAATGCTAGGAAAGTGAGGATTACTTTCAAACTTCTTGCGGTCCTTAAGAAATTCCGTGGCTGAGACTCCCAAAAATTGGCGAACCATCTCGTCAAAGTAAGCCGCAGCCTCTTCGTTGGAAAGATTGTGTAGTTCTTCTTTTGACGGATTAATGACAGTTGCCATTGAAAGTCCTCCTGTAGCTTGAATTATATACTTCAGACAGCATTCTGTAAAAGATATCTTTGGGGAACCGCACGACGGCAAGGAGCAAGAAAGAAGCTCCAGTCCAACAGCTTCAGGGCTGCGCAGGATCACGACTTGCTATTTCTAGAGCCTTATCTATCCACTGCTGCCCCTGCCTCGCTTGTTCTTCCTCTCTCTTCTTCCGCCATTGCTCCTTCGTGGCCGCGTCCAGGGGCTTCTGGTTCGCCAGGTAGCTTATTACCTCGTCTGTATTGTCCGCCGCTATCTGCGCCAGGTACCTGGCCGCCGCCACTGCCTTCATTTGTGTTATCACCACATCCGCTAGCCACGTCTGCCCTCCTTCCAGATTCTCTTCCAACTGCTTCATGCTGGCCAGTAGCTGCACTGTTAGATCCGAGCTGGCTTCCGCTCCCTCTATCCCTACTTTCACCATCTCCCTTACCAGGTCGGACACCTTCATGCCTCGGCTGTTTGCCATTTTTTGCAGCTTTGCCACCTGCTCCACCGGCAGCCTTACCCCTATTACATCTGTCTTCATCTATCACCCCAACCCTAATACCAGCCGCCTCTTTCGAAGTTGTCCCGGTCCCTCTTTTCCCTCTCGTCTCTCTCTTTCTTCTCCTTTGCTTGGCGCTCCCGCTCCTTCTGCGCCGCCTCATTCCTCTCTATCGCCTTACCTAAGTTCGACCGCCTTTCCTCTTTCCTTTCGTGCTGCTCCTTCGTTTGCGCATCCGGCTCTTTGTCCAGGTCCAGCTTTGCCTTTTCCAGGTCCTCTCTGTTCTCTTTCAGGTGGTCTTTGTTCTCCGTCAGCTTTATCATCCCCACTACCGTGTTCGCTATCGACGCCACCTGCATGAATACTCCGACCACCGGGTTCCTCATCATCGCGTCTTGCATCGGGTCCAATACCCTTGGCCCTTCAGCCGCCTTCAGGTCTCGTCCTGATTTGTTCCGCTCCATCTTGTTTCTGGCTTGCTCTACGCCCTTCTCTATCGCACCGGCAAACCTCGCTCGGTCTCGGTCCTCTATCCAGTTCCTCAGATTGTTGTAGTCATCTACCGGCAGCCTCTCCTTCTTCTCTCTCAGTTCCTTAGCCAACCCTGAGAGCTTTTCATAGCTGTCTTCTTTGCCGTATTTCTTGCCGTTGTGCTCAAAGAAGTCTTTCTCTACTTGCTCTTTGCCTTGCTTGCCGCCCTGGTCCTCTCGGTCTTCGCTCCTGGCTCTTTCCTTGTCCCTTATCCACCCGGTCAGCTTCCGATAGTCTTCCTTCCCTATCCGGTCGCCATAGTTGTCCCACAGGTGCTGGTTCAGCTCCTGCAGTTCCCCCAACGTATTACTCCTCGACCACTCTCGACCGGCCGCTTCTATCCTGTCATTATGATACGGGCGCTCCGCCTGATCACCTCGGGGCGCCCTCTCTTCCTTCTCTTTGTCCTTCTTCGCTCGCCACTCTTTGTATGGCTCTAACTGCTCTCGGATTACTCCCCTCTTCATCCATGGCAGCTCTAATCCCTCTCGGTTTCTCTCTTTCCACTCCTGCTTCCTTAACTCCAGCCTCTCCTTTTCCTTCTCTTCTCTAGCTTCTCTTGCCTTCTCAAACTCCCTCGGGTGGTTCTTCTCCAGGTATCTATCCCCGTATTCCTTTGCCTTCTCTATGTCCTTGAGGCTCAGGCTTACCTCGCTCCCGTTCCTGTCTTTCCCCAGTATCACCACATGCACATGATGATGGTCCGTGTTGTTATGCTCCACCGCAAACCAGTCCAGGTCTAATCCTTTCGACCTGCTCAAGTTCTTCATCACGTCTCTGGTAAAGGCTTTCTTGTCCTCCGGTGCCACTTCCGGCGCCAGTGTCAGCTTGTGCGCTATTACCTTGGCGTTCCCGAGCTCCCTTATTGCCTTCCTCATTTCTTTCGCGGATAGCCGGTCCTCGGAGTCATTGAACATCTCCCGGCCGCCTTTTCCTCTTTCCTTGTCCTCTCCCGGCCGGTTCTGTATGTATTTCATGTGCGCTATCGTCTTGCCGATGGCCGCCACTTTCCCTATGCCGCCCTTCCCTCTCGCTGCTATGTACTTGTGCTTTATGACTATCACTAGCCCTTCACCACTCCGCTAAGCTTCTCCGCCAGCTCTTTCTCGTCCTTTTCCAGCCTCGTCCTCATCTTCTGCTTCGCCGTCGAATTGGCCGCCTGGAACTGTCTCCTAGCCTCCTCATTTGGCAGGCTCATCCACGTCAGCTCATACAACGTCCCCACCAGGCCCCCCTGCCGGGCCAGCATGGCGCAGACCCGGTTCGTCATTTCCTTTATCGCCTGAACCGTCTCCGACTCTCTTGGTTTTGCCGCTATCTCTTCTTTGTGGTCCAGGTACCACAGCAATGCCGTCCTCACCAGCTCCGACTTTGTCACTCCTTCCGCCTTCGCCATGGCTTCCACTCGGTTGAAATCTTCTCGGGCCAGCTTCGTTTCTACTGTTGGCTTAAATCTGCTCTTTTTTGCTTCCACCATCTTACCGGCACCTACACTTAGCTATATCTACCATCTTACTCTTTTGAGTGGATGTTTTACTATCTTTTTCATTTCTTTACCGGCGCGTTCACAGCGCTTATCTGCCATCCTTGCTCGCCAGAGCGGATGGCTTCATCTTGCCTTACGTCTCTCCCGCTGCAAGGGATAGACCGTCCTTCGTATTATAACAATATTGGGCTGTTTACGACTTTACCGATCTGCGGCTCTTCCGGCTAACTGTCATTTAGTACGCGCCGCACATTTCGTTAACAGCTAACTCTGTTTGAGTTTTAGGCGACTCTACTTATCCGCTCGGCTTTCTGACTTCTGCGATATTTAATACGGAATTGACTATCTCTCTAGTGTTAACTGGATTTACCACAAATTCAATAACGCTGCCAGGTTATCGGATAATCAATAATAGATAGCGTTAACATCACTGCAAAACTATAAACTTACGCGCACACTAAAGTTTCCGGAATCCAGCATTCTTAGCGAGCAGTTACCAATCAAGCGTTAACAGATATTGCAATTTACTATTTTGAATAATAAAGCAAAAAAAAACGACCTAAAGAGACTTGAGGGGCTAGCAGACAGAGCATTATCAACAATTGCCATCAATAAGTAGATGTGAAGTGACATGCTGATATCATGGTCAACAGCAATCGTTATTGAAAGAATTTTGTAGAGCTGTAATCGGGGGACATTCGAATGAAACATTTGTTGGCGAGATTCAATCCATTAGCTCTAGCACTTCTACTTTGTGGATTTGTTCCAGAATCAAAGTCCGCATCGCCTAATCCCGACACCCATGAGTGCGGATCGTCCGCAAGCACTGATTTTCCAAACAAACCAAAAGTTCGACTGTTCTTCAATGACCTTGGAAATGCGCGTCCGACAGGCTATTCCATGTTCTTCGTGAACAAAAATGGTGAGGGCTACTTCAGCAACCTTAGCAAGGCAAAGAGGGAAGAACTTGAAACAATTTGGGGTGCCAACCACAAGGAAGGTGAATCTTTCAAACTCTGGGGCGAGTACGCATTTGATAGAGTAGAAAAGATTCGAAACCCTTATTGGATTGACGTTCGCTTTCGGGGTGATGAATTGATAAGTTATCGCATCCGCGGTCCCCGTATAGACTCTCAAAATTGGCAGACTTTGGATAGAACCGAGGAGAAATCGGAATAATTTCTCCCCGGTAAAACTTAGAAGGACTGAGGGTTAGAAGAGCGGAAAGTCAGGCTTCTAATGGCAACCACCAGGCCAATACGTATTCATCCAGATATTCACATTCGCCATATAGCCCAGACCGGGAGCTGCATTGTCATACCGGTTTGTGAACTGAACGTTGTCGAGTGGCAAATCGTAGATTGAGTAACCCGAGCAAGTCTGAAAAGCGAAAGCAAACATTTCAGAATCGACAGGCTGAGCGCCAATATACACCGATTGCATAGTAACCCAAGGATTTGCGTCTGCGGAACGTGCAATACAGAATGGATTATCCAAGAACACTTCAATACACGTTGGAGACTGCGGAAGAGTTGGGTAATTCCCAATCATGTTGTTCATATCAGCTGTGTAGGCAGCTATAAAACCAGCTGTGCCTTGGGGATTACCATTGACAGCATTTAGAAGGTGACCAAGTTCGTGCATTAGCGCACCTTTCAAGAATAGCGAAATATCGGTACCACCAGCTCCTTTTTGTCCAAATACAACAGCTCGCTTCTTGGAAGAAGTGGAAAATCCTTGGGCTTCAATACCGAGCGTAGTTGCTGGTTTGAAGAAACTGTTGTAGTCTGCAGCTTTGGTAAAGACATAGAGATATGTCCCATTTAAGGCTGTCTTAAAGGTAGAAGGAAGTAATACTGTTGCATCCCTAAGAGTGCTTTCTGCTGTGGTGGGAGCATCCGGATGTGCACAGTTCCAATAGGATTTCGGCCAGCTAGTTCCAACACGAAATTGCTGACAAGAAATACCGTTATGGACCATTCGCCCGTCCAACCCACCAGCTGAAGTCAGAGTGTTACCTCCACCGACTTTTACAATGGTATTGAGATCAAGGGTATCTGTGCCATTCGCATAGTTGAATGTGACTTTGCCACCTTTACCAGTGCCTTTCCCTATGGCACTAATTCTGGCAGCTGGATCCAAGCTCTGAACATAGGAATAAATGACTACCTCACCTCCGTCGCCATTTCCGCCAACAGCGGATGCATTGATAGCATTTGCTGTTTTGACAGTCACAGGATCGGAAGAGATCAGGATAGTGCCACCTTTACCACCGCTCTGCCCCCCTTTTGCAGAGAAAGAGATCTGTCCAAGGCCTGAAGCTGTACCAATGTTTAGAGGGACAGCTCCTGGATAGAATCGAATTGCTTTAGGATCTCCAGTTGACGGATCACTTGCGATGGCGTCACCAGTACCAAAACTAGATGCATTTGCAGTAATGGTGAATTTTGCGGTCGGACTTAACGTTAGGAGCTGGCTGCCAACATAAACAGTTCCTCCATTTCCGTTAGATGCAGTTGGTCCATTTGCGGTAAAGGTATAGGTGGTTTTATTGAAGGTGGCTTTATCCAAGAAGAGTTCAATGTCTCCACCTGCGCCAGCAACACCCAAAACATCAAGAGTGACGGCTCCAGTGCCACTGAAATTCAGTCCGACGTTAGCGCCAGTCAGCGTTCCAGGATTCTGTAGTCTAATCTTGTGATTAGTTGCTCCCCTGGCTTGCATCTTTACGGCTCCGCCGGTAAAGGTCAAAGTCGTTCCAGTAAATGCAATGCGTGTATCGTTACCATCAGCGGTGATATTCAGAGGAGCTGTGCCTGTCCCTTGAAAAGTCACATTACCAGCCTGATTGCTCCCAATCACGGCGGAAATCACCAGATTAAACGGTGTTTCAGTATCACTGATCGTGACAACGCCTTGCGGGTAAACCTGGACATAACCAGTACTGAAGGCATCGGCCCCATTACCACTGCCGATAAGATTCAAGCCACCGGTTCCTTGATAGGTCACCTTCTCAGCCGAAATCAAAACTCCATGTAGGGTTCCAGCAGCTGTGCTTGATTGCGCTGCTGTGACGGTAGCGTTTGTACCAAAAGCAATAGTTTTTGCCATCAGGGCAATAAGACCTGCTCCGTCCGAAGTGCCACCATTTGCAGACAATGTACCTGCTGGAATTGTCAGAGTTCCATTCCTAGCGTTGAGGAAGACGTATGCGGCCCTAGAACCAGGCTGTGGCGTAGTGATGATACTTGAAGCACTGGTGAGAGTTATTCCACCAGTAGAGTTAGCGATACCATTCACGACATGGACAATAGCCGGAGCAAAATATGGATCATACCCTGCTGGTTTAGCCGTAATAGTGCCATTCACACCATTAGAATTACCGGAGCCCCCAATAGTGAAAAGGGTGTTTGCTGCTCCGGCTTGATTGGCCTTCAGATCAATATTCGAGCCAGGAGCACCAATGATCTGACCAGTGACTAGATTAGACTGCGCACGGATCAAAATATTGCCCAGATTCACAGGGTTTATTGTTCCGGTCACAGTAATGTTCTTGCCAAAGAGATTCACAAAGCCGGAATCTGTAGTGATGGCACCAGTCACGGTGATATCGCTTGAAGCTGGTGCCTGAAGATCCACCTCGGCGAAAGAGCTAAGATCTTGCGTGCTAATGGTAGAACCGGCAGTGATTTTGATACGACCAGTTGCAGCGACTGGATGGGTAATATTGCAAGCTCCTGACTCAGTGATATCTACGTTACCGCTAACGCTAGCTGGAACATTGGCACAGTTACCGGTGTAGTCAGCAGCTAAAGCTGGTTGCGAGAAAGCAAAGAAAGCCAAGGCAAGAGGCGCCAAGACTAATGCTAGCTGTGTTTTTCGTTTGTTCATTTTGATTCCTCTTCTTGAGGTTGATCGGTTGGTTTGACTACCAGTCTCAATTCCAAAGCAAGCAGAAATACCCCGAATCGGCACAGCCGACTAGAGTTATCCTTAGTTTTATTAGCCTGGTGGCTCTTTTGAGATTTTGCCTGATAAGTAAATTGAACGAGTAGCTACTGAAAGCTCACTCATCTATAGGGCTAGAATCAGGATCTGCAAATATCTGTTTATAAAGAAAAGCCTAAAGCGACCGCAATTCAGCCATTTACAGCTGTTAACAAGCGCAATTGAGTCTATCAAGGCTAGCGCTAGCCTTGATAGACAAAGTTTCCTAAACCAGTTGTGTTGGACTTACTTGGTCTTATCCAGCCTAACCATTAGTTTATCATTCTGAGCCTGCAAGGTCTCTAACCGTCCCTTGAGTTCAGAAGCCTTGGCAGCTTCAATCCGGAGGCGCTCGACTTCTTTTTCTTGTTTTTCCACAAGTTTCTGAAGCTGGTCAACCATCCCCTTATGACCAACAGCCTCTTTCTGGGCTTCGAGGCAAGCAGCTTCTACTTCAGCAAGCTTGGCGGTCAGTCTTTCTATCTCCTGGGCGTCGGCTTCGCTTTCTGCTTCCATCTTGCCGATTGCCTCCAGGGCTCCATGGAATTGCCGCAAGGCTGCCGCTACTTCTTCTTTGGCCTTTTCTTTCACTTCTGCCACCTCTCGACCGGCCTCCTGTGTGGCCAGCCTCCATGAATTGGCAAAGCCGGCCATTACCGCCGGTGGTATTTCGGTAGGTTCGTTTTTTACCTCCGCCGGTCTGGAGTGCTGCCAGGCTTCCATAAGTTTGTAGATAGTGCGCAGGCTACCGCCCCCGAGAGCATCAAGAAGGGCCACGGCCGTTACCTCTTTGCCTTCAGCCTTTAGCCGGTTGGCAGTTTCAAACAGTTCATCAGCCTCAATTGCCCGTCTACGTGCCATGGGTGAGCCCTCCAGTGTGCGGTGTTGCAGGGTTAGCCTAGCACAGATCCACCTTTTATTTTTACCACTGCTTTATTATTACCATTATTACCTTGTGGCGAACTATCCCGCGAAAAGCCCATTCTGGGAGCTTTCGCGCACGCGCGCCCGTTACCTCCACCGCCCCAAAACCCCACAGATACCAATCCAGAATCCGCCTGCAGCTCTGGCCCTCGGCGGAACTTTCCCACCAGCCCAGACGCTACGGCGGACCTCTTCCAACCACCCTTGACCGTGTAGCACAAGACTTCCCTTGCCGATGGCGAGAAGGACCACTGAACAGATGCGAAAACCCAAGAGAGTCATCACCAGCAGCCAGCTGTACTCCCTCCTCTATGGGTTCGACATCGAAGCCACCGAGAAGCCCAACCCCAGGCAGTAAAGAAAGCCCCCCCGCCGTCTCAGGCCGCAGTGCCTGAATACCAGAAAGCCAGGGTCCTAGAGTCAAGCTTGCCGTAGGCACCCGAAGGGCTTGAGCTTGACTCTGGGGGTTTTCTGGTAGGCTATCTTGCCAGGCATGGAGCAAGGGGGGGTCTACCGGGAAGTCCTGCGAACCACTGACCACTAGATCAAATAACCCCAGCTCTGAAGGCACCGGATCTAAAACTGAAACTTCATTAGCAGAACCAAGAGAAGCAGAAGGAACAGACTCCAAAGAACCAGCCAGGCAGTCAAGAAGCAGAGACAATCCCCCCAGCCCCCCCGCTATATATTCGCCTCCCGGGCTGCAAAGCAGATCTCTATTCTTGGCTACGGTCTTATGGCAAGCCTTAGCCCTTCTGGCTACTTTCGACATGTCTATTTCTGAGCCTTCCGCTTCCAGTTGCGCGACAGCCATCGCTATCCTCTGTCGAGCATTTAGACTTCGGTCTATGTTTGCCTGGGCAAGTTCTTCTACCGTGAACCACTTGCCTGTTTTCGTCTGCAACCACTTGAGCCTTTTTAGTAGTCTCTCAGTCAGCTGGTACGGTTCGTATTCTTGTATTAGAGGGGTCTGCTTGCTCCAAGAAGCCGCTCTTTCAATATCGGCATCTACTTCACTCCATCTTCCTGCGTTTATGTCCTCTGAGTACCCGTTATGCTTCTCTTTCAGGCACTCCTTTATTAGCTGCTTCCGCCTCTCTATGTTTCGGTGGCCTGGCATCCCTTTTACCCCGGCCGCTTCATCTCCATACCAGAGGTAATGACCCAGGCAAATAATTGCATCATGCCTTTGCTTCGCTCCTGTTAGCCCTATTTGCCAGTATTGCTTGCCTCTTTGGTACTTCTCCCAATCCAGCCCTGGTCTGAATAGTCCGCTGAATCCCTCTTCGTTTAGCCCTTCTTCGGCTTCATGGTCTTCGCCGGCACCGGCAACGCCGGCGGCATAGATCTCCAACCCTATCAGTGTTTTGACTTCTTCCCAATTGGACCGGCTACCCTCCAGGTCCCTCAAGAAGCTAGCTATTGCTTGTCCTTGGCTTATCTCTTCTCTTCTGGTTTTTACTTTCCCGTCCGGAGTAAGCCAAGCAAAGCCCTTCTGTAGGGGTAGCCTTAAGGCGTTACCGGAAGGAAAGACTTCTAGGGTTCCTGATTTGATCTCATACCTACGATGCCTTAAGTAGTCTTTTATCGTTGTTTCTACTTCATTGCTTAGTACAGCCTTATCAAAATAAAAATAGAGGTGCCATCCCCCTGATTCGCTACTCTGGTACGGAACCAGGGCGATGCCCACGGCCGCAAAGTCGGACGTTATCTCTTTCAGCCCTTCTGGGGTGTGGTACTTGCTACCGGCATCAACATCAAGAACCCCGTGCCGGGTTTCCTCACCCCAATAACAGCCACGCAAGAGCCCTCGGCCCTCATCCGACATGACCCCAAGGATCTGGCGGTCGTCCAGGTCATGGCTCCACTTCATCCACCGCCTTTGCCCAGGGTGTTTCCAAATGGAGGGATTTCTAAGCGGATACAGCTCACAGATATCTATCGACACTGCCATCAGTGGCAATCCCGATGATTTTATTTTTCTCTCTAACTCGCGTTCCTCGAGCCCAATAGGGCTTTCCAGGACGGCTTGCGCTTCGCTCGTCTCTCTCTCCTTGCATTTTTTTGCAAAGCAAACTTGACCGAGCAAAAGCTATCCGTTATTCTTCTAGCAGCTTCAGGAAATCGCCGTACCAAAGCAAAACCTGATTTGAGAATGCGGATAGCCTCGACCTCGGTCGGGGCTTCTTCATTAGTAGGGCTGGTTCACTGAACCGCTGTGAATTTGCAGTCTTTATATCTCTCACATGTCTTTGATATCGCACACCGCATATGGTGGCAGATACTCACCTGCGATTATATGATCTCAGAGTCAAAAAGACTACCGCGAGCGAAAAAACCAACTAGAAAACCGAGCCCACCAACCTTGTTTACTTTGGCTATCGGTTAGCAAGAGTATTTGGTTTTCCTTGTCTTCCAACTTAGCTTCCAGGAAGCCATTACGATAAGTGGCGCCTTGCAATTGAGCTTTCAGCTCACGATTTTCATTCTCGAAAATAGAGAGTCTTGTTTTCATTTCGACAAGCTCTTCTGAAAGAGAAGATAGGCTATGAGGAAGGTTCGAAATAATGTTCTGGGTCGGTTCATCAAGCTCCAAAATTGCTTCTGTTTCGGATTGATGAGAGACATCAGCTATTTGCGAACAGGCGAGGCTGATGTCCGGACTCACGGTGTCCAGCCCGGGCTCAAGGCAACTTTGGCTATCGGAAGCTTGTTCTGACTGGAACCTTGGATATATTGAGAGGTCCTCAAATTGAGAAAGCGGGCTGGACATGCCCGGGCAAGGCATGTCCAGCCCGGACACGAACTGGCTTACTTGTGCATGAGGATGTCCAGGCTCAACCCTCCACTCAGGACCGCGCGGTCCTGAAATTTTGAGAGCATTAACTCTCCCTTGTTTAATCCATCTGCGAAGAGTTTTTTCATTGACAGAAAAAGATGCGGCGGCTTCTGTAAGTGTCATCCACGAGTCCGGACAAGAGTTGTCTAGCCCGGGCTGAGAGCCCGGACTGCTTAGTACATGCCCGGACTCGGCAGCAAAGAAGTCGTCCCAACCATGATTATCGGCTGGTTGATTAGTCTGATAACTACGGGCGGTATCACTCATGGGAGGAAGTATAGAGCGAGATATTAACTCTGTCTAGCTTTCACGCCCCAACCCCTCCAAAAAACCACCCCCACTCCCAACAACACATCTAAACACGCCCGATAAGATATGTTATGTATATTCAATGGATAATGAGGGGTGTTGAGGGTCAGCTGGCGGGGCTTTCCGGCATTTTCTTTATTCGGCGGTCTTGGCAGGCGCCACCGCCCCCGGTTGTCATTTATATGCCAGCTTATATTTGGGGCACCCACTCCCGGCCATCCCGCCAGCACAGAGGCTGATAAAGCAACTATTTCCCTTGAGAGGGCTTTGTAGGGGTAGGTTGTTTCGGAGGTTTTGGAGGTGTCGGAGGTTTTTGTCCCCTTTCCTCAGTTTGGACTGTTTGAGGTTTATCTATTTGTTTCTTGTCTTGAGAGTTACTTGAACATTTCATCATCGCTTCTTATCCGAGGCAGGCTGAGTATTACTAGAAGAACTTGAATTAGTAGTTTGGCTTTGCTGTGGTAAAGGAGTAGGCAATGGCTTTGGAAGCGTGGAAGGCTTCTGCCCATAGTTCACAATTTCCTTAGCCTGTTCGCTTTCTGATGCCATAGGTGTTGTTTGTGCTCCCCATGTGATGACTAATATCAAAGCTACTACGAAGCAAGCAAATTGAACAAGATTTAGGATAAAAATTATTGGCGCTTGGCGCTGCAAAAGAAATTTCTTAAGCTTAGACTTCTCCTTCTCAATTTCTGGGTAAAAGGGCAATTCATCTGGAACTGGTTTTGCTTCCTTTGCAGCTTCCAACGCTCTGTCTATGACTTCAATATTGTAGTCAGCTAGTAGCTCAGATATGGCCATCGAAAGAAGTGTTATTAGTATTACCGAGACAAAACAACCCCATGCCCAATATAGATAAGGGCCTGGGTGTCCTTTTAACAACGGACAAAGAGCTACCGTAATAACAATTGCCTGACCGCTCAAGGTCATCATAGTCTTGTCTATTTCAGCTCTAGAGTCGGACCGCAGCTTCTCCTGCTTATTTCTAAATTCAAGATAGGTCTGATAGTGCTGTTTGAGCTTTTCTTGATCATTATCTTCAACAGCAGGAGCTGGACTATTTTGGGGCGACATGTAAGTTTCAGAATTATTTGTCGCACTTTTTGCAGAATTATTTGTCACACTTGGCCACCCCAAAAATCTTTTGGAGAGGCACTCTTCAGGCGCCGGTACTGGCGCCACTACTTACAGTGGCTGCAATAAGGTGAGTCGTTCAATTCAACTCTGAATACAGAGTGAAATCAGACCGGTGCTAGGCCTCAGAGGCAAGCAGAGGCACCTGCTTTGACAAACTTCCATGCTTTCCAAAAATCATCATCTCACGGGCTGCTTCAACAACCTCACGGGTTACCTCACTAACAACGTCTTCGTTGATTTTCAGAATTCTTGCAATCATAGAGAACAGGTTTACCAGCCCTCTCAGAACACCCTGTGTGTACCAGTGGATTAGCTTATACACCTCTTCTGGAGGCTTTGGAAGCCCCATAATTTCAAGCTGTTTGTCAATGAACTGGTTTGTTTCTGCTTCGCTAAGCGGCTTCAATTCTTCCACATGGGCGACCCGGACGGAGAAGTGCCACATGCGGCTTAAGGCTCTCTCAAAGCCTGGGTCAGCGATAAGCAAGATCCCGACATTCCACTCTTCCTGTATGTCTCGCAACTGTTCCAGCGCCTGATATTTCAGCCTGAAGGCTTCGTCAACCACTATGAGCTTCAGGTGCTGATTCTGAATCTCCTTAGCCCAATCAGCCGGACGGTGCCAGTTTACTGCCTTTAGATAGGCGTCCTCAAACCTATTTCTTAGCTGATTCAATTCTATTTTCAGCCGAGCTGCAGTTATGGTGACACTCGGCATGTAGTAGGCGCTATCACAAGCTAGCATGGTTGCTGGTTCTACAACTACTCCACCTTTAGCAGCAAAGTTCGCTTCAATCAAAGACCAATTGCAAAACTTCTTGGCTGAGAAAGTTTTACCGATACCTGGTTTTCCAAAGCCAAGTCCGATCTTTCTATCGTCTCTACATACTGTTGCGAGTTCAACTAAGTCACAGTGCGACACCGAGTTTAGAAATAGCGGACTAGATTCTTTTTTCATGGAAATGTTTTCTCAACTTGATTTGTAGTACGGCGGGAGGTTTCGCTTCGGTTGTCGATACCGGCTTGGAAGCCTCTTCTTCCTGCACATAAGCGCTTGCCTTTGTGGTCCTTTGCTTAATCTGTTTCTTCAGTTCTCTTTTGACCCTTGCATTGTTGGCCATCACCTCCGATGTTCCCATTTCACTTTCCAAAACGTCTGCAGATCCCGCTCTGCACAGAAGCTTACCTTCGTCCTCGTAAATCAAGATCGTTGACAAGTCCCTTGGATCATATCTAATCGTGAACTCCTCGCCGATGGACTGGATAAGCAGAAGATCAGAGTATCTGCGGTTCTTAAATCGAATTCCATCTTGCCACATTTTGCGTGGCCGCCCTACTTTGTGCAGCATTAGATCCAAGGCATCAAGACTGCCGGGTAGCCGTGGCAGACACTTTCCCTGCTGCCATCTAGCAAGTGGCGCTGTCCTAATCTCCCTATGTTTTTTCTCGTGGTACTCAGTCATCAACCATTCGTGGAACTGCTTTTCAAGCTCTGAAAGCCCCACCGGCTTGCTCTTCTCATTGATTCTTTTCTTGGTGAATCTCTGGTCTACAGTCTTGAAGAATCTTTCAATCTTTCCTCTTCCACGTGGTTTTCTGCGCCTGGTTCTTACAACTTTTATCTTCAAGTCTAGGCACACTTGCTCAATGTGAGTGGACTTAAAGTCCCGGCCACGGTCGGTATACAGGACTTCTGGAATTCCACAAACTGCCCATCTGGCATCGTCTTTTTTCCAAATCGCCTGCCTCATCGCAAGTGCTATTCTCATCGAATTGGCAGCACCAACTCCGAGGTAATAGCCCATCACAACCCGGCTGAAATCGTCCGTAATGGCTGTAAGCGATACCTTTCCAACCCTGCCAAATTCATCAATAGCCCAAATATCCAATTCCTTGTGGTCCGCTTGCCACATCTCATTTGGTCGTTTGGCCTGCCTTCGCAGAATCTGGTCAAACTCCTTTTCATATGCGGCTTCGCTATCATGTGCGAGTACTTTCAGCCTGCGGTCAATCTGTCGGCACACTTCTGCAACTAACGAATAAGATGGAACTTTGATTCTATTCTTTTCACAGGCCGCCGCCACTTGCTAACAAACCCATGTCACTGAAGGCTTTGGAGTCTTTAGGAAAAGTCCTTCAATTACTTCTTGAATCTCTGGGTCGAGCTTTCGGCGCCGCCCCTTGTCGCTTCTCTTCGCTCGGTGAAGCCCCTCAAGGCCGGTGTTATCAACCGCCTTTATCTTGCGCCAGACTGTACGCGTGCTGACGTCTGCTTCTCTAGCAATTTCACTAACAGTCGCTTCGCCAGCAAAATAGCGAGCAAGCAGTTTTGACATAGCCAAGGCAGAATCAGCCGAGTCCAACTTTTGGTTGCTCATGCCGGTCCTATATGCAAAAGTTACAAGTTTCGCTACACTGGTTTCCTGGCTCAAGAAGCTCATTCTCTCGCGTAGCGAAAATAATAATCAAAAGTTGAAGAGTTTCACCATTAGTTTCGCTACTAATTTTTTAATAAAGGCACGCTTGTGAAGATTGGCTATGCAAGAGTATCCACAGTAGAGCAAAACTTAGATATGCAATTATCTGCTCTTCGCAAAGCTGGCTGCAAAAAAATATTCCAAGAAAAACTCTCCGGCACGACCTGGGAAAGACCAGAGCTGCACAAAATGCTAGACATTGTAGATGCAGGCGATATAGTCATCGTTTGGCGGCTTGACCGACTCGCTCGGTCGACCAAAATGCTTCTAGAAATTACAGACAGAATTCTTGAAGTAGGAGCCAGGTTCACTTCTTTATCAGAACCATGGGCTGACACAACATCTCCCGCTGGAAAAATGATAATGACCTTTTTTGCCGGTATGGCCGAGTTTGAGAAGGATTTGATTAGAGATCGCACCGGCTCTGGCCGAAAAGCTGCGAAAGAAAGAGGCGTAAAGTTTGGCCGTCCATCTAAGATGACCGAAGCCCAAATGAAGGTAGCTAAGCGCCTTCTGCGCGAAGGTCAGTCAATCCGTGAAGTGGCTGCCACCTTTAATATTCACTACACCACCCTATATAGACTCCTGCGCTCCTGATACCAATAGCGGTTGCCAGTGTGACAAATAATTCTGAAAAAACCGCGACAAATAATTCTGAAAAAAGTGCGACAAATAATTCTGAAACTTACACGACAGCGCTAACAAAGAAGCCAAAATCTTCGGAAGGAACAACTAGTAAACCTCTGGTAGTGTGTACTCTTCACAAGACGGACGGACCGGATCACTTAGTCCGATTAGCTGAGAATATAGCCTCGGTTTCATTGAGTGTACTTTGCCAGGCATCAGTACGCGGAGTGACACCGACTTCCGTAATCATAAAGCGCACCACGTCTTCTATTGGAATTCTGGCAGTCGGTATATGCTTATTGATTAAGAAGTGAACAGGCGCAACACCTGGTTTTGGTGGAATGTGCAAATGCCCTTTATACAAATCGGCTTTGCGTTCATGGTAGTGAAAATCAATTAGGAGCTCACTTTGCTTGGGCCAAATTGAATAATAATACTTGAGCGTCGAAATACGGGGATCTGTCAATCAAACTGTGTCATTAGGTTTATTGGTCACTCATAACTGATCTTACAGGTCTTTGTCGGGCGATGTGAACCGGCACGATTACCTCCAGCGCGAAGCGCTGGGGGTAGAGTGTCCGG
>WBZO01003420.1_pt1 | contig 18575 bp, 18 predicted proteins | sample 5204261 | NCBI WGS metagenome assembly WBZO01 (sample SAMN12412400, study PRJNA552823) | activated sludge metagenome | isolation source: activated sludge from anammox sidestream of wastewater treatment plant... | place: USA: North Carolina | collected 2017-09
AGCGGGTCGAACCGGTGACGGTCCTGGACGATGTGAGGAGAAGCCTGTGAGTGCGGCGGTATTCCTGGATCGCGACGGCACGCTCATCGAGGAGGTCGGCTACCTCGATCGAACCGACCGGATCGCACTGTATCCCTTTGCGACCGATGCCATCCGCGCCTTCAACCGGGCCGGCATCCGCGTGGTGATGGTCACGAACCAGTCGGGGGTGGCCCGTGGGTTCTTCACCGAGGCGGTGGTCGACGAGTGCCATCGTCACATTGCCCGCCTGCTGTCCAGCGCGGGAGCACGCATCGACGCGTATTACCACTGCCCGCACCATCCGGACGGGCGCGTGCTTGAGTACGCCATCCGCTGCGAGTGCCGCAAGCCGGGCACCGCACTGGTGGACCGCGCGGTCCGTGAGCTCGGCGTCGACCCGGGGCGCTCGTTTGCCGTCGGCGATCGCTGGGTGGACATCGGCCTGGCGCGCGCCATGGGCGGACGGGGGGTCCTCGTGCGCACCGGGTACGGCGCGGGCGAGGAGGGGCGCCCTCCCGCGGGGCTGGCGGCGGATGCCGTGGTGGACAACCTCGCGGGGGCCGCGAGCTGGATCCTGCTGAACCGGCGGTAGGTTGCGGAGCCTCCCGCGCACTACAATTCCAGCCGCTCATCTATGGACATTGCTGATCGTACGGCGCGCCTCCTTTCCCTGGTCGACGCCTGTGCCGGCAGGCGCCTGCTCGTCGTGGGCGACCTGATTGCCGACGAGTTCATCTACGGCGAGGTGTCGCGCGTCTCGCGGGAAGCTCCCGTGCTGATCCTGAAGTACGACGCGACCGAGGTGGTTCCCGGCGGCGCCGGCAACGCGGCGAACAACGTGGCGGCGCTGGGCGCACGTGCGCTGCTCGCCGGCATGGTCGGCACCGACGCCGAGGGGCGGCGGCTGCTGTCCTCCTTCCCGAAGGCGGTCGACGTGCGCCGGGTCGTGCGGTCGAGGCAGTACCGGACGCCCGTGAAGACCCGCATCCTGGCCGGTGGCGTGCACTCCGCCAAGCAGCAGGTGGTGCGTATCGACCGCGAGACCGGCTGGCCGCTCGACGCGGAAGTGAGCGACGCGTTCGCCGAACGGCTCGCGCCGGCGCTGGGCGACTGCGACGCCGTGCTGCTCTCGGACTACGGCTCGGGGCTCATCACGCCCGACCTCGCGCTGGCGGTCCGCCGTACGCTCGAGTCGCGCACGCCGAGGCGCGCGGTCCCGATCGTCGTCGACAGCCGCTACCGGCTGCTCGACTACAAGGGGCTGACGGCCTGCACACCGAACGAGTCGGAGGTGGAGCGGGCCCTCGACATCCAGATCGACGACGACCCGGAGGTGCTGGAGCAGGCGGGCCGCACGCTGCTGCGCCGCACGGGGATGCAGGCGGTGCTCATCACGCGGGGGAGCCGCGGCATGGCGCTCTTCCAGCCGAAGCAGCCCACGGTGCACATCCCGATCTTCGGGTCGGACGAAGTGGCCGACGTCACCGGTGCCGGCGACACGGTCATCGCGACGCTGACGGCCGCGCTGGCCTCCGGCGCCACGTTCGAGGAGTCGGCGCAACTCGCAAACTACGCGGGCGGCCTCGTGGTGATGAAGCGCGGCACCGCGACGGTGTCGGCGCCTGAACTGAAGGGTGCGATCGGCGGCGACGCCCAGCCGTAAGTGCCCACCTTCAGGTGGGCCACCGCACTCCGGCCTCGAATCGAATGGGACACGTCCTCACCGAAACGGAACTGATTGACGCCGTGGCAGCCGACAAGGCCGCCGGGCGCACCGTGGCGTTTGCCAACGGCTGCTTCGACCTGCTGCACGTCGGGCATGTCCGCTACCTGCAGGGGGCGGCCGCCGAAGCCGACCGCCTCGTCGTGGCCGTGAACAGCGATGCCTCGGTGCGCGGGCTCAAGGGACCGAACCGACCCGTGCTGCCCGAGGCCGACCGCGCCGAACTCATCGCCGCCGTGCGGGGCGTGAGCTACGTCGTGATCTTCAGTGACCCGAATGTCGAACGGCTGCTGATGCGTCTCCAGCCGGACGTGCACTGCAAGGGGACCGACTACACCGTGGACACCGTTCCCGAGCGTGCCGTGGTGCAGTCCTACGGCGGCCGCACGGCGATCGTGGGCGACCCGAAGCACCACAACACGCGGGAGCTCATCGCCAGGATCGCCGGCACGCCGCCCTCCAGGTCCTGACTGCTGGCTTCGAAGTCCTCCCGCATGCGCGTCCTGATTGTCCGGCTCGGTGCCCTCGGCGATATCGTCCATGCGGTGCCCGTGGCCGTGGCGCTCCGCCGTGCCTATCCCGACGCGGTGATCGACTGGCTCGTGAGCGCCAGGCACCGCGAGGTGCTGGACCTCGTCCCGGTGATCGACCACCGGGTCGTCGTCGCCGATCGCCGGGGCGCGCGGGATGGCCTGGCCTGGCCGGCGGCCATCCGGACGCTCAGGCGGGCACGCTACGACGTGGCGCTCGACCTCCAGGGGCTGGTGAAGTCGGCCGTGGCTGCGCGTCTGTCCGGAGCGACGCGCGTCATCGGCTTCGGCCGGAGCTACGCGCGCGAGCCCCTCGCGAGCTGGCTCTACACCGAGACGCACGACCCGGGTGGTTCCGGGATTCGCGATGCCGGCGCTGTCCGCCACGTGGTGCGGGTGAACCTGGGCATGCTCGAACGACTCGGCCTGGTGCCGGGCGAACCGGAGTTCCTCCTCGACGCACCGCGCTCGACCGCCGTGAACGAGGTGATCGCCCGCGCCGGGGCGCGCTTTGCGCTGCTGAACACCGGTGCGGCGTGGCCGAACAAGCGGTGGCCGCCGGTGCGGTTCGGCGAGCTCGCACGATTGATGCAGCAGCGGCACGGGCTCCGATCCATCGTGCTGTGGGGACCAGGCGAACGCGCGCTGGCCGACGAGGCCGTGGCCGGCGCCGGAGGAGCCGCGATGCACGCACCACAGACCACGATTGCCGACATCGCCGCCCTCGCGAAGGCCGCCGTGGTCATGGTGTCTGGTGACACGGGACCCACCCACATCGCGTCGGCGGTGGGGACGCCGCTCGTCGGCATCTACGGCCCCACGCGCCCCGAACGCAACGGCCCGCTCGGCGCAGACGACGAGTCGGTGTCACGGGCAGGTGTGTGCCAGTGCCACCATCTGCGACAATGCAGGCTCCCGCGCATGTGCCTACTCGACATCGATGTGCCCGAAGTACTGGCGGCGGTCGAACGCCGCCTGACAGCGGCGGAGCGACGCCGTGGCTGACCTGACCAGGCGCCTCGCGCGCCTCCGCGTGCCGCTCGGCTTCCTGTTCGCCCTCCTGGTGATCTGGCTGGCGCGTCCGACCGGGACGCTCCTCCTGGCGGGCAGCGCGGTCGCCCTGGTCGGCGAGGCCCTGCGCATCTGGGCAGCCGGGCACCTGAACAAGTCGCGCGAGGTCACCTCGTCCGGGCCCTACCGCCATTTCGCGCATCCGCTGTACGTGGGGTCGTCCATCATGGGCGTCGGCCTCGCGATTGCGTCGGGCAGTCTGGCGGTCGCGCTCCTCATCGCGATCTACATGGGGGCCACGATCACGGCAGCGGTGCGCAGCGAGGAGGCCTTCCTGCGCCAGAAGTTCGGCGACCAGTACGATCGCTACCGGCGCGGCGAGGCTGGCGCGCGCGACGCCGGCGCCACCACACGCCGATTCACGGTGGCACAGGCCATGGCGAATCACGAGTACCGGGCGGTGACCGGCCTGGTGCTGGCCGTGTTGCTGCTCTGTCTGAAGGCTGCCTATAATGGGGCGTTTTGGCGGGCTGCCGGAACGCAGTAGCAGTGCTCGGCCGGGCGGTTAGCTCAGTTGGTAGAGCTCCGGCTTTACACGCCGGCTGTCACAGGTTCGAGTCCTGTACCGCCCACCATCCGTTCAGACTGCAGATCGCAGATTGACGATTGGAGATTGCAGGTTGAAATTGCGGGTTGGCGAACCTCGGCGGGTTTGCTAGACTCAATGTTCTGTTCAATCTGAAATCTGCAGCCTGACGGCTGCACTTCAGTTGTTCGCCTTGGGGTCGTAGTTCAGTTGGTTAGAACGCCGGCCTGTCACGCCGGAGGCCGCGGGTTCGAGTCCCGTCGACCCCGCCACTCACTCGGTTCACGAGCTGGGTGGCATCCCCCAAGCCCCTACAGTCGGTCTATCGCGCTGCGCTGCACGTTGGCGAGAGCATCTCGACCTTCTCCACGTCGACCCGCCGCACGAGTACCCGACCCTTCCTGTCAGAATCGCCAGGCGCCGGAACCACCGACGCATGTGCCACGCGTGCCTTCATCGTCCGTCCGTCCGCCTTCACGGTGAGTTCGGTCCAGCGCTCCTTCCGATCCAGCTCGATCACGCCGTCCTCCAGGCTGCTGTCGACGTCGCCACGAATCTCCACGTCGTGCCCCACATGCTTCTGCAGGTCGTCATCGTCATCGAGCCAGTAGAACACCGACTCATAGTTGCCGCTGGTGCCGACGATGCCCGGTTGGACGCGGGTGTCGTCCGGACGCTGCCATGACGGTTCGCCAGACGCGTTGGTGAGGAAGTAGCCGGCGCCGTCGCCTTCACCCCTGACGAGGCACCCCGTGAGTGTGACGTCCTCGTTGGCCCGACCCAGCGTGGCCGCACCGCTCACGAACGGCGCCCCCAGGCAGAGCGAACAGATGGACAGTCCTGCGACGGTGTGAAGTGCGCTGCTCATCACCAATCCTCCTGACCCCGTGATCTGCAGGAAGCGGACCGGCCTGGTCAGGACTGGGGATCACCGAGGCGGCTGACCTCGGTACCCGGTGCATGCTCTTCCACCAGGAAGCCGGCCGGGTCCTGCGTGTAGCTGGCGACCGCCGGTGACACGTCGTTGCCCCGCAGGTCCACACGCGAGGCGGGTGGCGTGAGCCGCACCTCATCATCGATGTGCGGCCCCCTGACCGGCTGCGCGGCTGGAGCCACGACCGCGGCGGACGCCGGACGGTACGTGTGTGCGCCCGTGGATGAGGCGTGCCAGACGCCGGCTGTCCAGCCCAGCGCCGGCGACAGTGTAACGGTGAGGATGATGCGCACGCTTCGTTGCACGGTGGGCCTCCGCCGTGACGGGGTGCAACCGAAATGCCACGAGAATCCACGAGGATTTCTCTGGATCGGCAGTTGCAGGGCTTCAGCCCGTGCAGTTCTTACGCAGCCGCATCGAACGTCTGCTGGCCACGTTCAACGGCGTGCGCCGGTCGCACCCGCGGGCTGTCAGGGCCGTGGCCTATGGCAGCGCGCTCATGGTGGTCGTGGCCATCGTCGCGAGCGCCTGGATGGTGGTGTCCCTGCGGCGGGGGCTGCCCGACGTGGATGCGCTGAGGCGCATCGGCGAGATGGACCAGGCGACGGCGGTCTTCGACCGGCACGACGAGCTCGCCTTCACGATCTTCAAGGAACAGCGGATCGAGGTTCCGCTTGCCGAGGTGTCGCCGAACCTCAGGCAGGCGATCCTCGCCATCGAAGACCAGCGCTTCTACGAGCATGGCGGCTTCGATCTCGTGCGCATCGGTTCGGCGATGCTCGCCAACATCCGACGGGGTCGCCTCGCGCAGGGCGGCAGCACCATCACGCAGCAGCTCGCCCGCCAGAGCTTCCTCACGCCTGACAAGACCTACCGGAGAAAGCTGCAGGAGCTGATCCTCGCCGCACGCATCGAGCGGCTGTACACGAAGGATCAGATCCTCGAGCTGTACCTCAACAAGGTCTATTTCGGTGACGGCCTCTACGGCGTCGAAGCGGCGTCACGCGGGTTCTTCGCGAAGCACGCGTCCGAGCTCACCGTGCCCGAGGCGGCACTGCTGGCCGGTCTCGTGAAGTCGCCATCGACGTATGCACCGACCGTGTCCCTCGAACGGGCGGTCGCGCGGCGCAACATCGTGCTGCAGGCCATGGAGGAGTTCGGCGCCATCGACGACGGCGAGCGGCAGGCCGCACGTCGCGTGAAGCCGGTGCTGAAGGACAACCTGCGTGCCGACGAGCCGCACGGGCAGTATTTCAAGGAGCAGGTCCGGCGCGAGCTCGTCGACCGTTTCGGGTGGCAGCGGGTCTACCAGGGCGGGCTCCGCGTCTACGCGACCATCGACATGACCATGCAGACCGCTGCCGACGCCGCCGTCCTGGCCGGAGTCAGGAGTGTCGAGGAGCGTCGCGCTGCGCGTGCGAAGCGGCGCAAGGAGGCCCCCACCCAGGGTGAGCCGCTCCAGGCGGCGCTGATCGCCCTCGACCCGGCGACCGGTCACGTACGCGCCATGACCGGGGGGCGCGACTTCGCCGGCAGCCACTTCAACCGCGCCGTGCAGGCCAGGCGCCAGCCCGGATCGGCATTCAAGCCGTTCGTGTATGCGGCAGCGCTGGAAGCGGGGTACACGCCGGCCACGCTCATCGAGAACCTGAACGAGCCGATCCCGACGCTCCAGGGCGACTGGACGCCGGAGGACGAGCATTCCACGTCCGACTCGATGAGCCTGCGCGCCGCCCTTCGCACCTCGAGCAATCGAGCGGCCGTGCGGTTGCTGCAGGACGTGGGGATTCCGAAGACCGTGCAGTATGCGAAGGCGATGGGGGTGGGCGACGTGCCCAGCGTGCCGTCGCTCGCGCTGGGGTCCGGCGAGGTGACGCTGCAGTCGCTGACCACCGCGTATGCCGCATTCGCCAACGAGGGCGTCGTGCCGACACCGGTGCTGATCCGGCGGGTCGAGGACCGTGACGGCACGGTGCTCTTCGCTGCCGAAGAGAAGGGCTCGCGTGCCGTATCCGCAATCACGGCCTACCTGATGGCCACCATGATGGCCGACGTCATCAACGCCGGCACGGCCGCCGGTGCGCGGTCGCTCGGCTTCACGCTGCCGGCCGCCGGCAAGACCGGCACGACGAACGACTACCACGACGCATGGTTCGTCGGGTTCACCCCGTCGCTCGTAGCGGGTGTCTGGGTCGGCTTCGACCAGCCGCAGACGATCCTCCCGGGAGGCTTCGCTGCCGACGTGGCGGTTCCCCTCTGGGCCTCCTTCATGAAGACGGCGACGAAGGGGGACAAGCCACGGTGGCTCAAGGCGCCGGCCGGTGTGGTCAGCGCCGAGGTCTGCCGCGTGTCGGGCAAGCTCGCGACCGAAGGGTGCGAGCACGCCGACGTGATCGGCGAGGACGGCCGCCTCACGCAGCGCTCGATGGTCTACACGGAGTACTTCGCGCGCGGCACCCAGCCGACCGCCACGTGCGACATCCACGCGTCGCGTGGCATCTTCGGCTCCATTGCCGCCGCCTTCACCGGGGGAGGCGACCCGCCGCCGCCGCGCGCGGACGACGCGGCGATTCAGGCCGCCACGGCCACGGCCGGTGTCGTCGAACCGGCCGCCCAGGCGGAGCCGCGCGCCGAGGAACCCCCGAAGAAGAAGCGCGGGTTCTGGTCGCGCGTGTTCGGCATCGGCCGCGACGATGATGAGCCGCGCAAGGAAAGGAAAGCCAGGGAGCGGTGATACGATGCGGAACGCTGGCTGGACATGCCGTTTCGCGACCTCATCGGACATCGCAGGCTCGTTGCGCTCCTGACCCGATCGGTGGCGAGGCAGACGCTGCCGCCGAGCCTCATCTTCTCAGGGCCAACCGGTGTCGGGAAGCGGCTCGCTGCCCTCTCGACGGCCCAGGCCCTCAACTGCCTCGAGCCGATCACCTTCACCCAGCCCGACGGTAGCGGACCAGGACTGGACGCCTGCGGCACCTGTCCGCCCTGCACGCGCATCGCCCGCGGCGTGCACCCGGACGTCCTCGTCATCCAGCCGAACGACAAGGGCAACATCAAGATCGAGCCGGTGCGCGAGGCAATCGATCGTGCCGGCTACCGCCCCTTCGAGGGGCGCCGGCGGGTCACCATCATCGACTCGGCGGACGGCCTCGAGATTGGCGCCCAGAACGCGCTGCTCAAGATTCTCGAGGAGCCGCCGCCGTCGTCCGTCTTCATCCTCGTGACGGCCCTGCCTGACACGCTGCTGCAGACGGTCCGGTCGAGGTGCCCGCAACTCCGGTTCCGTGCGCTCGAACCGCGCGAGGTGGTGGCGGCGCTCCAGCGGCTGAAGGGAGGCCTGGACGACGGCCAGGCGTACCGGCTCGCCTCCATGGCCGACGGCAGCATCGGCGCGGCGCTCTCGCATGTGGCCTCGGAAGGGGAGGACACCGACGTGCGCGATGTGGCGTTCCGCGTGCTGGTGCAGGCCGCGGCATCGGACGATGGGCGCAAGCGGATGGAGCTGTCGAAGGAACTCACCGCGAAGACGAGCGCCTCGATCAGCGAGCGCGACCAGCTCGCGCTGTACCTGCGGGCGATGTCCACGCTGCTTCGCGACGTCGAGCTGGTGGCGTCGGGGGCCGACACCGCCCTGCTCGCCAACGGCGACCTGCAGGGCCGGTTCGATCGGCTGTCGGCCTTTGCCGGCGACAGGGGGCGGAAGGCGTTCCAGGCGGTCGACCGTGCGATGGCCGCCATCGACCGGTACGCCAATGCGAAGATCCTGGCCGACTGGCTCGTCCTGGAACTGTGACCGTGCCCGACGCCGTCCAGCCCCTGCGTGTCGTCTCGGTGAAGCTGACCCCCGTCGGGCGTCACCAGACCTGCGTCGTGGACGATGACCGGCGGGTGCCGGTGGCTGGCGAGACCGTGGTCGTGCAGACCGAGCAGGGGCATGCGGTGGGGACCGTGACGCGGACGGTGCCCCAGCTCGCTGCGCGCCGCCCGGCGGCGACGGAGGCGACGCCCCGCCTGGTCCGGCTCGCGTCCCCCGAGGACATCGTCACCCGCATGAGGCAGCAGCAGCGTGAGCGCGAGGCGCATCGCGTGGCGCTGCTGAAGATTCGCGAGCGCGGGCTGCCCATGAAGCTGACGCGCGTGGAGCAGGCCTTCGACGGATCGCGCCTGCTCTTCTACTTCACGGCCGATGCCCGCGTGGACTTCCGTGAGCTGGTGCGCGAGCTGGCCGCCGAGTTCCGCACGCGGATCGAGATGCGGCAGGTGGGCGTGCGTGACGAGGCACGCGCCCTCGGGGGATACGGCACCTGCGGTCGCCCGCTCTGCTGCACCACGTTCCTGACCAGCTTCGAGCCGGTCTCGATCAAGATGGCGAAGCAGCAGGACCTCAGCCTCAACCCCTCGAAGCTCTCCGGCCTCTGCGGGCGCCTGAAGTGCTGCCTCCGCTACGAACTGCCGAACAGCAAGGGCGAGGTACACGGCGGGTGCGGCAGCGAAGGAGGGTGCGGCAACCCGTCCGGGTGCGGGACCGGCTCGTGTGGGTCGGGCACGTGCGGGTGCCGGTCGTGAAGCCGCGCATTGCACTCACGGTGGGCGATCCGGCTGGCATCGGTCCGGAAATCACCGCAAAGACGGCGGTCGATGCCCGCGTGCTCGAGGTCTGCGAGCCGATCATCTACATGCCGCCCGGGGGCCAGCGGTTCGAGCCCGGCGTGCTCTCGGGCGCTGCGGGCCTGGCGTCGTACGAGGTCCTGCTGAAGGCCGTGGCCGACGCCCAGTCTGGGGTCGTGGACGCCATCGCCACCGCCCCCGTGAACAAGGAAGCGTTCAGGCTGGCTGGGCTGCACTGGGCCGGACATACCGACCTGCTCGCGCATCTCACCGGCGCGGCCGACGTGGCGATGATGTTCCACTCCGATGCGCTGCGCGTGGTCCTCGCCACCGTGCACATCGCGCTGGCGGACGTGCCGCGGACGATCACCCGCGCGCTGATGGCCGGCACCATCCGCCTGGTGGCCCGGGAACTCCCGCGGTTCGGCATCGAGCGTCCTCGCATCGCCGTCGCCGGCCTGAACCCGCATGCCGGCGAGCACGGCCTCTTCGGCCGTGAGGAACTCGACCACATCGTGCCGGCCATCGACGAGTGCCGGCGCGAGGGGTTGACCGTCGAGGGCCCCTTCCCGGGCGACACCGTGTTCGTGCGCGCGGCCCGGGGCGACTTCGACGTGGTGGTGGCGTGCTACCACGACCAGGGGCTGATCCCCGTGAAGCTGCTGGCGTTCGGTCAGGCCGTGAACGTCACCATCGGCCTGCCGATCGTGCGCACCTCGGTCGATCACGGCACCGCGTTCGACATCGCGGGGCAGGGACGTGCCGATCACGGCAGCATGGTGGCCGCGGTCCTGCTGGCCGCGAAACTCGCCCGGGGACGGACTGCCAGCCGCTGACTGCCCATCCTCGATGTGCCCGCCGCATCGGCCATCAGCCATCCAATCAGCAATCAGCGCTGACCAATCAGCAATTCAGTAAGATCCCTGTGCACCCTCATGGCTGAGAAGACCGCGCGCGAACTCGCGCAGGAGAACATCGCCGAGAACCGGAAGGCCTTTCACGACTACCACATCCTCGACACGTGGGAGGCCGGGATGGTCCTGCTCGGTACCGAGGTCAAGTCGATCCGCGAGGGGCGGGTGAACCTGCGCGACAGCTTCGCCCGTATCGAGAAGGGCGAGGTGTGGCTCTACAACGTCAACATCAGCTCGTACTCGCACCGCGGGTACGCGGATCACGAACCGCTGCGCCAGCGCAAGCTGCTGATGCACCGGGACGAAATCCGGAAGCTGATCGGCAAGACCACCGAGAAGGGCATGACCCTCGTGCCCCTGCGTCTCTACTTCAAGAACGGGCGGGTCAAGGTGACGGTGGGGCTCGCCAAGGGCAAGAAGGACTACGACAAGCGCGAGACCATCAAGCGGCGTGAAGTGGAGCGCGAGACCAGGGCCGCCGTCAAGTCGCGGCAATAGTACAATTTGCCGACGTGACCGCCCCAGCCCGCACTCCTGTTCCGCTCCTCGACCTCCAGGCCCAGTACGCGCCGCTCCGGCAGCAGATCCTCGACGTCGTCACGCGCGTGTGCGACAGCCAGCGCTTCATCATGGGCCCGGAGATCACGGCCCTCGAACGCGAGCTCGCCGCGCAGATCGGCGTGAGCCACGCCGTGGCGGTCTCGTCCGGCACCGACGCCCTGCTCCTCGCGCTGATGGCGCTCGGGATTGGCGCGGGCGACGAGGTCGTCACCACCACCTACTCGTTCTTCGCCACCGCCGGCGCCATCGTGCGGGTGGGCGCGAAGCCGGTGCTGGTGGACATCGACCCGGTCACCTACAACATCGACCCGGCCGCCGTCGATGCCGCGATCACCTCGCGCACCCGGGCCATCATGCCGGTGCACCTGTACGGCCTCTGCGCCGACATGGATCCGATCCTGGCGATTGCCGGGCGTCGGGGCGTGGCGGTGATCGAGGACGCGGCGCAGGCGATCGGCTCCACCTACCATGGCCGGCCGGCCGGTGGCATGGGGACGTTCGGCTGCTTCTCGTTCTTTCCCAGCAAGAACCTCGGTGCATTCGGCGATGCCGGCCTGGTCACCACGAACGATCCGGCGCTGGCGAAGCGCGCCGAGCTGCTGCGGATGCACGGGATGGAGCCCAAGTACTACCACCACCTGGTGGGCGGCAACTTCCGGTGCGACGCACTGCAGGCGGCCGTGCTGCGGGTGAAGGCACCGCACCTCGCGGCCTGGACCGAGGCGCGCCGGCTGAATGCGAAGCGCTACGCCCAGATGTTCCGCGACGCTGGGCTCGCCGACCAGGTCGTGATCCCGGTGCAGCCGGACGGCCACTACCACATCTTCAACCAGTTCGTCGTTCGCGTGCCGCGCCGGGACGACCTCAAGGCGTACCTGGACGAGCGCGGGATCGGCAACGAGATCTACTACCCCGTGCCGTTCCACCTGCAGCCCTGCTTCGCCGACCTGCGGCATCGCCGCGGCGACTTCCCGCACGCGGAACGGGCGGCGGACGAGACGATCGCGCTGCCGATCTTCTCGGAGCTGACGCTGGAGCAGCAGCGCACCGTGGTCGACGCGATTGCGGCGTTCCTGGCCGGCCCCGGCGCGGACGCGACCGCCCGATGATTCAGCCCGACGCGCGACCGGCGGAGGGGCGCGGGCTCGGCGGCCCGGCACGCATCTTCATCGGGCTGCTCCTGGGCATCCTGGTCGGCTGGCTGTTCCCGTCCTTCGCGGTGGCGGTCCGCCCCCTCGCCGACATCTTCCTGCGCATGATCAAGATGATCGTGGCGCCGCTCCTGTTCTCCACGCTGATCGTCGGCATCGCGGGCAGCGGCGACCTCAAGTCGCTCGGCCGGATCGGCCTGAAGGCGATCATCTACTTCGAGGTGGCCACCACCGTCGCGCTCCTGCTCGGGCTGATCCTCGTGAATGTCTTCCAGCCCGGTGCGGGGCTCGCCGTGCCGCTCGGCGGCGACACCACGGCGGTGTCGGCCATGCAGCAGGCGCAGCCGCACGCGTGGGACCTCGTGCTGCACATGTTCCCCACCTCCATCGTCGACGCCATGGCGCGGGGCGACATCCTGCAGGTCGTGGTCTTCGCCACCTTCTTCGGCGTGGCGGTTGCGGCCATCGGCGAGAAGGGGCGCCCGGTCTACACGGTGATGGAGTCGGTGGCGCAGGCGATGTTCCGCGTCACGCACTACGTCATGTGGTTCGCCCCCATCGGCGTGTTCGCGGCCATTGGCGCCACCGTTGGCGGGAAGGGCATCGCGGTCCTGCTCACCCTCGGCAAGCTCGTGCTGGTCATGTACCTCGCGCTGGCGATCTTCGTGCTGCTCGTGGTGGTCGGCGTGTCCGTGCTGGTGCGCGTACCCTTCTTCACCTTCGCGAGGGCCATTCGCGAGCCCTTCATGCTGGCGTTCTCCACGGCGAGTTCCGAGGCGGCGCTGCCTGACGCGCTCGAGGTGATGGAGCGGTTCGGTGTGCCGCGCAACATCGTCGCCTTCGTCCTGCCTACCGGTTACAGCTTCAACCTCGACGGCACCACCCTCTACCTGTCGCTCGCGAGCGTCTTCGTGGCGCAGATGGCAGGGGTCTCGCTGACCACCGGCCAGCAGGTGCTGATGATGCTGACGCTGATGCTGGCCAGCAAGGGCGTGGCCGGCGTGCCCCGCGGAGCCCTGGTGGTCCTCACCGGCATGCTCACGCAGTTCGGCCTGCCGCTCGAGGGCGCGGCGATCCTCCTCGGCATCGACCAGGTGCTCGACATGGGGCGGACCGGGGTCAACGTGATGGGCAACTGCATCGCCACCGTGGTCGTCGCGCGCTGGGAAGGCGTCTTCGACGACGAGAAGATGCGCGCGTTCGAGCGTGCCGGGGACACCGTGTGATGCGGCTGGCGGTGATCGGATCGCGCGGCCAGCTCGGGGCTGCCGTCGTGCGCACTGCCGCGCCGCACCATGACGTGCTGGCGTGGGACCGGGCTGCGCTCGACATCACCGACGCGGCCCGGGTGGAGGCCATGGTGAGCGGCGCCAGGCCGGACGTCATCATCAACTGCACCGGCTACAACCACGTGGATGCGGCGGAGGGGCACCCGGTCGACGCCCTGCAAGTGAATGCCTTCGCGGTGCGGGCCCTGGCACGCGCCGCACGGCTGGTGGGTGCCACGCTCGTCCACTTCAGCACCGATTTCGTGTTCGACGGCACGGCCACGGCGCCGATGGACGAGACGGTGCCTCCGAACCCCCGCAGCGTGTACGCCAGCTCGAAGCTGCTCGGGGAGTGGTTCGCCGCCGACGTGCCGGTGCACTACGTGCTGCGGGTCGAGAGCCTGTTCGGCGTGGCACCCGGTGGTCCGGACAAGGGCAGCCTCACCTCGATCGTGAACGGCCTGCAGGCTGGACAGGTCGTGAAGGTCTTCGGCGACCGGACCGTGTCACCCACCTTCATCGACGACTGCGCCCGCGCCACGCTGGCGCTGCTCGAACGGCGCGCCGAGCCCGGCCTGTACCACTGCGTGAACGGTGGCTCGGCCACCTGGTACCAGGTGGGGCTCGAGGCCGCGCGCCAGCTCGGGGTCGAGCCGGCCTTCGAGGTGGTGTCCGCGGCAGACGTGGCGTTGCCGGCCGCGCGCCCGCGCTACTGCGCGCTGTCGAACGCGAAGCTCGCCAGGGCGATCGGGTACGAGCTGCCGACCTGGCAGGACGCGCTCGGCCGCTACCTGTCGGCGCGCTAGCCGCCGATCAGGCCTCGCCGACGATGGCGCCGACCAGCTCGCCGACGGCGAGGCTCGCGGTGAGGCCCGGCGAATCGATCCCCGCTGCCTGGACAATCAGGGGATTGAGCGCGTCCCGGCGGATCAGGAAGTCTGCGAACGACTCGGACGGCGGATGCAGCTTCGCGCGGATGCCGCTGCCGCCGGTGCGCAGGTCGTCGAGCGTAACCCCCTTCAGCAGCCGACGTGCGGGTTCGAGGAACGCGCTCACCGGCAGCCGGTCATCGTCGTAATCGTCCTTGCGGGACTGGTAGCGGATCGTCGGACCGAGGGCCAGGTCGCCATTCGTCGTGCGGACCACGTGCGTACCCAGTCCGTGCCCCGATGCGTGCGGCAGCGGGTAGACGAGTCCCTGCACCCGGTTCCTCCATGCGGGGGTCAACGCAGCGTACTCGCCGCGGCACGGATAGATCGTGAACGGTTCGCCGCCAAGCAGGCGCGATACGTCGTCGGCATGGAGCCCGGCCGCGTTCACCACCTGTGCCGCCGCGATCGTCTCCCGCTCCGTGTGCAGCCGCATCCCGCCCGGTTCCACGTCGGCGTGCTGGAGGCGGGTGCCCGGCAGGATGATGGCACCGGCCTCCCGCGCGGCCCTGGCCAGCGCGCGCACGTAGGCCTCGGTGTCGACGATGCCGCTGGCGGGTGAGTGGATGGCGGCAAGGCCCTGCACGTACGGCTCGCGCGCGGCGATGAACGCCGCGTCGACCAGGGTCAGGCCCTCCACCTCGTTGGCCTGGCCCTTGCGCAGCAGCGCGGGCAGCGCCTCGCACTCGGCGTCGGTCGTTGCCACGATCAGCTTGCCGCACCGCTGGTGCGGCACCTGGTGGGTGTCGCAGAAGGCGTAGAGCAGGCGGCTGCCGCGGACGCAGAGCGTGGACTTCAGCGAGCCGGGCGGATGGTAGATCCCCGCGTGGATGACACCGCTGTTGCGTGTGCTCGTGTCGAGGCCCGGCCGTGGGTGCCGCTCGATGACGCACACGGTGCGACCGGCCTGCGCAAGCGCATACGCGGATGCCAGCCCCGTCACGCCAGCGCCGACGATTGCGACATCGATGCGGTCCGTGCCTGTGACGCCCACGGACGGCATGGTACACCGTGGTACAATCCGGGGGCCTTCCGCTGGCGCGGATACAGGCGGAGTCTGAATGGCCAAACGCGCACTGATCACTGGCATCACGGGGCAGGACGGGTCGTATCTCGCCGAACTGCTGCTCGACAAGGGGTACGAGGTCTACGGCATCGCCCGTCGCCTCAGCGCACCGAACAGCTGGCGCATCGACCACCTGCTGGACCGGATCACGGTCCTGCCTGGCGACCTGCTCGATCAGCTGTCGCTGCTGAAGGTCATCGAGGACGTGCGGCCCCAGGAGGTCTACAACCTGGCGGCGATGTCGTTCGTGCCGGCCTCGTGGGACCAGCCGATGCTCACGGGCGAGTTCAACGCCCAGGGCGTCACCCGGATGCTGGATGCGATCCGGCGCGTGGACCCATCCATCCGCTTCTACCAGGCCTCGTCGAGCGAGATGTACGGCAAGGTGCGCGAGGTGCCCCAGACCGAGATGACCCCCTTCTACCCGCGCAGCCCCTACGGCGTGTCGAAGGTGTACGGTCACTACATCACGGTGAACTACCGCGAGAGCTACAACCTGTTCGCGGTGTCCGGCATCCTCTTCAACCACGAGTCGCCGCGGCGCGGGCTCGAGTTCGTCACCCGGAAGGTGACCGACGGTGTCGCGCGCATCAAGCTCGGCCTGCGCGACAAGCTGTCCATCGGCAACCTTGATGCGCACCGCGACTGGGGCTTCTCCGGTGACTACGTCCACGCGATGTGGCTGATGCTGCAGCAGGACCAGCCGGACGACTTCGTGATCGCGACCGGGATCGCGCACTCGGTGAAGGAGCTCATCGAGATTGCCTTCGCGCGCGTGGATCTCGACTGGCAGAAATACGTCTACCAGGACCCGGCGCTGCTGCGCCCGGCCGAGGTGGATCACCTGCTCGGCGACTGCACGAAGGCCAGGACCGTGCTCGGCTGGGAGCCGAAGGTGGACTTCAAGGGACTGGTCGAGATGATGGTGGACGCAGACCTGGCCCGTCTCAGCGGGTCGTCGACCACCGTGGGAGCCCGTCAGCGCTGATGACCACGCCAGCCGCCGCCCTCCTCGAGCGCATCCGCACCACGCAGGCGCGCATCGGCATCATCGGTCTCGGGTACGTCGGGCTGCCGCTGGCCGTCGAGTTCGCGCGAGCGGGCTTCGACGTCACCGGCTTCGACGTGGACGAGTCGAAGAACGTCCAGATCAATGCCGGGCAGAGCTACATCCCCGACGTGCCGACCGCCGAACTGGCGGAAGTGGTGCACGCGGGTCGCCTGCGCGCCACGAGCGACATGGCGCGGCTCGCGGAGATGGATGTCGTCGACATCTGCGTGCCGACCCCCCTGCGCAAGACCAAGGACCCCGACCTCTCCTACGTCGTGAAGGCGGTGGAGGCGGCGGCGAAGGGCCTGCGTCGCGGGCAGCTCGTCATCCTGGAGTCCACGACCTACCCGGGCACCACGGACGAAGTCGTGCAGCCGCTGCTCGAGGAAGGCGGGCTGAAGGCCGGCGTCGACTTCCTGCTCGCCTTCTCGCCCGAGCGGGTCGATCCGGGCAACGCGCAGTACACGACCCGCCAGATCCCGAAGGTGGTGGGTGGGCACGGGCCGGACAGCACCGAGGTGGCCTGCGCGCTCTACGGGCGCGTGGTGGCGAGTGTGGTGCCGGTCAGCTCCACGCGTGTCGCCGAGATGGTGAAGCTCCTCGAGAACACCTTCCGGGCGGTGAACATCGGGCTCGTCAACGAGATCGCACTGATGAGCAACAAGATGGACATCAACGTCTGGGAGGTCATCGACGCGGCGAAGACCAAGCCGTTCGGCTTCATGCCCTTCTACCCGGGACCTGGCCTCGGCGGGCACTGCATCCCGATCGATCCCTTCTACCTCTCCTGGAAGGCCCGTCAGAGCGGCTTCGAGTGCCGCTTCATCGAGCTGGCCGGCCAGGTGAACGGCTCCATGCCCGAGTACGTCGTGCAGCGCGTGGCCGACGCGCTGAACTCGGTGAAGAAGCCAATCAACGGCTCGCGCGTGCACCTCTTCGGCGTGGCCTACAAGCGCGACGTGAACGACATGCGCGAGTCGCCGGCGCTCGACGTGATCGAGCTGCTGGTCCGGCGCGGCGCCGTGGTGAGCTACACCGATCCATGGATTCCGCATGTGGACGAGGGGCACCACCGGCTCTCGTCGGTTGAGTTCGACCAGGCGCTGGCCGAGGGCTTCGACTGCGCCGTGATCACGACCGACCACGTGGCCTTCGACTACGCCCGCATCGCGCAGCTGCCGCTGGTGGTCGACACCAGGAACGCCCTCAAGGGCGTGTCGCAGCCGAACATCGTCCGCCTCTGACGCCGGCCGCGCGATCCGCGCGGTCGTCCCTTCCGCCACACGCCCCCGACCGGCCGGGCGCGCTTTGTAAACCCGATGACGGTTTCGTGATCGTCCTGCCGGTTTCCGAGCCCCCGTTCGTGTGCGTGCCTCCCACGAAAGCACTAGTCCGAACGTCGGCAGGCACCGCCGTGCGCTGATCGCCCCGCCTCGTCCCCCTGCCAAATCGCCGTCCGGCAGTCCGGTTCTATTCCAACGTTCACAAAGATTTGCATGGGTTCCGTGCCCGGAACGGGCACATGCGCGCAGTTCAGCGACATCGGTCGTGCAGGCACCCGGCGCAGGCCCCCGCGTGCGGCGTGGTTCCTGCACTGAGGGTGGTCACGCATCCACCCGACCACGCCTGGTGATCGCGGATGGATGGATTCATGAGAGAGCCATCATGCTGCACGCCCTTCATACCCGCACGTCACACACCCGGCCCGCCCGCCCGTTCGCGCAGTCGCCGATCCCGGCGTTCGTGACGGTCGTGGCGCTCGGCGCGTTGATGCTCCTTGGTTCGCCCAGGACTGCCAGCGCCGCCACCTGCGATCAGTTCAACTGCACCACGATGCACGACATCGTGCCGAACTTCGCCGCGCAGCCCACGATCCGGAGCACCCAGAGCGGGGCGTGGTCGAACAGTGCAACCTGGAACCTCGGACGCGTGCCCACCGCCGCGGATATCGTCGCCATCACCGGCGGCACGACCGTGACCGTGGACGGCACGTCGGCAGTCGCCGGCGTGATCGGCGTCGAGGCCACCGGTCTCCTCCGCTTCAGGCCCGACGTGAACACGAAGCTCACCGTCGGCACGCTGCAACTCTTCCCCCAGGGCGGGCTCGAGGTCGGCACGCAGGCCTCTCCTGTGCTCCCGACCGTGCTCGCGGAACTGGTCGTTGCCAACAAGGCGCTCGACCTGACCAACGACGGCGTCGGCACCTTCGACCCGCGCCAGTT
>WBZO01003421.1_pt1 | contig 18573 bp, 14 predicted proteins | sample 5204261 | NCBI WGS metagenome assembly WBZO01 (sample SAMN12412400, study PRJNA552823) | activated sludge metagenome | isolation source: activated sludge from anammox sidestream of wastewater treatment plant... | place: USA: North Carolina | collected 2017-09
CGGCGTGATGAAGGAGCTGTACGCCCAGGGCAAGCTCAACGCCGTCCAGAGCCTCTTCATGGCCCCGCGGAAACCCGACGTGGAGTTTTATGACCTGCAGGCCGATGCGCACGAGGTGCGCAATCTCGCCGGCGACCCCAGGCACGCCAAGACCGTGGCCCAGTACTCCGCCCGCCTCGACAAGTGGCTCGTCGAGACCAAGGATCGCGGCGGCGAGCCCGTCCTGCCGGACGACTCGAAGTGATCTTCCGCCCGGCGGCTGTGATAAGACCCAAGCATGCGCCTTCAAGGGCAGACAGCCATCATCACCGGATCTTCTCGCGGACTCGGGCGCGAGATGGCCATCCGCTTCTCCGAGGAGGGCTGCCGGATCGTCCTTCACGGCACCTCCGCCAAGGGCGCCGAGGAGACCGCCAACCTCTGCATCGGCGAGACCGAGATTGTACTGGGCGACATCCGCGACCCCGAAACTTCCTCGCAGCTCGTTGAGGCCGCGCTCGGCCGCTTCGGCCGCATCGACATCCTGGTGAACAACGCCGGCAACGCACGCCTGGAGGCTTTCCTCGACTTCGACTACGGCCACTTCAAGGACATGATTTCCATGCACCTGGATGGCACGTTTCTTGCCAGCCAGCACGTCGCGCGCGCCATGGCGCGGCTCGGGGGCGGGAGGATTCTGAACATGTCGAGCGTCGCCGCGGCGCACGGCCAGTTCGGTTTCGCCGCTTACGGCACAGCGAAGACGGCCATCGAGGGGCTGACGCGCGTTCTCGCCGTTGAACTCGCACAGTACAAGATCAGCGTGAACTGCCTTTCTCCCGGCCCGGTCCTCACAGACATGCTCAAGACCGTCTACACCGCCGACCAGCTTGCCGAGCGCGCTCGCACGATCCCGGCGCAGCGGCTTGCCTCGCCTCAGGAAGTCGCGGAAACCGCCCTGTTCCTGGTCTCGCCGGAGTCCGCGTACATCACCGGGCAGGTGTTGCGGCTGGACGGCGGAGCCACCGCCGCCGGTTGCTTCACCATGGAAGTCTACAAACGGTCGCCGCGCTGAGCGCGCAATCAGCCCCCGTTGGCGAGCCGGTTCAGATAGTCGTGGACCTCGCCGTAGCTCGACAGCAGCACAAAGTCCTCCGGCACGACCCGCACGCCGAGTTCCTCCTCGATCACGGTGAGCAGGTTGATGCCCGCGACAGAATCCCAATCGGGCAGCGTATCGGCAGACGCCGCGAGCGCGGTTTCCGGGGTCAGGGAAGGGAAGACGGCCATAAAGCACTCGGCAAGCCGGGATTGATCGACGGGCATACTCTCTCATCTTATCGAGGGAGGGGCCGGCGGCTCTGGGCGATACTGATTCTGAGGAATGGCTCCGCAATCCGGAACTCACGTGGACATCACCTTCACTCGCGCTCATCTCGAGGCCTTCGCGCTCGCGTCCCACGATGTCAACCCGCTGCACCTCTCGGAGGGGTATGCGCGCGCAACGCCGTTCGGGGACACGGTCGTCTATGGATCGCTGGGCGCGCTCGCCTGCCTGGCTGCATTCCGGCCGCCCGAGGGCATGGCCGTGGAGGATCTGCAAGCGGACTTCCGCCGGCCGCTTCAGGCGGGCGTGCCGTACCGGATCGCCTGGATCAGCCCGGATTCAGACCGCGCCGCGGCCGACATGACCGACGGAAGCACACTGCTGATCCGCCTGGCGCTGAAGTTTCGGCCAGGCGTCGCGGAGCGGTGGTCATGGACCACGGCGCCGGAGATGAGGAAAGCGGCCGCGCGGCTCGAGGAAGCCGATCTCCAGCCCGGTCTGGAGCTCTCCGGCCCGTATCTTCCGCCATTGACGGCCTATCGGACCCTGTTGGACGGCATGGGCGTCGATCGGGCGGCCTGGGGCGACAACACGCTGGTAGCCCTGCTGCTGGCCAGCTACATCACCGGCATGGAGTTGCCGGGAGAGCGGGCAATGTTCTTCCGGCTGAAAGCGCGGTTCGCCGCCGGCGGCGGCGCGGCTCCGTTCGCGCGGCCGCCTCGTTTCCACGCCGGGCTGACCGGCTACGACGAGCGGCTCGGTCTGGTGAAGTCCGGCTTTACTCTGGCGGAGGCCGGTTCAGCCGGGCCGCGCGATCTCGTGGCGGGTGAATTGCAAGCGTTCCTCCGTCCTGCGCGGCCGGTTCAGTCCTTCGACGAGCCGCTGCCTGAAAGACTCTCCGGCGCGTGGAACGGAAAGACGGCGCTCGTGGTGGGCGGCAGCCGGGGCCTGGGCGCTGCTTTCGGCAAATCGCTCGCCGCGGCGGGCGCGCACGTGATCTGCACATACGCTCGCAGCCGGGAGGACGCCCTCCATCTGGCCGCGGCCGCCGCCGGTCTGCCGGGCCGCATCGTGTTGGAGCAGGGCGACTCATCCAGCCTCGAGTGGTGCCTCCAGATTCGCCGGCGATTGCTTGACCCCGGCGCGGGCCTCGATCTGCTGGTCTGCTCGGCCGCGCCCAGCCTGCACGCGCTGAAGCTCGAACCGGCCCAGGCCGGGAGGATCGACGAGTTCATCCGGACGGGAATCCGGATGGTCGCCCACCCTCTCGCAGCCTGGCTGGAGCCGCTGGCGCGCGCGTCCGGAACCCTGCTGCTCGTTTCTTCCAGCGCGGTCGAGGAGCCGGTCGCCGCGTGGCCGCACTACGTGGCGCTGAAGGCGGCCGCTGAGGGTCTGGCGCGTGTGGCGGCGCTTCAATACCCGCAGATCCGCGTCGTCATCGCGCGGCCCGGCAAGATCCTGACTGATCTGGTCAACACGCCGACCGGCCGGTTCAACGCCGAACCGGCGGTCCGCGTGGCTCACCGGCTGCTCGCAGCGGCGCTCGATGCCCGGTCGGGCGATCGCGTCCGCTGGGCGTGAATCCCGACCGCGAAGTCGGATAAGATCCTCACTGATGACATTCCGCAAGCAGATTCTCATCACGCTCCCGCTGCTCTCGCTGCTCGGGCTGGCCGGCTTCCAGGCGGCCAGAAAGGCAACCTCCTCAGGCGACCCCATCATCGATGGGTTCAGAAAGACTACGGTGGCCTCCGTGGCCGACGCCGTCGATCAGGTGATCGGCCGGCGGGGCTTCCTCTCCCACAAGATTCGCCCGGTCGTTCCGGGCCAGATCGTCGGCCGGGCCATTACCGCCCTCGCCAGACCTTCCACGCCGGATCAGGCGACGCCGACGCTCGCCACCAGGTACGCCACGGAAATGATCGACAACTCGAACCCGGGAGAAGTCGGAGTCATCGTCATGGAGAACGGCGCGGACGTTGCCGCCATCGGTGGCCTGATGGGAACCGCGGCGAAGGCGCGGGGGATGGCCGGCATGGTAATCGACGGCGGAGTGCGCGATGTGGGCGAGTTGCGCGCCCTGGGACTCGCCACCTACGCGTCGAGCATCACGCCGTCCACCGCCGTCAGCCGCTGGACCAGCGTCGCGCGGAACATTCCGGTCGAGTGCGGCGGCGTGACCGTCAATCCCGGCGACATCATCGTGGCGGGTGAGGACGGCATCGTCTCGGTGCCCCGGGACAAGGCCGCCGAGGTTCTCAAGCGGGCCCAGGAGATCGATGACCGCGAAACCAGGATGGTCCCGCTGATCAAGCAGCACAAGTCGCTCTCCAAGGTGGTTGCGCTGTTCAACCGGATTTGAACCGGTTCGCGCCGCGCTCAGCGGATGGTCGTCCGCCGGACGGCCACGTTGTCCAGTTCATCGGTCGCGCGGATCGCAAGCGTAATCTCCTGCTGGGCAGGCTCGGCGGTCGAGGTGACGTACTCGTGTTCCTGAGAGTCGGTGATCCGCGTCGTTGGCGGCGCCGCGATCCACTCGCCTCCGTTCACCGAGAACTCGGCCGATTGCAGCGCACTCGATGCATCGCGGGCGCGGAATCGCACGATCAGCTTCCCGCCCTCCACCCGCGCGGAGACGTCGACGATCTCCGGCGGTGTGTTGTCGATGATGAACTCCTCGCTTTCGAGCGTGGCGGAGAGCCCCATGCCGGGGTAATTGTCGGGCTGATCCGTGGCGCTGAGCTTCAGCCGGTAGCGTCCGTCGGCGAAGCCTGTGGCGTCCCAACTGTAGCGGCTCTCCTTGAGACCGGCTTTCAGCGGTTTCCATTCGCGTTCACCCGCGCCGCGGATCTCCAGCGTCGACTCGATGGCATCGCCGTTGGCGTCCGAGACGCGCCAGCGCGCGCCGGCATACCCCTTCTCATAGCTCATCGTGGCCGCGCCGGAGTCGCCCGCGTTTGCGGCCGCCGGGGACGGCCGCCGCGACTGGCCGAAGGGCTGCAGCGTGAGCGTGGCCGAGGCGGTCAACGAGGATGCCGCGGAAGGAAACCGGTGGTTCGCCGGGGTGATCTCCAGCAGCTCGATGACCGGCGCCACATTCTTCATCTGGTAGGCGGCCTCCACGAGCGAGAGCACCGGCGAGACGCCCGCTGTCGATGCGGAGAGCGTCGCGCGCCAGGCCAGAAACCGCGCCGCGGGCGCTTCAATCCGGCTGCCGCTAGCGGGATCGACCGCGATCCAGGGGCTCATGAACGACTGCCCGCTGTCGAGGTTGCCGCTCCTCGCTTCCAGTCGGATCGCTCCGCCTTCCGTCGAGCCTTCGATTCGCAGCCGCCCCCAATACGTGAATCCCCCGGCATCGAACGCATCGCTCTCGATGGAACCTGTCTGGACCAGTCCCGGCCCCACCCGGAACAGCTTGCCGGGATTGGCCGTCGCGGCCAGCAACGCTCCCTGCCGTCCGGGCACGAGGGCGGTGATCTGCATGGCTTCGGCGTCGATCAGCAGCGTGGACTCGCGCTCGCTGTCGATGCGGTGCAGTTTCCCCTCGGCGCCGGTCCCAGCCAGCAGAGCGCCCCTGGCATCGAGTGCCAGGGCGTAAACGACGGCTTGCGGGTGGCTCCAGATGCGGCGGGGTTCGCCGTCCGGGCTCAAGCGCCAGATCTCGCTGCCCCCGGCGGCGGGAGCCGCCCCGAAACTCATTGCCGGCGGGGCGGGCTGCGCCGGCGGCCGCGCCGCGCCCGTCTGTTGCGCCGCGGCAGAGGCTGGCTGTGGCGTGACCGTCGCGGGCGTGACCGCCGCGGGAGCCGCCGGCGTCTGCGCCGGCGACCGGTTGCCGGCCGCCGCGGCGTAGACCGTTCCGTCGGCGCCAACGGCCAGCGCCGTGACTTCGCGCTTGCCGGTCTGAACCACCACGAACGGCTGACCCGCCTGTGAGATGCGGAAAACCAGGCCCCGCGGCTCAGTGCCCGCGTAGATCAGACCCTTCCCGTCCACGGCCAGCGAGCGCACGTGCGCCTCCTCCGCATCGAACAGCAGCTTCGCCTGCCCGTTCGCTTCAATCAGCCAGACCTGTCCGGGCTCGCCCGTGGCGGCGTACAGAGCGCCGTTCGGCGCGGCGGCGAGCGCCCAGAGATACCGCGCCTTGAGCGAGGCGTGCAGCGCGGCCTTCCCCGCACTGTCGAACTTGTAGATCCTGGCGTCCGGCGCAATGCCCGCGAACAGCGAACCCTGCGCCGCGGCGAGCGAATAGACCGTCCCCCCTTCAAGCGTGGCGAACAGGCGCGTCCTGTCCTGCTCGGAAACGAAGACCTTCCCGCCGGCTCCGGCGGCGAACAGCCGTTCGCCGAGCGAAACCGCGGTCCACAGATGCGGCGTCTCGGCGTCGAAGATCTCCTTCCACTCCGGCGCAAGCGTCAGCCGTCCCCTCGAGGAGAGCGCCAGTCCTTTGATGACGCCCTTCTCGAACTCGGCCGGTTCGCTGCAGGTCCAGGTCTTTGTCTCGACGGTGAAGGCAAGCAGGCTCGCGGCGCTCAGGGCCGCCAGTACACGGATGGTCTGCGTCATGGGTGGATCTTTCCGGAGCTACTTCACACTGAAGCGCATCGATGCGCTGCCGCTGACGATGGCGTCGACCGGCAATGAGTTCACCGGCCGCGCCGTCTCCGCGGTAGCCGCCAGGGGACGGCCGCCCCTCGGCGCCTGCAAGACGCCCAGCACCGACGGCGGCAGCGCCCCCATCGCCTGGTCGTCGACATAGACGGTGGGGCGGGACTCGACCAGCGAGATGTACAGCCGGTTGTTTCCCCGCTCCTGGTTCAGAATCGAAATCGTCTGTCCCAGGTCGAGATTCCGGTTCATCGCCGCCGCCATCATCTGGGCGCGGTTGAGAGTATCCCCGTCGCTCACCATGAGCCGGTGGTCGCCTTCGGCCAGCGATCCCGGCACGGTCAACTTGAACGTCCGCACCTGCCGCTCGCCGCGCCACGGGCGCAGAACGACGCGCCCCGTCAGCGCCTCCCCGGGCCGCACTTCCGTCCGGTCGAGCCAGGCCGATTCGACCACTGCCACCTGCCGCTCCGCCTGCATGACGACTTCTGCGGTCACGCCCTGAACATGCGGCGGATCGTGCGGATTCTGGAACAGCCGGTTGAAGCGGTCCGCCCACCACGCCGCCAACTGCATCGGCGCCGGCATCGGCCCATCCCCGCTTGCGACCATGTTCGAGACCGTCAACTCCGGCTGCCCCTCGACGCGAATGGCGCCGCTCAGCCTGAATGTCGCTTCGTCGCTGGCCGCCGAGTTCAGATCCTGCAGGGTATTGAACACCGTCATCATCATAAGGAACGGCGTCCAGCGAGGGTGCGAAAAGACGTTGAACTGAAACTCGCGGCTTTGGGCGGCCGCGCCCGGAAGCGGCTGCGACAGCACCCGCAGCTTCACCGGAATCGTCTGCGCCGTGGCGCCAAGCTCGCCCAGGATGCCCGAGTGGCGATCCTGTCTCAGCGCGCCGGCGATCTCCGTGGCGTTGGCGAACTTGTTCGGCTGAAACTGGCTCGACAGCACCATCAGCACTTCGCCCTTGCTCATCGGCATGCTCAGCGGCCCCAGGTTGAAGAAGCTGTGACCGAAGCCGAGCACCTTCTTGCCATCGTTGTAGGTCACTGTGCCGAGCCCGGTGATTGAAAGGTCGCCGGACACCAGGACCCCGGCGATGGCCTCGCCCGGCTGCAGAGCCGTCTGCCACCCTGCCGCCGGCGTGCTGCTCCGGATGGCTCCGGCCGCCCCGCCCTGCACCGGCCTGATGCCCATCTGCTCAAACCACGGCCGGAACTCCCGCAGCGTGCTCTCGTGAAACCCCGCGAACGACAGCGGCGTTTCGATCGGCGTCATGCGCGCCCCGTCCAGCAGCCCCGCCGGCGCGGCGAGTTCGGTCCGCCGCTGGGACTCGGCCGGCGACTTCGACTGCGCCGGACGCGAATCGTCGATCGCGCTGATCTCGAGCATCTGCTGGATTGGCGTGATCCCGCAGACGGCGTCGGGTGAAAAAACGCTGATTCGCAGGGCGATCGCGCCCAACAGCTTCCCGTCGATGTAGACCGGGCTGCCGCTCATCCCGCCGGCGACGTTCGTGCGCAGCGCTTTCCCGCCGAGCTTGGCTAGAATCACGTCCTGGCGCGGTCCCCAGGCGTTCTTCCACAGGCCGATCAACTCCACAGGAACGGGTTCCGGCTCGGTTCCCTGGAACACGGTCCAGGCGATGCCCTTCACGCCGGGCTTGACCCCTGCCAGCGGGAAAACCTCGACCGGCCCGGCTTTCGGCCGCGGCGGAATCACGGCGGGCAAGGCGGGCGCTTCGGCGGCGGTGGCGGCTGCCGCCCGGCTCTGGGCCGGCCAGGCGGACGGCGCGCCTAGGATTAGAATCGCCAAAGCGGACAGGCAACGCATTCCGGGGATGCTCCCTCTTGAGAATTGCAACTGATTCCATTATCGTTGACTCGCCGGACTTCGTATTGAAGTCATGTGCAGGAGGGAGCTTGCAGCCCGCCGATCGCGGGCGCGTTGAAATCACCCGATTGCTCGATGCCACGCACCGGGGCGAACCCGACGCGTTGGATCGCTTGCTGGAGGCCGTCTATCCGGCGCTGCGTTCGATCGCCGGCCACCTCATGCGAGGCGAGCGGCAAGGCCATACGCTCGAGCCGACGGCCTTGGCCAACGAAGCGATCATTCGCCTGTTCCTGCAGAGCCAGGCGGGTTTCCGCAACCGAACCGATCTGTTCGCAGCGGCGGGCAGACAGATGAGACGGCTGCTGGTCGACCACGCCCGCCGGCGCTTGGCCGCGCGGCTCGGCGTCGTCAAGGACACCGTTCAGCGGCTGCAGGCGCACGTCGACTCCGGGCGCAGGCAACCCGAGCATTCCCCATCTCGGATCCGTCGAGATGGGAATCCGCAGCTTAGAGGGCGCGCTGGCGACGCTGGAGATCCTCTACGAGGGCCGTGACCGGGACGAAGGGTACCTCCCGCGGCTGATCCTGGCGGCGGACTCGCTGGCTTCGCTCCTGATCGAGGCCGGCCACTACGACAGGAGCGTCGCGGTCGCCGCCCGGACGCTGCGCACGATCGACGAGTTCGCCAAGCAAGGCCTGCCGAACCAGAATTTCGACACCGTCCGCGCCAGCCTGCTGATGACCTTGTCGCGGGCGCCCTTCCACCGTCGGAACTGGGACGAGTGCCTCAAGCTGCGAAACGAGGGGGTCCGGCTGGCGCGGCTGGCGTTGGATCGGAACCCGGATCCGGGATTGACGGCCGACCTCGCCGGCGTGCTTGCCGCGCGCGGCTACCTGTTCCGCGAGATGGGCCGGTTGAAGGATGCGCTTCAGGACTACGCCGAGAGCGACGCGCTCCTCGACGGGATCAGGCCGGTCGGCCAGCGGAACCTGAGGAACGACTGGCTCCGGGCGAAAAACCGCCTGGAAGCCGCCAGGACGCTGCTGCTGCAGGCAAAGCCGCGGGCCGCGGAGGCGCTGTTGGCCTCCACCGTCGCGGCTCACAAGCTCCTGCTCGACGAGTCGCCGCAATCGGTCGGCATCCGCAGGACTCATGCCCTCAGCCTCGCCTGGCTGGCCTCCGCCCGCCGGCAGCTCGGCCGCCCTCGGAACCAGTGGCAGCCGCTATTCGTCGAAGCCTCGAATGAAGCCGGCTTTAGCCTGCGCCGCGACCCGCAAAACACTAAAGCCCGGGCCGAGTCGGAGGAGATCCGCGAGCAGGCCGCTGCGGCCGGCGTCGCCGGAATGACGGAGAGCCGCGCGGATACAACCGTCGCGCCAGTGTGGAGTTGCCAGACTCGCACGGGTTGCGGTGCAATACCGGAAACGATGAAACTCAGCCGCCGTTCGCTGCTTGCGTGCCCCTCCTTCGCCCTCTCCGCCCCCGCAAAGCCGAACCTCGTGATGATCCTGGCGGACGACCTCGGCTGGGGCGACTTGAGCCTCAACGGGGCGACGGACATCGCCACGCCGAACATCGACTCGCTCGCCCGGCAGGGCGTCCGGTTCACCCGGAGCTACTCGAACGCGCCGGAGTGTTCGCCGGCCCGCTGCGCCTTGCTGACCGGCCGCTATCAGCAGCGCGCCGGCGGCCTGGAGTGCGCCATCGGCGTCGGCGATACAGGCCGCTACGACGAGGCCGCCTGGCTCCAGTCCCGTGGAGAACTGGGGCTGCCTCCGGACCAGGCGGTGCTGGCGCCGGCGCTTCTCAAAGCCGGTTACGACACGGCGCTGATCGGCAAATGGCACCTCGGCTATCGCGAGAAGTTTCTCCCCGTCCGGCAGGGCTTCCAGCACTTCTTCGGCATCCTCGGAGGTGCGGCGGACTACTACACCCACGAGGAACCCAACGAGGGCCGCGGCCGCAAGCCGCTCTTCCTGAATGACGCCCAGGTCGAGCGGAAAGGCAATCTGACGGATCTGTTCGCGGAGGCGGCCCTGGAGTGGCTCGGCCGGCGCCGCGGCCGGCCGTTCTTCCTGTACCTGCCCTTCACGGCCCCCCACGAACCGCTGCAAAACCCCGCCGAATACGATCCGGCAACCGGAACGGCGCCCCATCGCCCGAAAGATCGCAAGACCTATGCGGCCCTTGTCGAACACCTCGACCGCCGCGTCGGCGACGTTCTCGGGCAGTTGCAGCGCGTCGGCGCGGCCGCGAACACGCTGGTCGTCTTCCACAGCGACAATGGCGGAGCCGGGACGGCCCGAAACGCCCCCTGGCGCGGCGCGAAGTCGAGCGTCTTTGAAGGCGGCATCCGCTCGCCGATTCTGCTGCGCTGGCCCGGCCGGCTGCCGGCGGGCGCGGCCTGCGCTCAACCTGCCGTCACGATGGACATCACGGCGACCCTGCTGGCCGCCGCCGGGGCGCCGGCGGCGGGCCCCAGGCTCGACGGAATCGACCTGCTGCCCTACGCCGCCGGCGCCCGGACGGCGGACGGCGAACGAACTCTCTTCTGGCGCTACAAGCGCGCCGCAAACCGCCGCAAAGCCGTGCGGGACGGGCGCTGGAAGTATGTCTTCGATTCCGGCGCGGAGTATCTCTTCGATCTCGAGGCGGACCCCGCCGAAGCGAAGAACCTGCTGGCAGCGGATCCGCCGAAAGCGGCGCAACTCAAGTCGAAACTAGCCTTGTGGGAAGCAGAGACCGCGTCGCCGCGGCTGCGCGATTTCCGTCCAACCGAGGGCTGACCCAGCAGCGGCGCGCTGACGCGAGCGCGGAGAGCGGCGCCGGCGCATTCACTATCATGAGATTGAGCGTCCCTGCCCGGGTGGCGAAACAGGCAGACGCAAGGGACTTAAAATCCCTAGCCCCGTAAGGGGCGTGCGGGTTCGATTCCCGCCCCGGGCACCAAGACTCAATGACTTACGTCAATTTGGCCGACCGGGCCTCTTGGTCCTAGAAGGGGCTTGTGTGCCTATTGTGTGCCGCTGTTCCGCCCGGACCGCCGCATCGGCTCTCTCAGCCTCCGCCTTGGCCTGCTCCTGCCGCTCGGCGCGATAGGAGTCCAGCCGCCGGGCGGCGTCCTTGATATCGGCCGTGGAGACGATGTTGTACCGGTCAAAGACCGACCTTGTCTTGTGGCCACTGATTGCCATAGCCACCCTTTCGGGCACGCCAGAGCGGACTAGATTACGGACTCCACTTCGCCTCGTGTCATGGAACAGCTTCACGGGCTTGCCGTCACCGTCAACGAGGCCAGCGGCAACACACGCCGCGTCCCAGGCTCCGCGCATACTCTTGATCAGCTCCCCGTGACGGGAGAACACCCATGGGCTGTCCGGATATTCCGCGTCCCGCTTCTCTCTGAGGAATCGCAGCGTGACCGACAGTTCGTGAGGCAACGGCACAATGCGGGGCTCCTCGTTCTTGGTCTCACCCGGATTGAGCCTCACCAATCCTTCTATGAAATCGACCTGCTGCCACTGAAGAGAGAGAATCTCGCTCTTGCGGCAGCCCGTGTAGAACGCGAACATCAACACGGGTCGTAGCTCGTCGGGCAATTCCTTCAGCAGCCGCTCATACTCCGGCCACTCCAGAAAGCCCCGGCGGACATTGTTCTCCTTCAGCATTGCGATGCGCGGCGACTTGAACAACAAAGGCGGCGAGGCTCGCTTGCCAAGATTGAAGGCGCGGCGGAGGAGGGCCAGCGCCCGATTGATGGTCCCGTTCGACCTGCCCTCTGCCTGCTCCGCGACGATGTATCTGTCGATGGCCTCGGTTGATACTTCGGAAGCCAGCAGCGCGTCGAAGTATGGTGAGAGGCGAACGCGGATTACCCGCTCTGCCCAAGCGTAGTCCTTCCCGTTCTTCTCGTAATCCAACCGCACGAGTGCGAAGAGATCGCTCATTCGGACTTTGCGCTCCACGAGGCCGTCAAACTGTCCGAGGTCTCGCTCTCTCAAAGCCGCAGTTCGCCAGGACTCAGCCTCCTTCTTTGTTCCGTGGATCGTCTTGTTCAGGTACTTGCGTTTGCCCTGTTCGTCTCGCGCTACAAAAATCCGGACAAGCCAAGTGCTCTTCCCTCGCTTGATGATCTGTCCCGGCATTGATACCTCCGCTCATCCAATGGTAAGCGCGGGACTTTTGGCACACAATGGACCGAGAGTACTAAGGCCCATTTCGGTCACAGCCGAAGGGACCGTTCAGCGCCTCATCATTTCGCATCGCCCTACGACAACTCGATCCTGCTCAGTCATTCCCTCGGCCACCCTCCAGAGCCCGAATCACTCGCTCTGTCTCCCAATACAGCAGCCGGTCCAATTCCCACCCATTCAGCCCCGCCATGTGGGCCACCTCCAGGAAGAACCGCTCCGCCGCGTGGTAGTCCCCGCCGAACTCCACTCCCAGCGCCTTGCTCACCTTCTTCAACCGCTCATCGTATGCGATGGAGTCACGGAAGTCGGGGTGGTACACGTCCATGAGAATGTTCCGGGCGTACTTGTCTCCGATTCCCCTGAAAGACCTGAGGTAGGCGATCTTGGCGTCCCGGCCGGGGCAGGACTCCAGCTTGGCTTTCACCTTCGCCGGACCGCCCTCGGCAACGATCCGGTCGAAGTTCTCCATCAACCACTCGGTCTTGCGGTCCGGCATCCTCACCTTGGCGGCGTATAGGGCCTCGCGGATCGCCTTTGCGCGGGCCGCCAGTGTGAGCTTCCGGAGTCTGTTGAACTGAACCGTGGCACGGATCTTGGGGTCCTTCACCAATGCCGCCCCACGTGAGTTGCCCATGGTCCCGAAGCTCTGAAGCAGGGCGTTCCAGATGAAGTGGGGATGATTCCAGGCGGCGGCCTCAGCCTTGAGTGAAGCGAACTTGTCTCGCATCATGGCGGCGATAGGCACCACGGCCATGGAGAGGCGGCGTTTGGCTGCGACGAACTGAGTGGGTGAGATGGGCAAGTGGAGCCTCCGCCGGAAACCGGCTACTTCTGCCACGTTGTCACTCTCCGGCTCCAGAGCCACCGGTTGTTCAGGGCATCGGGCGACCCAGCCAGTGGAAACAAAGCGGCGCGGGGCCTATCTGCTCGTGAACTCATTCTTCAACTCCGCCGCCACCTTCTGGATCTCCTTCTCACTGAGAACGCCAGACCACGTGCCGAGCCCACTCACCAACCATGCCTAGTCATAAAGATCCCTGGGATCAAGCGTTCAGATGCCGTTTCACTGTCGTTGGCGGTCACGCTGAACGTCTGACGCGGCCGAGAGAATCTGGTCTCTCAGGCTGTAAGACCTCCCCGCGTTCAGGCGGGTAGCTATCGGGTCGCGCGCCCAATCGGAAGCACCCGGAGCCTTGCCATAATTGTCCAGCATCGCTTCCGCCCACTTCCGTTGCATGTTGGTTGAGTCGAGCCTGGCTTCAACCCACTTCATTGCCAGTCCGGCTACCCGGCTGTCGGACCTGTCTAGCACACGGTAGACAAGACTGAAGGGATTTCGCCAGTTGGAAGCATTGTCCAGGATTCGCCCCACATAAGGCCCGAACCGTCTTTCATCGGCGGACATCAGTTGTGCCACAGCCCGAATCGCCTCTTCGTCTCCGGCGTATGCGATCATCTCCACTGCCATGTACACGACCCGTGCAGGTGCGGTCTGTGAAATCAAAGCGTCTTCCACTCTCCTAGTGAGGATTGGCAGGGCGATCTCGCTTCGGTTGATGACCAGCATTGTGATTTGATCAGCCCGGTCTTCTGGGAAGCCCAGGTCAACCGCAGTTTCCAGGAACGCAATCTGATCGGCGGTGCTTTGCTTCAGGATGTTCCTGGCGGAAATGCTCTCCGCCTGGCCCAACATCAGCACCGGAACTGCCAGACCGATGAGCATCGGTATGCGTAATAGTACAGTCTTACAGGCCATTGATTGTCTCCCGAAGAGCGCTGAAGAGAGGGCCGAATACTGGAGGATTCGACAACAGTGGGTAGCGTGTGCTATCCCCAGTATTCCCGCATAAGACAAAGGACGATCCCCAGCCCGAGGAGTGGACGTAGATCTCACCGGGATCTTGCCAGTATCGGCTGGGCTGGCTACCGCTGCTCATGTTCAAGTTGAGTGTTGCGCTGTCGTCGCAGACTACGCCATCACTGTAAGGGTTTCGATCTCGGCACCCTGTTGTTGGATCCAGAGATCGTACGGGGTTGGAACAGGACCTCCCCGAAGCGGCCAGCCACTTTCGGTTCGTGCCGGGGAATGTTCCGGCACCCCATTGATTATTCAGACCAAAGAGATACTCCGACTCCACAACGATATTTTGGCTTTGTTTCGATCTCCAGTTTCCATCCATCTGAAGGATGAGAGGCGTGCATTTCAGCAGCCGATCGGCGAATGTGTATGGATACCCAACGTTCGGCGTTCCGAGCGTCACCAGTCCAACCACCTTTCGGGCATCCAGCACTCCGCTCCAGTTGTTCGCAATCATGTCTCGCGCGATGAGACCGCCCATGCTGAAGCCGACCAGGACAATATCACCGGGCGGACTGGAGTTGTTGATATATCGCGCCAGCTTCTGCGCTCCCGATGTAATGCTGCAGCTTGAATTGCAGAGGGTGGCGTCGGCGCATTCGCTGAAATCGAATCCGTCATCCACTCGGAATCGCCTCTGGTCGATGCCGAGTGGGCCTGTTAGGGACTCACGTAGGCCGTTCATGTCTTCTCGGTCCTGACTGATTCCGTGAATCAGGAACAGCGTCTTTGGGACCGGGAGAGTCGTGGCGTTGGCTTCGTTCGAATATGCCGAGTAGCCGCCAGCGCTTTGTGCCCGGACCCGAAATGCGTACGCCATGTTCGGCTGAAGGTTCGAAATCTGGGCGCTCGCGAGAGTCGCCGCACTACCGATGTCCATGAACACCGACGAACCAACTGGCCGCGATTCCACCCGGACAGCCGATGCATCCGGAGCGTTGTTGGTCCACGTCAGTGAGACTTGGCTGGAAGAGGTGGCCGTCGCTCGTAGGTTGGTCGGAGCGGCTAGAATCCCCTGGAGCGTGGTTACCGTCACTTCGTTCGAATACGGCGAGATTCCCGCCCCGGTCTCCACGCGTATCCGGAACGAGTACGTAGAACTGGGCCTCAGTTGCTGCACATCCAGTGTGGTAGCTGAGGCGGTGGGTTGTGAAACCTCTGTATAGCTGCCGTCGGCCGGTCGGGACTCCACCCGGAATCGGACTCGATTTGCTGCCGTTGATGCCCACTCCAGCCGAACGCTCGTGGCCGAGACCGCCGTGCCGCGCAGAACAGGGGCGGGAATCGCCAGTGGTGCCTGCGAAGTGCTGATCGCTCCATGGAAGGCAGGGATCGAGGTGATCGCCGAATTCCGGAAGCGCAATCCAAGCACGGCGAGCGAAGCTGGCTTGTGCGTAACGATATCAACGGTGCCGTAATCCGCTTGACCCGCTGCCAAGCCGGGCAAGGCGCTGAGAACGAACGCCGTCTTCGACCTTGGCGGGAGAGTGAGTTGGGCCATGCCAAGCACAGTTGTGCCTGCATTTCGGAGCACGATGTTGAAGGTCGCAACCGTGCTCGAAGAATTCACCAGGGAGGCCGTCGTCACCAACCCCCTGTTGTCAAAGGCGAAAGTGGCTGCGTTCGAGCCGAGCGGTGCCAGCGGAACCACAGCTTCCTGTTCTTGCCCCCCTGGCGACGACTGACGAAAGACGGCGTACCCGGTGACGCCCTCGGCGAGGCGCAGAGAAATCCACCCCTGCCTCAGCGGTCCGACGTTCGGGAACTCAAAGGCTGCAGCCGCGCCCGGAGACAAAACAGCCGACACCGTTGAGACGGGTGCGGCGTTGTTTACCGCTGCAGTCATGGGGTTGCCCTGGTCATCGTAGAAGGACAAGTTGGATGTCCCTGAGTTGGTGCCGGTATTGGACAAGTACACCGTCGTGGACCATCCGCCGCCGAAGGCGAGTTGGGGCAGCGCCCATGGAGTCGCGGCACGGGCGATGCCGCCAAACATCAGCAGTCCTAGGATCACCATCAAGGGTCCCAAAATGAATCGAGGCAGCATTCAAAGCTCCTAAGATCCATATCGGACGGCCCCGATAGAGACTTCATGTCCTCAATGCGATGAATAACATCGGAGAGCGGGCTGGTTCGTCGAACTTAGCCGGGTGGCAGACCGATCTGAGGGCTCTCCGTGCCCCGCGCAAAACCTCAGATGAGTTTGTGCATGGCATGCGGGACGGATCTCCGACCCCGGCTCTTCTGACGTGCCGGGCTTCATGATCTGCCCGCAGGAACTTCAGAGTCTATACTTCCTGCCGACCACGACCCAGTCGGCCTTCCGGGTCCGCCCCGGTGTCCACGACCAATCCCGCCGCTATCGCCCATTGCTCTTCTCCAGCATGGCTCGAATGACAGGCTCCGAGAGTTGCTCCTTCAGCCGAATCAAGCTGTCTGGATCGAGCTGGAACCTGCAACTTGAGGAGTTGCGGATGGTTGTGATGAGCAGTTCGTCCGAGAACCCGGCGGCCTTCAACCTGACCACATCTTCGTTGCCGACGATACCGCCGCCACCGGAACTCCCTGAGGCCCGACCTTCCGCCTTCGGAGACACTGGCCCCGCTGTGAATTGCGCCTCGCCAATAGGTGAAAGGCTCACGATCCCCGACCTCGTCTTGACGTGATCCTGGTCGAGCGGCTTGAGCGATTGCATGTCGAATCGGCCAGACTCCTCCGGCACTTGAGCGAGCTTGAAAACGTAAGCGTTCATTCCAACGTGAACCAAATCGAGCCGGATGAAATACTCCTGCCCGGCCTTGGCGTCGATCACCGTCCCCATGTCCTTCTTGTTCTTGTCCCGGATCACGTGGCGGCCCGGTTTCAAGACCAAGGTGAAGTATCGGTTGTTTTGAGTGTGGGCAACCTCGATGTCATCACAATAGATCGTTGGGCTCCGATAGTATGGATTACGCGTTCGATAGACGTAGACTCTCGCCAGCGAGTTGTCCGAATCCACCGGGTCCTGTGGTCCAACGGCCTGAGCGAGTTGCGTCGGCAATGCGACCAGCGCGATCAGCAGTGCCCCGAGGCGTGTGCTCATTTGTTTCCTCCCGATCTGGATGAAGAAACCCGTTCACGAAGTCGCATGGGCCTCCAAACTAATTTCGGACTATAGTCCGTGGGACTTTAGTCCACGTGCGGTCAGCATGTTGTCTTGGCCCAACGCCGCACCAACAAGCAGGTCCAACCCGAATCCGGCCCGGAGAAGGCCTTTGGCCGCGCCTTGAGACAGTTCCGGGAATCCAAAGGCATCTCCCAGGAGGCCCTCGCCCATGATGCCGGGGTGGACCGGACCTATGTGAGCCTGCTGGAACGCGGGATCAAGAGCCCCACGCTGAGGATGGTGTTCAGGCTGGCGGGAATCCTGGGAGTGACGGCGGCGGAGTTGGTGGCCGGGGCCGAGGCGGAGATAGCTGGGAGCAACGAGGCGGAAGCAGGGTACCCCGAGGCGATGAAGGCCGCGAACCGCAGCAGTGCCTGACGCTGAGGGCGGCCCCGGCGGCAGACCTACCACCGGACCAATGCCGGGCTGGATAGGCAGGGGAGATGTGGGGCGGAACTTTAGAGTCTAAAGTCCCAGGCAGCGAGGAGCAGAGACCTGCTGGATGGACTGGGCAGAGGAGCAGATCCGGTTGCCAGAATGCCCCGCCATGGGCTTTTGGCGCGGCGTGGTGGGCGCGATGGCCCCCGCTTGGCCCCTGGGGCTGGGGAAGGCCGCGGACATGTGGGACTGCCAAATTCCCAGCCACCGGGAACTTTAGAATCTAAAGTTCCGGGCTACGAGAGGATCAGGATGCAAGAGGGTGGGGCCACTCCGGCGCGGTATCACAACCCTTGTGCCGCCTCGCGCTCGTTCGCCGGGTTTGAGGTGACCCCGATGCTGTTAGTCTGAGGGCCTAGTCAGAGGATCACTTGTCAGGGTCTGCTGAAGGTGGCTCTGGCGCGGACTTCGGGGATTGGACATTATCATCCCGCATGCGGTTTTCAAACTGACACTTGGGGTTGCTCTTGTGACGGACGAATCCCTTTCTTGCAAGATCCTGGCTGAGTTCATCTCCACACTCAGGGCATCGGTAGTCGTACTTCTCGGCCGTTGATGTTCTCATCGTTCCCTCCTGGCGGACGCCGTTTGTTGACTGGTAGTCCACAAACGCGGGTCTGAGCCGACCGTGGCATGTAGCCTTCAGACAACTTGAGCCTGATGGCGATTAGCTATCGGTTGTCCGCGCAGGCTGCTTTAGGCCATAGCGTTTGGAGCGCTGACCATCCCGGAGGATCAGAATCGCAACCCACGTCACCCAATTGGACGCTGTTGAACGGCTGTGGTCCTGCCGATCCGGCAATTAGGAATCTTGCGATGTCAGGCTCCATACCGGCACCCCCTCTCCATCTCCACGGCCCGAATGGCCGATCAATCGTCTCAGTGGAGGATTGGTTTCATCAGGCACCGCCTGCGCGGGGGCTCCTGCACTGGAAGGACGGGCGGAGCGCGAAGGAATCCGCCAAGGCATGGCTGAGGACCGGCCATCCCACCGTGCCGCTGGAAATCCTTGCCGTGCTCAACACCCATCCCCTCACCCAGGGCTTCATCGGCGCGGAGGCAATACCGGAAGCCGTCATCCGGCTTGACGATCTGGCGGGAGGTCAGCGCAACGCTGATGTCCTCCTGATCGGGAAAAGCCCGCGCGGTAAAGTGCTGGTCACTGTCGAAGCCAAGGTAGAC
>WBZO01003422.1_pt1 | contig 18572 bp, 19 predicted proteins | sample 5204261 | NCBI WGS metagenome assembly WBZO01 (sample SAMN12412400, study PRJNA552823) | activated sludge metagenome | isolation source: activated sludge from anammox sidestream of wastewater treatment plant... | place: USA: North Carolina | collected 2017-09
CGACCGCCGGCAGGAACACGTACGGGAACAGGCCAAGCGACAGCACGAGCGTGGCGCCGCCCAGCCCGAAGATGGCGGTGGATTTGGGCAGGTACCTGAAGCTGGCCGCTACCCAGGTGTAGGCGCTGACGTAACCGGGAACGGCGAGGGGCATGGTGAAGAGCACGACCCAGAGCCGCGGGAGCGGCAGGTCGGTGCGGGTGACGAGCACGGCGAGGCCGACGCCGAGCACCAGCGTGACGGCCCCGACGGTCAGGAGCAGGACGGCCGTGCGGGCGAGGAGCTCGGGCGTCGCGGGGGTGCTCAGCGCCTTGGCCAGCAGCGGCAGGCTGAAACCCTCGCGCAGCACGAGGTAGGCGGCCGGCGCCAGCGACGCGGCGGCCACCGCCAGGGCGGCCATCACGACGAGCGGATGCGCCCTCCGGCCGGCTCCGGTCAGGCCGCGGCGGCCGGCGCGCGGGGCCGCCGCGGCTTCGTCGGCCACGGTCGTCAGTAGATGCCGGCCTCGAGGATCAGGTCCATGGCGGCCGACAGGTCGATGAAGACGTCCGGGTCGACCGTGGGGAACGTGAGCTCGGACACCTTGGGGAGGTCGGCGACGCTGTCGACGCCGGGCGCCACCGGGAACTGCGGCGCGGCGACGTAGTCGGCGACCACGCGTTGGCCGCCCGTTGGGGAGCCGAGCCAGGCGAGGAAGCGCTGGCCGGTGGCCTGGTCGTCGCTGGCCTTCAGCACGGCGGCGCCGGAGGGGAGGAGGAGGCCACCCGCGTCGGGGTGGTCGAAGTAGTAGATCCTGCTCGTGAGCTCGTCGGGCCCGCCGCGGGTGTTGGCGAGGATCCACCAGTAGTAGTGGTTGCTCAGGCCGAAGGGGTGCTGGCCGGCCTCGACGGTGTCGCGGACCTTGCCGTTCTTGCCCTCGTTGCCGCCGTTGGCCTTGATGCCCTTGAGCCACTCGAGGGTGGCGTCCGGCCCGATGTCGCTTATCAGGTAGCTGACGGTGGAGGCGAACGCGCCCGACGGGGCGTAGGCGAACCTGCCCTTCCACTCGGGCCGCGCCAGGTCGAGGATGCTGTGGGGGAGTTCGGTCACGTCTATGAGGGTCGGGTTGTAGAAGATGACGCGGGAGCGGGCCGCGTAGGGCAGCCAGTTGCCGCTGCCGGGCACGAGGCGCTGGTCCACCTGGGCGAGGGTCGCCGCGTCGACCGGCGCCAGCAGGCCCCTGCCGTCCAGCATGGCGACGGGTCCCGGCTCCTCGCTGATGACCACGTCGGCGGGGGTGCCCGCGCCCTCCTCGATGAGCTGGTTGGCTATCTCGGCGTCCTTGCCGACGCGCAGGGTGACGGCGATGCCGGTCTCGGCGGTGAAGGCATCCGCGAGGCTCTGCGCCAGCGCCTCGTGTTGGCCGCTATAGATGGTGAGGGGGCCTTCGGCGAACGCGGGGCCGAGCGCGAGGCAGGTCAGCGCGACCGCGGCCGCGGCCCTGACGGCGCGGCGGACGGCCAGCGGCGGCTGGTTCAGGTTGAACATGGGGATCCCTTCCCGGGGGGCTGGGCGTTGCCGGCTCCGGCTCACCCGTTCGCGCACCGTCTTACCCTATCCCGAGTGAATCGGTCAAGATTGCGGCGGCGGTTCACGTTGCCGCCCGCCACGCCCGCCGCAGCGCCGGCTCGATCAGGAGGGCACGACGAACACGGGGTCGGCCACCCGCAGGCCGACGGTCTCGCCCTGGGCCGGGAGACTCGTCAGCTCGCTAGTGCGCACGCGCACGAGGGGACCGTCGCCGCGGGCGCCAAGCCGAAGGGTCGTCATGGCGTTGTGACCGAAGTACTCGGTGGCCACGACCACCGCCGGCACGCCGCTACCGCCCATGCGGAGGCTCTCGGGGCGGATCACCACGTGGCACGCCCCGCCCGCCACGAAGGCGGCGGGCGCGCCCGAGTGGGGTGCGCCCGAGTGGGGCGCGCCCAAAGCCGCGGCCGCCCGCGGCGCCGCCGAATGCTGCCCCATCAGCCGCCCCAAGACGCAATCCACGCACGCCTCGTGCTGACTGCAGAAGACGACGGTGCCCTCGAGCACGACGGCGTCGCCAACGAAGCGCGCCGTGGCCGCGTCGACGGGGCTCCGGTAGACCTCCTGCGGCGCTCCCACCTGCACGACCTCGCCGTCGCGCATGACCACGACCTCGTCGGCCAGCGACAACGCCTCCTCCTGGTCGTGCGTGACGAGCACGGCCGTCACGCCCAGGCCGCGCAGCAGGCCCCTGACCTCAATGCCGAGCTCGGCGCGCAGGGCGGCGTCGATGGCGGAGAACGGCTCGTCGAGCAGGATGACGCCGGGGTTGGGGGCGAGCGCGCGGGCGAGCGCCACCCGCTGCTGCTGGCCGCCCGAGAGCTGATCGACGCGGCGGCGCTGGAAGCCCTCGAGGCCCACGAGGCGCAAGAGCTCCTCGACGCGCTCGGCGCGCGCCCGGCCGGCGCTTCGCGACAGCCGCTGGCGCGTGGTCCGGGCGAGCCCGAAGGCGACGTTGTCGGCCACGTCGAGGTGGGGGAACAGGGCACCGTCTTGCGGCACGATGCCGATGCCGCGAAGCTCCGGGCGCACGAACACGCCAGGCCCGACCAGTTCGCGGCCGGAGAGCGTCACCCGGCCGCGCTCCGGTCGCTCGAACCCGGCCATGACCCTGAGGACGGTCGACTTGCCGCTACCCGAGGGGCCGAGCACCGAGGTGAGGAGGCCGGGCTTGACGGCGAGGCTCACGCCCCGCAGGGCAGTGACCTTCGAGCGACCTACCGGGAAGGTCTTGTCGACGCCCTCCAGCCGCAGCATGCCGCCAGCCTACCTCCCTATGGGGCTCCTCCCCCGAGCGGGACGCTACGCGGCGACCTCGGCCTTCTCGACGAGCTGAACCGAGATGTTGAACTTGATGTCCTCGCCCACCAGGAGGCTGCCCGCCTCGAGCACCTGGTTCCACGTCAGGCCGAAGTGCGTGCGGTTGACCTTACCGGCGACCTCGGCGGCGGCGCGCGGGTTGCCCCACGGGTCGGTGACGAAGCCGGTGAAGTCGGCGTCGAAGCTGATGGGCTTGGTGACGCCGCGGATGGTCAGCATGCCGTCGACCTGGTGACCGTCGCCCTTGGGGGTGATGGCGGCCGACTCGAACACGATGTGGGGGTGGTTGGCGACGTCGAAGAAGTCGGCGCTGCGCAGGTGGTCGTCGCGGCCCTGCGCGCCGGTCGTGACGCTGGCCGCGTCGATCGTGGCCTTGATGTAGGTGGGGACGCCGTTGGCGTCGGCGGTGGCCTCGACGTCGAAGTCGGCGAAGCTGCCCCGCACGGTGGCGAGGCCCATGTGGCGGACGGCGAACTCGATGTTGCTGTGGCTCTTGTCAAGCTTGAGGCTCATGTGATGGCTCCTTCTCGAAGGCAGACCATAGCATCGAGTGCTCCATAATGTCAAGCGCGTTAACAGATGGAGCACCCAGTATGCTAGGATGCCGTCGTGTCCGAGTCGTGCCAGGCTGGGTGCCCAGTCCACAGCTCGATCGAGCTCCTGCAGGAGAAGTGGGTGCTGCACATCGTGCGCGCCCTCCTCGCGGGCCCGCACGGCTTCAACGAGCTCGGCCGCGCCGTGGGCGGCGCCAACACCACCACCCTGGCGAGCCGCCTGGAGCACCTCGAGCGCCTCGGCATCGTCGACAAGACCATCGAGTCGACCATGCCGCCCCGGACACGCTACGAGCTCACGCAGATAGGGCGCGAGCTAGACGACGTCGTCGCCGCCATCGACGCCTGGGCCCGCAAGCACATGCGCCAGTGCAACGAGATCGAGGCCGGCGCGACCGTCAGCGCCACCCCAGCGCCGGCGCCACGTGGGTGAGGATCGCCTCGATGGCGTGGGCGCAGTAATCGACCCCCAACTGGTTCGGCACGGTGAGTAGCAGCGTGTCGGCCGCCCTGATCGCCTCGTCGCGCGCCAGCTCCTCGACGAGCACGTCGGGCTCGGCGGCGTAGCTGCGGCCGAAGATCGCCCGCGACGGCCCGTCGATGTAGCCAAGCTGATCCGAGTCCTGCTGGCCCCGCCCGAAGTAGGCGCGGTCGCGGTCGTCGACCAGCGCGAAGATGCTGCGGCTCACCGACACGCGCGGCTCGCGGGCGTGCCCCGCCTCGGCCCACGCCCGCCGGTACACGGCGATCTGCTCCGCCTGCTGCTCGTGGAAAGGCTTGCCCGACTCGTCGAACTTCAGGGTCGAGCTCTGCAGGTTCATCCCCAGCTTCGCCGCCCACGCCGCCGTGCCGTTGGTGGCCGACCCCCACCAGATGCGCTCCCGCAGCCCCTCCGAGTGCGGCTCGAGCCGCAGTAGCCCCGGCGGGTTGGGGAACATGGGGTGCGGGTTCGGCCGCGCGAACCCCTCGCCCCCCAGCAGTTCCAGGAGCGTCTCGGCGCGGCGCCGCGCCATCGCCGCCTCGTCCTCGCCGGCCGCGGGCTCGTACCCGAAGTAGCGCCACCCGTCGACCACCTGCTCCGGCGAGCCGCGGCTGATGCCGAGCTGCAACCGGCCCCCGGCTATCAGGTCGGCGGCGCCGGCGTCCTCGACCATGTAGTAGGGGTTCTCGTAGCGCATGTCGATCACGGCCGTGCCGATCTCGATGCGCGACGTGCGGGCGCCGATGGCCGCCAGCAGGGGGAACGGCGACCCCAACTGCCGCGCGAAGTGGTGCACGCGGAAGTACGCGCCGTCCCCGCCGAGCTGCTCCGTGGCCACGGCCAGGTCGATGGCCTGCAGGAGCGAGTCTGACGCCGTGCGCGTCTGCGAGTAGGGCGAGGGCGTCCAATGCCCGAACGACAGGAAGCCGATCCTCTTCGTCATAGGCCCGAGTCTGGCACGAGCCCCGCCGCCGTTCCGAGCGCCGGGGCACACTCGCCGGCCTGAGGGGCGCCAAGCCGGTCCGCCACCCCGGCTCGGCACGGGGCGAAGGCCTGTAGCGTTCTTCTCACGCGCCTCGGCGACGGCGGTGCGATGCTCGTGCATGCACCTCGCACCGAACGGCTCGATGAGTAGCGAGCTGCACCTCGTGAACCGCCTCACCTGGGGCGCGCGGCCGGGCGACATGGCGCGCTTGCGCGAGCTGGGCGCGGCCGGCTACCTGGAGTGGCAACTCGATCACGAGGCGATCCCCGACCCGCTCGTCGAGCGCTTCCTGGAGGAGCACCCGGTCCTGCTCGAGGACGCGGCCGGCGTGCAGCGCGCCCTCGACGTCGATTACGGCGCGGTGGTCGTCCAGGTCCTGTGGGGCCGCGTGTACCGGGCGGTCTACAGCGAACGGCAGCTGTTCGAGAAGCTGGTCGAGTTCTGGACCGACCACTTCAACGTGCCGCTGCCGGACCTGGTCGGCCCCAAGGTCGTCGACGACCGCGAGGTGATCAGGCGCCACGCGCTGGGCAGCTTCCGCGACCTGTTGCTGGCGTCGGCGCGCAGCCCCGCCATGCTGCTCTACCTCGACAACTTCAACAGCCGGCGCGACCACCCGAACCAGAACTACGCGCGCGAGCTGCTCGAGCTTCACACCGTCGGCGTCGACGGCGGCTACACCCAGCGCGACGTGGAGGAGGTGGCGCGCTGCTTCACCGGCTGGACCCTGCGGGAGGGCTGGCGCGGCGACATGGTGTTCGACCGCGCCGAGCACGACGAGGGCGAGAAGGTGGTCATGGGTCACCGCATCGCGGCCGGTCGAGGCATCGAGGACGGGCTGGAGGTGCTCGACATCCTGGCCGGCCACCCCGCCACCGCCGAGTTCGTGAGCCGGAAGCTCTGCCGCCGCTTCGTGGCCGACGAACCGCCGGATAGCGTCGTGGCGGCGGTGGCGGCCACCTTCAGGGCCACCGGTGGCGACGTCCGCGCCGTCCTGCGGACCCTGTTCGGGTCGCCCGAGTTCAGGGCGGCGCGCGGCACGAAGTTCCGCCGCCCGCTGGAGGCGATCGTGGCCATGCTGCGGGCGTTGACGCCGGGCGTGAGCGTGAACGAGCCGTGGCTGGTGGGCGACGCCCTCGAGCGGATGGGCCAGCTCCCCTTCAACTGGTTCCCGCCCAACGGCTACCCCGACCGGGCCGACCAGTGGTTCAACGCCGGCGGGCTGCTGCAGCGCTGGAACGCCGCCCTCGTCCTGGGCCACGCGGCCGCGGGGTGGACGGACGGCGGCATCACCCTCGACCTGGACGCCGTCTTGCACGCGACCGCCACGGTGGGCGAGGCCGTGGACGCCACCTGGCGACGCCTCGTGGGCGACCCGATCGACCCGGCCACGCGGCGCACGCTCCTCGCCGGGGTGGGCGCGCCCGACCCGGCCGCCGCCGCCGACCGGGAGTTCCGCCGCGAACGCCTGCCCGCGCTCGTCGGCCTCGTCCTCGCGTCCCCCGCCTTCCAACTCACGTGACCCCGTGCCCGGACCACGCCGTGGAGGACAGATGTCGCGCCAGAAACGCCCCTTGACTCACGACGACCATCTCGGCGGCTGCCGCGAGTACCGGCGCCTCGACCGGGCCGGCATCGGCCGGCGCACGTTCCTGAAGGGGGTGGTGAGCGCGGGCGGCCTCCTGCTGACGCGCCCCCTCTTCCCCTCGCTGCCGTTCGTGGCGTTCGCGGAGACGCCCCGCAGCGTCGACACCCTCGTGGTGGTGTTCCTGCGGGGCGGGATGGACGGACTTGGCGCCGTGCTCCCGGTGGGGGAGGGAGCGGCGTTCTACGACCGGCGCAGGGAGACCGCCGTGCCGGAACGCGACGTCCTCGACCTCGACGGCTTCTTCGCCTTCCACCCGGCCCTGGCGCCGCTGCTCCCCATCTACCAGGCCGGGCACCTGGCGGTGGTGCACGCCGCCGGCTCGCCCGACCCGTCGCGCTCGCACTTCGACGCGCAGGAGTACATGGAGCGCGGCACCCCCGGCGTGCGCGTCACCGAGACCGGCTGGCTGACCCGTCACCTGCAGACCCTGCCGTGGCAGAACGACTCCCCCTTCCGCGCGGTGGCCATGGGCAGCATGCTCCCGAGCGCGCTTCAAGGACCCGAACCGACGCTGGCCCTCGATTCGCTCGACGGCTTCGACCTGCAGGTCCCCGAGCAGCTCCGCGGCGCCGTGAGCCGAAGCCTCGCGGGACTCTACCGGTCCGCCGACGCGAGCACCGCCTTCGGCCGCGAGGCGGACACTCTCTTCGCCACCATGCGCGACCTGCGCGCCCTCGCCGCCGACGGGGGCCGGGGCGAGGCGCGCGGCGACTACCCGGACACGCCGTTCGGCGCCTCACTGCGGCAGGTGGCGCAGTTGATCCGCGCCGACGTCGGGCTCGAGGTGGCATGCGTCGACCTGGGCGGCTGGGACACGCACGAGGAGCAGGGTGGCGCCGAGGGCCAGTTCGCCGAGCTGCTGGCGGAGCTGGCAGGCGGGCTCGCCGCCTTCCACGCCGACCTCGCCGACCGCTCGGACCGGCTCACCGTCGTGGCCATGAGCGAGTTCGGGCGCATGCTCACGGAGAACGCCAGCGGCGGCACCGACCACGGGCGCGGCGGCGCCATGTGGGTGATGGGCGGCGGGGTCAGGGGCGGCGTGCACGCCGCCTGGCCCACCTTGGCGCCTCACGCGCTCGACGACGGCGACCTGGCCATCACCACCGACTTCCGCGACGTGCTCGCGGAGATCCTGGTGCAGCGCATGCACGGCACGGCCGTCGACCGGGTGTTCCCCGGCTACCGCCCCACCTACAGGGGGATCCTGCGGCCGGGCGCCTGATGCCACGACGCGGCGCGGCCTGGCTGACGGCGCTCCTGGTGTTCGCCGCTGCGGCGGCGCCATGGGCGGCCGCGCAGCGGATGACCGCGGCCGAGCAGCGCGCCGTGGACGTGGCGGCCAGGCACCCCGCCTTCGCGGCGGGCCTGGCGCGCAACCCCGGTTGGGTGGCGACGGCGTACGGCGCGGGCGGGCGCTACGACGTCTACCGGGTCGACTTCGGTTCCGCGAGCGGCGCCGAGCTCGGCTGGGCGCAGGTCGGGCTTGACTCCGGCCGCGTCTACGCATGGGAGACGTACTTCGAGGTCGAAGGCGACTACTACGCCGAGGTCGAGGCGGTGCTCCTCGACCGGCTGCGCGGCGACCCCGAGCTGACGGCGCTCATCGGCGACGTCGACGACAACGACTGGACCTGGGTGGGTTACGAGTCGTGGCGCGACACCTGGGCCGTCCACCTGGAGCGCGGCCTCGACTCGGTGGTCGTCTACCTGCGGCCCGAGACGCCGTTCGTGGGCTCGCTCGAGCGGCTGCGGGTGGTCCAGGTCTACTTCCCCGCCGTGGTGCCGGTGGCCGAGTGGCTTGGCGTGAGGGAGGCCGAGGCGGTGGCGGTGGCGTTCGCGGACGCCCGGGTGGCCGGAGCGGTGCGCGGCCTGGAGGGGTGGACGGCGAGCGCCGAGCCCCTGACGGAGCGGGTCTGGCGCGTGCGCTTCATGTGGGAGGGGGACGTGATGGTCGAGGCGGACGTCGACCTCGTGGGGGGCGTCGTCGAAGCCGTGGAGTGACGGCCCGCGCGCGGGCAGGTCGGCCGGACCACACTCCCCCGGATACCCCTGGGCGTATACTCCATGCCATGTTCGCGAAAGAGATCACCGCCGAGAACTTCAACGCCACCATCACCGACAACGACATCGTCTTCCTCGACTTCTGGGCCTCCTGGTGCGGCCCCTGCCGCATGTTCGCCCCGGTGTTCGAGAAGGCCGCCGAGACACACAAGGACGTGGTGTTCGGCAAGATCGACACGGAGGCGCAGCAGGAGCTGGCCGGCGCCTTCCAGATCCGCTCCATCCCGACCCTCATGGCGTTCCGCGAGAAGGTGCTCGTGTTCGCCCAGCCCGGCGCGTTGAACGGCGCGCAGCTCGACCAGGTCATCGCCGCCGTGCGCGACCTGGACATGGCCGAGGTCCACGCCGAGGTGGCCGCGCAGGCGCAGAAGGCGGAGGCCGCCGACCAGGCCGCCCTGTGACCACCCCCGACGAGGAGGGCCGGCGCCGCGTCCTCAACCGGTTGCGGCGCGCCCACGGCCAGTTGGCGGCGGTCATCGCGGCCGTGGAGGCGGGCAAGCCGTGCCGTGACGTCGTCACGCAGCTGGCGGCCACCTCCAAGGCGCTCGACCGCGCCGGCGTGGCGCTCCTCAGCGGCGCCATGCGCGACTGCGTGACCGACCCCGCCGGCGCCGAGGCCACGAGCGGCCTGACCGTGGCCGAGGTCGAGAAGCTCTTCATGATGCTGGCCTGAGGTCCGGCCCCGTCACCCCCCTTCTCGCCTAGAATCGACGGGATGGGAGGCACGCACTTGATGAGGACCGTCTCGCTACTCGTCGCGTTGTCGCTGGGAGGCATCGCCGTGGCCCAGTCGACCATCACCTACTCGAAGGTCGTCGACCTCAGCCACGTCATCAGCGTCGACATCCCCCTCTGGCCGGGCGACCCGCCGGTCGAGCTCGAACCGGTCGCGAACTTCGCCGACGACGGCTACTTCCTGCGGCGCTTCTCGATCGGCGAGCACAGCGCCACTCACATGAACGCGCCCAACAGCTTCCATGACGGCGCGGAAGGCATCGACTCCTACTCCCCTGCCTCCCTCGTCGTGCCGGCCGTGGTCATCGACGCCCGCGCCGCGGCAGCGGCCGACCCCGACTACCAGCTGAGCGTCGCCGACGTGACCGCGTGGGAGGCGGCGCACGGGCGCGTGCCGCAAGGCGCCGTCGTCATCATGTGGACGGGCTGGCAGGACAAGTGGAGCGACCCGGCCGCCTTCTTCAACGAGGACGCGGGGGGCAACATGCACTTCCCCGGCTTCGGCGGCGAGGCGACGCTCTTCCTCCTGACCGAACGGGGCGTGGCCGGCGTGGGCATCGACACGCACGGAGTCGACCCCGGCCTCGACGAGGCGTATGCGACCAACACCGAGGTGCTCGCCCGCCACGGCATCGTGCTCGAGAACCTCGCCAACCTGGACCAGCTCCCGCCCACCGGCGCCACCCTCGTGATCGGGGTGTTGCGCCTGAAGGACGGCTCGGGCTCACCCGTCGCGGTGACCGCCTTCGTGCCCTGAACCCACCGTGCGCCGACCAGGACGGCACCCCCACCACCCTCGCCCCACCAGGGCCCGCCGGCAAGCGCGCGGTTGGGTGACCGCGTGAGGGTCAGGGGGAAGGTCATCGTTGTGACCGGCGCCGGCAGCGGCATGGGCCGCGAGCTGACGCTGCAGCTACTCGCCCGCGGCGCTGCAGTGGCGGCCGTGGACCGAGACCCGGCAGGGCTCGGCGAGACGCTCGCGCTGGCCGGCACCCCGCCGGGGCTCGCGGGCTTCGAGCTCGACGTGACCGACACACCGGCCCTAGCGGGCTTCGCGAGGCGCGTGGTCGAGCGGTTCGGCGCCGTCGACTGCCTCGTCAACAACGCCGGCATCATCCAACCGATGAGGCCCTTCGTCGACCTTGAGCCGGCGGTCATCGACAAGGTGATGGCCGTCAACTTCTTCGGCGCGGTCCACCTCACCAAGGCCTTCCTGCCTCACCTCCTCGCCCGCCCCGAGGCGCACCTGGTGAACGTCTCGAGCATGGGCTGCTTCCTGCCGGTGCCCGGTCAAGCCATCTACGGCGCCTCGAAGGCGGCCATCAGGCGCTTCAGCGAGGCGCTGCGAGCAGAGCTCGACGGTAGCGGCGTGAGCGTCACGGTGGTCATCCCGGGCAACGTCGACACCAACATCCTGGCCGGCTCCGGCCTCGGCTCGTACCAGGAGCAACGCGAACGGCTGCGGGCCCGCGGCGGCGGTTGGCTGCCACCCGTGCTGCCCGCCTCGCGCGCGGCACGCATCATCCTCGACGGCATGGAACGCGGCGCCCCCCAGGTCCTGGTCGGGCGCGACGCTCGCCTCCTGGACGCCGTCTTCAGGTTGGCGCCGGTGCGCGCCGCCCGGCTGCTGACGGGCCGGCTGCGGGCGCTTCTGCCGGGTCCCGCGGTGGGCCCGACCCGCTGACGCCACCCCGTCGGCGCGAGCCGCGACGTACGGTTGCGCCCGCCGCATGAGGACAGCGGGCTTACCGTTGAGGCGTGACCGAGTGCGGCCTCGGTCCGGAACGGAGCGCCTCATGACCGGTCACGCACCCGAAGGTTTGGACGCGCTGCAGAACGCCAACGAGACCGGGCTCGCGCCGAACGAACCCCGCAACGACGTGCGCGGCAAGCAGGTGTTCGACGGCGCCCATCATCACATCGGCACCGTGGACGACCTACTCCTGGACGGACCCGAGCGCAGGGTGCGGTTCCTGCACGTCGAGCGCGCCGGCTTCCTCGGCATGGGCGCCAGGCAGTACCTCGTACCCATCGACGAGGTGAAGCGCACCGACGCCGAGGGACTACACCTGACGGCCGACTACCGCAAGATCGACTCCTCCCCGTCGTACGACCCCGAGCGAGCCCGAGCGGATCATCACGGCTTCTGGTCCGGCGTCTACGACTACTGGGGGTACGAGCCGTACTGGTCACTCGGGTACGTCTACCCGCTCGAGCCCTTCTACGACGCCCCGCCCGCCCCGGCCACCGAGGACACTGGCGGCTGGCGCGGCGACTGAGGCTCGCCGCGCCGAGGGCCGTCAGACGCCGGTGCCCCGCATGAGCGCCTTCACGAGCCGGCCCAGGTCGGCGTCCGTGCGTAGCTCGATCCCGAGCGCCGCCGCCGCCGGCCCCAGGGCCGCGCGGACCGAGGCCAGGTCGGCGTCCGTCGTGTCGTGGTCTTCCCACGGGCCGGCCAGCTCGGTGGCCGCGACGCCCCTCACCAGCGTCTCGACCACGTCGGTCACGTGGGCCAGCTTGCGGTAGTCGAGCCTGCCGGGCGTGTCGGTGGGGGCGTGGTAGTGCTCCCAGCGCCCACACGTGAGGAAGAGGTACGGCACGCGCTCGAGGCGGAAGACGTGGTGGTCCGACATGTCGCCCACGTGGCGGTTGGGCACGGTCACCAGCGAGAGTGGTGACCCGGCAGCGCCCCGCACCACACCCCCCAGTGCCGGGTCGCTCTCCATGCCCGTCACGACCAGCAGGTCGGCGGCGCCGGGTATGGGCGTGGCGTGCCCCACCAGGTCCATGACGACAGCCGCGTGCACCGGTCCGTGCCTCTGCCGGCGGTAGAAGGCGGTCGAACCCATGTAGGGACCCTGGAAATACGGGGGCTCCTCGGCGTCGAAGAGCGCGACGACCACGTCGCGCTCGGCCGGGCGGGTCACGAGGCGCTCTGCCACCACGAGCGCGGCAGCCACCGCCGCCGCGTTGTCGTCCGCGCCCGGTGTTCCCGGCACGGTGTCGTGGTGCGCGCCAACTACCACCGGCGCCAGGCCGCGGTCGCGGCCCGGCACGACGGCCACCAGGTTGGACAAGCCCAGGGCCGGGGCGTACGGCAGCGGGTAGTCGGCGGCGTAAGGCTCGAGCCCGAGGCCAGCCAGCCGCCCCGTCAAGTACCTCTTCGCGGCGGCGTGACCCGCAGAGCCGACCTGGCGGTCGCCTGCGCCCGCGAGCGCCGCGACGTCGGCGCGAAGCGTGACATCGCTCATCCCTCGATCATGCCTGGTGGGGGTGCCGCGTCCGTGCCGACGGCGCCACACGTCGGGCGGGCCGCCGGGTAGGCCTCGCTCGCGGACGGCGACGACCAGCCAGGGTCACTCCTCGCCGATGTCCTCGTTCCAGAGCTCGGGCTTGGCGGCGATGAACTCCGTCATCAGTTGCACGCACGCGGGGTCGTCGAGGTCGATGACGTTCACGCCCTGCTCCTTGAGCCACTCGGCGCCCCCCTTGAAGGTGCGCGACTCTCCGACCACCACGGTGCCGATGCCGAACTGCTTGATTAGGCCGCTGCAGTACCAGCACGGCTCGAGCGTGGTGACCATGATCGTGTCCTTGTAGCTCCGTTGCCGGCCGGCGTTGCGGAACGCGTCCGTCTCGCCGTGGCTGCTCGGGTCGCCGTCTTGCACGCGACGGTTGTGGCCGCGCCCCAACAGCGTGCCGTCGGAGCGGAAGAGGGCGGCGCCGATGGGGATGCCCCCCTCCGCCAGCCCCTGCCGGGCCTCCTCGAGCGCGACGCTCAGCATCGCCTGGTGGTCTAACGGCTTGGCCATGGCTGCCTCCCTCGTTCCGCGCCCGCTGGCGACGGCGTCCCCGCCCCGCGCGGCTCGCGCCTGACTCAAGGCTACCCCCCTCGCCCCCTCGCGGGGCGAACCCCCTGCTATACTCCCCGAAAACCAGTTGGGTGCCGGCCACCGGTCGGCAGGAAGGGCGTGAACATGAAGAGGCTCGCGGTCGGGATCCTACTGGCTATTGCGACGTTGTTCGCCTACGCGAACGCCCAGGCGCCCATCAAGGTCTACGCGGTGTACGCCACCCCCATCGAGGAGCCGTGGGACGGGGTCATCCACGCCGCCCTCCTCGACGCCCAGCAGGCCGGGCTCATCACCTACGAGTTCGTCGACGACCTCGGCTACGCCGGCGACCTGGAGCGTGTCCTCGCCGAGGTGGCCGAGGAGAACGCGCCCGCCGTCATCTTCGGCGACGCCTTCGGCAACGAGGAGGCCGTGCGGCGCGTGGCGCGCGACTACCCCGACATCGCCTTCGCGTTCGGCTCGGGCCTCGGGCCGGTCGAGCCTAACTTCGCCGTGTTCGACAACTGGATCCACGAGCCCGCCTACCTGTCCGGCCTCATCGCCGGCACCGTGAGCGAGAGCGGCGTGGTTGGCGTGGTCGGCGGCTACCCCGTCCCCGAGGTCAACCGCATCGTCAACGCCTTCATCGTCGGCGTGAGGGAAGCCAACCCCGACGCCAAGGTGCTCGTCAGCTTCATCAACTCCTGGTTCGACCCGCCCGCCGCCAAGGAAGCGGCGCTCGCGCAACTCGACGCCGGGGCCGACGTCCTCTTCGCGGAACGGTTCGGGGTCATCGAGGCCGCTCAAGAGCGGGACGCCTACGCCTTCGGCAACATGAGCGACCAGAACTCCCTCGCGCCCGACACGGTCATCACGGGGCCGGTGTGGCACCTCGAACCGCTCGTGCGTTACGTCATCGACCAGGTAAGCAAGGGCTCCTTCACCGCCCAGGACCTCAAGGACTTCACGATGATGGGCAAGGGCGGCGCCAGCCTGGCACCGTTCCACGGGTTCGAGGCCAAGCTGCCAGCGGACCTCGTCGAGCTCGTGAAGACCAAGGAGGCCGAGATCGTCGGCGGGCTGTTCCGCGTGCCCATCAACGAGGAAACGCCCACCACCACGCGGTGACGCGGCCGGCCGGTCGCTGAAGCGGAACGGAACGTGAACAGGTGAGCGCGCCCCCGCCGCTCGTCACCCTCCACGGCGTGACGAAACGGTTCGGCGCGCTCACGGCGCTCTCGGGCGTGGACCTGGAGGTGAGGGAGGGCGAGGTCCTCGCCCTACTAGGCGAGAACGGCGCCGGCAAGACGACCCTCACGAAGGTGCTGTACGGCCTCTACCAACCCGACGAGGGGGAGCTCCGCCTCGCCGGCAACGCCGTGCGCTTCCGCTCCCCCGCCGACGCCATCGCCGGCGGCATCGGCCTCGTGACGCAGCACTTCTCGCTCGTGCCCAGCCTCACCGTCGTGGAGAACGTGGTGCTGGGCCGCGAGGGTGGCGCCGTGCTCGACCGGCGCCGGCTGGAGGCGGAGGTGGTGGCCACCGCCGAGCGCTTCGGGCTCGGCGTCGCGCCGCGGGCCCGGGTGCGCGCAATGTCGGTGGGGGCACAGCAGCGGGTGGAGATCCTCAAGGCGCTGCACCGCGACTGCCGCCTGCTCATCCTCGACGAGCCGACCGCGGTGCTCACGCCGCAGGACTCCGAGCGCCTGTTCGAGACGCTCGACGGGCTCACGCGCCGCGGGCTGGCGGTCATCATCATCACGCACAAGCTGGGCGAGGTCATGCGCGCCAGCCAGCGCGTCGTGGTCCTGCGGCACGGCCGCGTGGCCGGCGAGCGAGCCACGGCCGACTCGACCGAGGCCGAGCTCGCGCGCCTGATGATCGGTCGCGACGCCGCGCCGGTCGCGCGGCGCCCCGCGCCCAGCGGGGCGGTCGCCGGCGCGCCACCAACCTCGCTCACCCAGGCCGAGGCGGCCGACCCCGCCACGCTGCGGGTCCCGCCGCGCCCAGTTCCCCTCCTCGAGGTGAGGGGGCTCACGCTCCTCGACCAGCGCGGGGTCAAGCTCCTCGACTCCGTGACCTTCGACCTCTACCCCGGCGAGCTGGCGGGCGTGGCGGCGGTGGCCGGCAACGGCCAGAGCGAGCTCGTGAGCGTGCTGACGGGCATGACGCGCCCCACCGCCGGTGAGGTGCTCCTGCACGGGGAGCGGGTGAGCGGCCTTCCGCCCGCGCGCCTCGCCGCCCTCGGCGTGGGACGGATACCGGAGGACAGGCTCCAGGCCGTGGTGGGTGAGTTGACGGTGCGGGAGAACCTCACCCTCGAGCACCTTGGCGCCTTCACCCGCGCCGGGCACCTGAACGCGCGCGCAATGGCGGCCGAGGCTGACCGCCTCATCGGCGAGTACCAGGTCAAGGCCCGCCCGGGCGACCGCGTCCGCACCCTCTCGGGCGGCAACATCCAGAAGATCGTGCTGGCACGCACCCTGTCGCGCAAGCCCCAACTCGTCGTGGCGGCGCAACCCACGCGCGGCCTCGACGTGGGCGCCACCGCCTACGTGCACCAACGCCTGCTGGAACAGCGCGCCCGCAACGCGGCCGTGCTGCTCGTGAGCGAGGACCTCGACGAGGTGCTGCGCCTCGCCGACCGCGTGCTCGTCATGTACGGCGGTCGCCTCGTTGGCAACCTGCCGGCCGACGCCGCCGACGTGGAGAGGATCGGACTGCTCATGGCGGGCGAAGGGGTCGGGTTCGCGCGTGCGTGAGCGGCGGCCGTGGCGTTGGGAACGCGGGCCCGCGCCCTGGTGGCTCAGGTTGGCGCTGCCCGTCATAGCCGTCCTCGTCACCTTCCTGATCGCCTCCCTACTGATCGCCGCGTCGGGCGCCAACCCGCTCGACGTCTTCTACGAGCTGCTCGTGCGCCCCTTCACGAAGCGCAGCTCGCGGCTCGAGGTCCTCGTGCGCGCCACCCCGCTGCTCCTCACCGGGGTGTCTGTGGCCATCGCCTTCCGCGCCGGTTACTACAACATCGGGGCCGAGGGGCAGCTCTACGCGGGCGCCATGGCCGCCGCCTACCTGGGCCCGCGCCTCGGCGAGTGGGCGCCACCGGCCGCCGTGAGCGTCATGCTCATCGGCGGCGTCCTGGCGGGCGCCGCCTGGGCGCTCCTCCCGGCGCTGTTGAAGGTCTACGCCAAGGTCGACGAGGTGGTCACCACGCTCCTGCTCAACTCGGTGATCCTGCTCCTGGTGGGCGGCCTCCTCAACGGGCCGTGGCGCGACCCCGTGTCGGGCTGGCCCCGGTCGCCGACCATCGCCGCCGCGGCCGAGTTCCCGCAGCTGGTGGCGCGCTCGCGGCTCCACCTCGGCTTCGCCGTCGCGGTGGCGCTCGTGCTCCTCTTCTGGTGGGTGATGGCGCGCACGCGTCTCGGGCTCGAGCTCCGCGCCGTGGGCCTGGGGGCGAGCGCCGCCCGCTTCCTCGGGGTCAACGTGCGAAACACCGTGCTCGTCGCCGCCCTCGCCAGCGGCGCCGTCGCGGGCATCGCCGGGGTGGGCGAGGTGGCGGGCATCCACCACTACCTGATCGAGGGGATCTCGCCCGAGTACGGCTACACCGGCATCATCGTCGCCACGTTCGGGGGGCTGCACGCGCTGGGCGTCGCGGCCGCCGCGCTGTTCCTCGCCCTCATCGACATCGGCGCCACCTCGGCCAGCCGCGTGCTCGGCGTCCCCGCCTACCTGGGCCAGGTCGTGCAGGCCACCCTCCTGCTCGTGACGCTCGCCGTCCTCCTGCTCGCCCGCTACCGCCCGGCGCGCGCCCGGCAGGCCGAGGCCCCGGCCCCCACGCCGGCGCCGGCGTCCGGCAGCGAGGCCCCATGAGCCTCTTCCTGATCGCCCTTGTCGCGGCCGCGCTGCGCGTGGCCACGCCCATCCTCCTGGCGGCGCTCGGCGAGATGCTCATCGAGCGCGCCGGCATCCTCAACCTCGGCATCGAGGGCACCATGCTGCTGGCCGCTTTCACAGGCTTCGTGGCCGCTCACCAGTCGGGCTCGCTGTGGCTCGGCCTGGCGGCGGCCGTGGCCACCGGAGTGCTCCTGTCGCTGCTCATGGGGCTCCTGACCGTCACCCTCGGCCTGAACCAGCACGTGTCCGGCCTCGGCATCACCCTGCTCGGGAGCGGGCTCGCCCTCTACTTCTTCCGCCTCCTCTACGGCGGCGGCAGCACCCCACCGAGCCTCGAGCAGGCCTTCGGGCAGTGGCGCGTGCTGCCGGAATCGCCGCTCGGGCCCCTGTTCAGTCAGTACGGCCTCACCTACTTCGCTCTCCTGCTAGTTCCGCTACTGGCGTGGCTGCTAGGGCGCACCACGCTCGGCCTGAGGCTCCACTCCGTGGGCGAGAACCCCGAGGCGGTGGACGTGGCCGGCGTGAACGTCTACCGGGTCCGCTACCTGGCGCTCGCCATGGGCGGCGCGCTCATCGGCCTGGGCGGCGCGTTCCTCACCCTGGCGCAGCTCGGCGCCTTCACGCACGGCGTGGTGAGCGGCCGCGGCTGGGTCGCCATCGCCATCGTGATCTTCGGCAACTGGCGGCCCGTGCGGGTCCTGCTCGGCGCCCTCCTCTTCGGCTTCGTGCAGGCGCTGCAGCTCAGGCTTCAGGCCGAGGGGGTGCCCGTGCCGTACGAGCTCCTCCTCGCACTCCCCTACCTGGTCACCATCCTCGTGCTCGCGCTCGCCGGGCGGAACGCCAGCTACCCCGCAGCCCTCCTCAAGCCGTACAGGCGCGAGGGCGGTTGACGCCCCGCGCGGCTGGGGGCCAGCTCACCGCGCTTAATGCGGATTTAACGGGCGCGCCCGTAACGTGAGGCCAGGTTCTAGGAGGCATCATGCGAAAGGCGTCACCGTTCGTAATCGCGCTCGTCGTCGCGGCGCTCGCGCCCGTCGCCGCCGCGCAGTACTTCACCGGTTCGTTCGTCGACCCCACCGGCGGCGTCGCCGTTACCCTGCAGGAGATGGGCGGCGGCTACTTCACCGGCACCCTGCAGGCCGGCGGCGCCCAGTACCGGGTGGAGGGGCAGGCCGCGGGTTACGGGGCCTACGGCGGCATCCAGAACGCGCAGCAAGGCTACTGGTTCGAAGCGCAGGCGAGCGCCGACGGGCAATGGCTCAACCTCGTCTACTACGCCGGCGACCAGTCAGGGCAGCTCGTCTCGGTCGGGGGCTCCTCGCTGCAGCGGCAGGGCGGCCTCCAACAGTACGGCGGCCAGGCGTACGGCTACCCCGCCTACGGCGCGGGCGGCTACGACCCCAGCGCCATGTACATGGATCCCATGGCCTCGATGGACGCCATCCAGGCGCAACTGCAGGCGTCTCAGGCCGCCATCGACGCGCAGGTG